>Ga0307380_10004105_pt1 | contig 19806 bp, 14 predicted proteins | sample UN3MG_FD_202239 | JGI IMG/M metagenome (GOLD analysis project Ga0307380, IMG submission 202239) | Soil microbial communities from Risofladan, Vaasa, Finland - UN-3 | ecosystem: Environmental > Terrestrial > Soil > Coastal area > Acid sulfate soil | place: Finland: Risofladan, Vaasa | collected... | reverse complement strand
CACAAATCACTACAAAACTCGACAGGGGCGGACCTATGTGTCCGCCCGTCGTTCGGTAATTTTTCGATGGTAATCGGGCGCACACGCGGGTGCGCCCTTACGAAAAACGGGAACGGAAAATTTTTTTGAATTTTCCGGGTTACATAAAAGAGGCCGCAGATTTCTCAGCCTGGTTCCCCAGGCCGGACTAAAACTGTTTCTTGTCTATCGAGGTTATCAGGATTAAAATAGAGGCATGGCGCATGCACTGGAATGGGAGTCGCTTTCACAGGCCCCTGGGCTGCTTGCCTCTTGTGAATAAAAGGAATCTGCCCTGAACCCGATGAAGAAGACCAGCTTTTTGACATGCGCAGATTCGGGGTGAAGCTGGATCAGATTTTTAAATCTCAAAAATTATCCGTCAATTCTATATAATTACCAGCTCGCATTAATCACAAATTACCGCAAAACTCGTAGGGATGGCCCCATGTATCCGCCCGTCGTTCGGTAATTTTTCGATGGTAATCGGGCGCACACACAGGTGCGCCCCTACGAAAAACGGGAACGGAAAATTTTTATGAATTTTCCGGGCTAGAAAACATATCGTGTTAAGTATAGACAAAATCATATAAGGTAAATCATTGGTTTCCGGACTTAGATATCCGGTCTGTACTGGGGAATAACAAGGAGATTGGATGAACAAACGGATTGTGATAATCGGTGCAGGCAGCACGCTTTTTACTCGAGGGATCCTCGGGAATTTCGTGGTCAATCCTGAGTTTGAGGATAGCACGGTGGTTTTGATGGATATCAACCCCGAAATCCTCTCGACCATGGAGCGCTATGCCCGGAGGTTGATCAGGGACAACAATTACGGGCTTAAGATAGAGGCTGCCACGAGTCTTGGAGAGGCCCTGGAGGAGGCGGACTTTGTGGTCTGCACGGTGGCAGCCAATGATGCAGTGGCCCGCAAAATGGAAATCGAGGTTCCTTTAAGCTTCGGTTACCATCACTCCTGGGGCGATACAACCGGTCCTTCAGGAGTTTTCCGGGCCCTTCGTCATATCCCCATATTCCTGGAAATCGCCAAAGAGATGGAACAGAGATGCCCTCAGGCGTGGCTGCTTAATTTCACCAATCCGATGGCCGCCCTGTGCCGCGCTGTTTCTCTTGAGTCACAAATCAAGATCCTCGGGTTTTGCGATGCTCCGCCTTATTTCAAGAGGCTGATTGAAAAAGAAGTGCTCGAGCTGCCTGAAGGCTCTTTGGTCACCAGGATGGCAGGTGTCGATCACCTGGTCTGGTTCCTCGAGATGAGAGCCAATGGAGAGGATGTTTATCCGGACTTCCGCAGGCGGACCGACAGGCTACGCAAGAGGTTTCCCGCAAGTATGAAGATCTTTGAAACTTACGGATATTATGCCTGCCCGGGTGACGAACATCTGAGTGAGTTCTTTCCATTCCTGCTCAAAGATAAGGCCACGATGCGAAAGTATAGCTTAAAAGACATGGATGTCCGCTGGCATCGTGAAAGGCGAAGGAAGTTGCTTGAAACCCTCCGGGAGGAAGTTCAGAGCGATAAACCGATCCGGCCCTCTCCTCTGCCCCCGGAAGAAGAAGCGCTGGATATTATCCGCAGCATAGCCAATGATGAGAAAAAGGAATATGTGGCCAGCCTGCCCAACCGGAACGTGGTCTCGAACCTGCCCGATTACGCGATTGTCGAGGCGCCGACCCGCCTTGGCTCCACAATTCACCAGCTGCCTCCGGTTTTTATCCCGGTACATCTGACCATGCCTCTCCAGGCGAGCATTATCAAAGATGAGCTTGTTGTCGAGGCGGCGCGCACAGGCAGCAAAGAGCTGGTCTTCCAGGCCGTCCTGGCCTGCCCTTTGATATCCTCGATCAACCAGGCGCGACAGATTACCTCGGCCATGCTCGAGTCATTGAAAGACTACCTGCCGGTTCGCTTTAGCTGAAGGCTCAAGCCTGATTTAAACGCTGGTCAACTATCAGAACGGAAAAAGAACATGAAATTACTTAACGGATACGATTACCTGGTGATAGTAATCTATATGTGTATTCTCGTGGGAGTGGGATTTTATTTTCTAAGGTTCATGAAAGGGGCCGCTGATTATTTCAAGGCGGCCAACAAACTGACCTGGTGGATCGGCGGATTCTCCTCTTTCATGGCGGCTTTCAGTGTCTGGATGTTTACCGGAGGTGCCGGGATAGTATATCGTGAGGGGCTTACCGGGGCGATCGCTTTGGGATTGCCGGGAGTGGCTATTTTTACCGGTTATCTCCTTTTCGCCCGTCTCTGGCGTCGCAGCAGAGTGACCACGATCATGGGATACATCGAGGAACGTTTCAACCTTACCACTCACCAGATCGTCAGCTGGTCTTATATACCGGTGTACATCCTTTACAGCGGGGCGGCCCTGTTTTCCCTGGGCATCTTTATTTCCACAGCCCTTAAACTTGACATTGTTCTGGTGATCTGGGTCAGCGGCATTGTCATCCTGCTCTATACTCTGCTTGGCGGCTTATGGGCGGTCACAGTGAACGACACGATCCAGTTTTTGATACTTCTCCCGGTGTGTATGTTGCTCGTGCCTCTCTCCCTGATTTCGATCGGAGGATTCGAGGGTCTGGTTCATAAAGCCCCGGCCGGCTATTTTTCATTCCCTTCGCATGGACTTCCCTGGCACTATCTTGTGGCCTACCTGTTGCTTCTGGTCCACGGCCAGAACACCAACCCGATCGCCCAGAGATATTTCAGCGTCAGGAACGAGGCCGATGCCAAAAAGGTCTCACTTTTATGTTCTTCTCTGTTTCTTGTCGGAATCTTTTTCTGGGCTATTCCCCCCATGGCGGCGCGGGTCATTTACCCTGATCTCAGCGGGATGCTTGATTTGCCCAATCCGGACGAGGGATCTTTCGTGGTCATTGCCCTGCACCTTCTCCCTCACGGCCTGATCGGCCTTTTGATCTCAGCCATGTTCGCAGCATCCATGTCTTCCCTTGACTCGGTCTACAACCTGCTGGCGGGTATTATCTCCAAAGATATCTGCCAGCGGATGTTCAAGCAGTCGATGAGCGATAAGGCTCTTTTGCGGGTGGGCCAAGGGGCCACCCTGGCTATCGGCTTGATTGTTATCGGCTTGAGTCTCTTGATGGTCAAATACGGCGCAGGAGCGTTCAGCGTGATGATGAAGATCTCGAGCCTGACCATTGCGCCCCTGGCTACCCCGATGCTACTCGGGTTTCTCTATCGAAAGGCCCCGAGCTGGGCCTGCCTGTTTTCTTTCACTTGCAGCGCCGCTCTGGCTGTGGTGTTTGCTTTTTACACTCCCCTGACAGATTATCTGAAATCCTGTGGTCCATGGATGGATTTTTCGGTCAGTACAATCTCAATCGTTTCAGTGGCAGTGGCGGCCTTTTTAATTTCACCCTGGCTGTTTAAGTCAACCGAGCGCGCTCGCCAGCGCATCCGCGCTTTCTATGACAAGCTGGACACCCCTGTGGATGAAAGCAGCGAAATCCAGGCTGCCGAGATCGACCGTACCTCGGTCGCGAAATTTATCGGCGGCATTGCCCTGTTCATCGGAGCGATTGTAAGCCTGTTTGTTTTAATACCCGGCACTATCCGGGAACGGCTGACCAGCCTATTGATTGGGCTCCTGATCCTGGGATTTGGGGCATGGTTATATTCAGTGGGCAAACGAGAGAAAAACGCACAATTATCCGTTGTTTCAAAACGGGATGAGCCATCTCCCCATTGACCGATTAGTAATGAACAGAAAAATGATCGGAGTTGCACTGTCCTGTAAGATGCGCAACCCCTTAGAAAAAAACTCAAAAAAGAAAGACCCAAATTCAGCTTGTCTTCTTTCCGATGATTTCAGGGGTGATGCCCTGAGCTGGTATGGGAATCTCATTATCAAAACCGTGAACTCTGACTGCCTTGCCGGGAGCGGCGTGCGCTTAACCGACGCCTTTATTTTCTTACGGAGGTTAAATGGATATTCTGGAAATTGGACCTGTTGTCCAGGGAGAAATATTAAGCAAGACAGGAGGTGGCTTTTTCGAGGTGGTCAATCCGGCCACAGGAGAGGTGATTGCGCATGAAGCCTGCTGCGACTCCGCTGATCTGGACCGGATAGTCAGCTCAAGTCAAAAAGCGTTCGACTCTGCCGGCTGGCAGAAGATGACTCCGGCCGACCGCGGGAATATTCTGCTCAAGCTGGCTGATCATGTGGAGCAGAAATCGGATGAACTGATCGAGCTTGAGCTGCTTGATACCGGCAAGCCGATTAGCCAGCTCCGAGAGATGGAAATTCCTTTATCGGCTGCAATTATCCGTTTTTATGCAGGCGCTGCGGATAAGATCGAGGGGTCGGTCAAATCGACCTCGGGCGGCGGCTTCCATCTTACAATGTACGAACCCTATGGAGTGGTGGCCGGGATCCTGCCCTGGAACTACCCGCTGGTCAATGTGGCAATGAAAGTCGCTCCGGCTCTTGCCGCAGGGAATGCCATAGTGGTCAAGCCCTCGGTCAAGACCCCCCTGTCTTGCGTGAAATTTGCCGGACTTTGCACAGAGGCCGGCCTTCCCCCGGGGATTGTCAATGTGGCTCTGGGTCCCGGATCGAGCGCCGGGAATGCCCTGGTAGCTCATCCGGAAGTCAAAAAGATCTCATTCACCGGTTCGACTTCAGTGGGCCAGGCGATCCAAAAACAGGCTGTCGAGCGGATGAAAATGGTAAACCTCGAGCTGGGCGGGAAGAATGCCATCATTGTCTTTGAAGATGCAGACCTCGAACGCGCGGCCCAGGCGGTGTTGTTCAGCGCGTTTGTCAATGCCGGCCAGTTGTGTGTCGCCTGTTCCCGTCTCCTGGTCCAGGAGCCGATCGCCCGGGAGTTCGAGTCTCTCCTCAAGGAAAAATTAGAGAAGGTCAGGACAGGGGACCCAAGGAGTGAGGATACCCTGGTCGGGCCGATGATTACCAGGTCCCAGTACGAGATTGCCCTTGATTATCTCCTCGGCGCCCGGAAAGAAGGCTGTAAGATCTTATCCGGCGGCGGAAAACTCGAGCTGCCGGCGCCCCATGATAAGGGTTTCTGGATTCAGTCCACGCTCCTTTCAGGTGTGCAGCCCGGGATGAAAGTGGCTGATCAGGAAATTTTCGGCCCTGTTTTGAGCAGCATCCGTTTTAAAGATGAAGCCGAGGCTGTGAATATATCCAATGGCGTAATCTATGGCTTGTCAGGCTCGGTGTGGACCAGGGATGGGGCGCGCGCCATGCGCATGGTCAAAGCCCTGGACACCGGCCTGGTCTGGGTCAACTGCATGCTGGCCGGCTATCCCCAGATTCCGCTTCCGCCGCATAAGATGAGCGGCACCGGAGTGGAGCTTGGAATCGAGGGCCTGCTGGCCTATTGCAAAAGGAAAAGCGCTGTCCTGGGTTACGATGACAATGCACCTGTGGGATGGGACATAAAATGAGCGATAACGGATGGGAAAATGAGTTGATCGGCAAATCCGTGGAGGAGCTGCAGACCCCTGCGATAGTGGCTGATATCGAGGCCCTGGATGCCAATCTGTCCTTGCTGGCCGGCTATTTTGCGGTCAGACACTGCAAGTTGAGGCCGCACTTCAAGTCGCACAAGTGCGTGACTCTCGCCCGCCGCCAGTTGAAGGCCGGAAGCGCCAACGGGATCACCTGCGCCAAGGTCTCCGAAGCCGAACAGCTTGTCTCCGGGGGGATAAAGGATATCCTGATCGCCAACCAGGTGATCGGTCCGGAAAAAGTCCGGCGGGTCGCAGAGCTGAACCGCCAGGCCGCTGTGCGCCTGACAGTGGATTCCCCGGAGGGTGTGCGCCAGATCGGGGCTGCGGCCAGGGAAGCGGGGGTAACCATCGGGATATTGGTGGAGGTGGATATCGGCATGAACCGCTGCGGGGTACCTCCAGGTAAACCTGCTGTGGCGCTTGCCGAACAGGTGGCCCGTACCGGGGGTCTGCGTTTTGACGGGCTCCAGGGCTATGAGGGACATCTCGTGACCCTGGAAGATTACCAGGAGCGCAAGCGCCTGGTGCTCCAGGCCATGGAGCCGCTCTTAGAAACGAGAAGAGCTCTCGAGGATTCCGGTTTGCAAGTTTCCCTGGTTTCCGCGGGCGGCACGGGCACCTATAAGATTACAGGAAATATCGAGGGTATCGATGAAGTGCAGTGCGGCAGTTACGCGCTGATGGACTCATTCTACAGGAAAGTGAGCCCGGAGTTCCAGAACGCCCGGTATGTAATAGCCACCGTAATCTCCGCACAAGGGAGAAAGGCTGTAGCTGATGTCGGATTGAAAGGCATGGGATGTGAATACGCCTCCCCTGTCATAGTGGGCCATCCTGAGGCCAGGGTGCTGTATGTAGCTGAGGAGCATCTGCCGATTGACAACCTGGAGGCGGCTGTCGGGGAGCGCATTCGAATCATTCCTCCTCACGGCTGCACGACAAATAACCTGCACCAAAGAATGTGGGTTGTGCGGAACGGGATTATCGAAGATGTCTGGCCGATCGAAGGAAGAGGCTGCCTGGAATAATTCACTGAGGAGGTTGACAAATGGCAAGATTTATCGAGATCCGGTTTGTGGACGAGAATATCTCGGCCCGGGCCCGGCTGCTCGAGCAAGAGATGCCGCGGACCTGCGGGGAGCTTATCAAGCACATGCCTCTGGAGGGGACGGCAACCCATGCCCGGTACTCGGGAAGCGAGGTCGCCGTGCTCCTTCCCACACAGATCAGGATCGGTCGGGAAAAAGCGACCTGCGCTGTGCTTCCCGGCGATGTAGCCTATATCTGGCTCAACCGGGACGACCATTACGGACTTGAGGAAGACGTGTCCGAAATCTGCTGGTTCTACGACCGGGACAGCCAGCCCAGGATGTGGGAAGGACCGGTAAGAGTCAATATTTTTGCCCATCTGGAGGGAGACACAGCGGAATTTTTCAAAGCCTCCGCAGACACCCGTATCTCGGGAGTCAAGCGGGTCAGGATCAAGCTTGTTGAATGATCACGGAGAAAATATGACACAGCAGAGCAACAAGAAAATAGAAACGGTTGGGATTATCGGCCTGGGCCTGATGGGCCAAGGGATTGCCGCCTGCCTGGCAGCCAACAGGCTGCGCGTAGTCGGATACAGCCGCTCTCCGGAACGGGAGGCGCAAAGCCTGACCCGGATCCAGGAAGCGCTCGAAGAGTTGGCCGGGAGAAAAATTATTCCCCGCACTCAAGTCTCCGGCTGGAAGAAGAGGTTTATCTACACCCTTTCCCTTGAGGGTCTGGCGGAATGCCCTTTCGTCATCGAGACTGTCAAAGAAGACCTGGCTTTGAAGCGTAAAATTTACGATCAATTGGAATCTATCGTTTCTCCACGGGCTGTCATCGCCACAAATACCTCCAGCATCCCGATAACATTGATCCAGCAGGGAAGAAAACACCCCGAAAGATTTATCGGGATGCACTGGGCCGAGCCGGCCGAGATAACCCGTTATCTCGAGATCATCCGGGGCGAACAGACCTCCGGCAGAGCGGTCCATTTGACCAGGCGGCTCGGAGAGACCTGCGGCAAAGAGCCGACTGTCTTGAATTTCGATATCCGCGGTTTTATCTCCAACCGCTTGATGTACGCCATGATGCGGGAAGCCTGCTATCTGGTGGAGTCCGGGGTTGCCGACCTTGAAACAGTGGACCGCTCGTTCCGCAACGATATCGGGTGGTGGGCCACTCTTGCCGGGCCGTTCCGCTGGATGGATCTGACCGGTATCCCGGTTTATGCCGCAGTGATGGAGGGTCTTTTCCCGGAGCTGTGCAATGCAAAGGCTGTCCCGAAACTAATGCAGGAAATAGTAGACAGCGGCGCAGAAGGCATATCCAACAGGAAAGGATTCTACAAATACACCAAGGCCAGCGCCAGGGAGTGGGAAAAAGTCTGGACGGATTTCACTTATGATATCAGGAAGCTTGTGGATAAATATGAAAAGCGGGTCCGGCTGTGATCGGAATTCCCGGCCTGACTTTTAGATAAACGGCTGGCAAAGCGGTTGTATGCAATAATAATCACCGGCCGAGCTTTGGGCCGCCTGTCGATTATTTTCAACATTAAAAACTGAATATTCTGTAGATATTGAGAGCTTGAATCAATGTGCCGGTCGTAGCGTCAGTTTGTGGTATCAGTGCGGGGTCTGTATCATTTTGCCCAGAGGCTGAAAATGCAGCAGGAGCCTTTGGGCTGAATTTTATAAGACCAGGAGTGTACTAAAAAATGCTTTCAAATGATCGAATGAATTGAGATCGTACGGGGTTCATCAGAATAATGCCCTTCGAATGCTCTGTGACTTTCGTAAAAAGCGTATTAAAGGATTTGGCAGGTTTTTTTAGCCCCTTGGATTTGGCGCTTGAAATTTCTCGCAATCAGAAGTAACTTTTTTGATGCAGAAAATTAGCGCTAAAGATCTCCATTCCAATCTCGTTAATTATCTGGATCTGATTCAATGATAACTGCGCAGAGTTACAGGGTGTTCATTATTAGCGCACTTTTTTTATTTTGCGCAATCCTGGATTCAAGCGCCTCGCCTGTTGAGAATCAATTAACGGTCTTGCCGCAGCCGGCGGAATTTATTCCTTCCGGCCGTTCTTTTACAGTGAGTGAAGATACCAGGATAGTGCTTTGCCAAGGCTGTGAAGCGTCAGACCGCTTCGCGGTGCGCGAGCTGAATATCTGGCTTGCCGAGCTTGGCTATCGCCCCCTTGAAATGACTGCTGCCAAGTTAACAAGGGGAACAGCCCGGGGAATGATCTTATTGGGCCCCCCGGTGGAAGGCGGAGTCGTGGCCGGGTTTCTAAAGGAAATTGGTGTGAAAGATGCCGTGCCCGGGAGTGAGAAAGAAGGGGAATATCTTATCGCAGCCAACGAAACCGCTGTCGTAGTGTCAGCCGGAAACGCAGCAGGACGTTTCTACGGGCTGATGACTTTAGCCCAGATGTTCTATAGAAACGATTCCCTGACCATTCTCCCCGGGGGAGTCATACACGACTATCCGGCGCTTGCCTTAAGAGGAATATCGGATGACATAAGCCGCGGCCAGGTCTCAACGCCCGCGGACATGAAAGAAATCGTGCGCTTTCTGGCCCGTTATAAAATGAATGTTTATATGCCCTATCTGGAAGATATGTTCACTTTTCATAGCCACCCTGAGTTCGGAAACAACCGGGGGGCGTTGACTCGAGGAGATGTTGCGGAATTAGAAAAATTCGCCCGCAGCGTTCATGTACGGATAATTCCCATTTTTCAGACTCTCGGCCACTATGAGAATCTGCTGCTCAAGAAGAATTACAGGTATCTGGCGGAGTTTCCCGGAGCACATACCCTGAGCCCTTCAGCAGAAGAAACATGCCAGTTTCTAAGGGATGTTTTAGGGGAAATCGTTCCGGCTTTCAGTGATCGGTACTTTCATATCGGCTGTGATGAGACCTGGGAGGTCGGTCTTGGAAAAAGCCGGGAGCTAGTCAGTAAATCCGGCGCAGGCGCGGTTTACCTGGATCATTACCGTAAGATTTATGACATAGTAACCGGGATGGACCGCAGGGTGATGATGTACGGAGACATGGTTCTCAACTTTCCAGATCTGTTGAGCGGATTACCCAAAGACATAATCATTGTGGACTGGCAATACTCCGGGGATAGTTATCCGAGTGTGGCGAAATTCAGAAAAGCGGGCTTCGATGTGGTGGTGAGTCCCTCTGTTCAAAACTTTAACCGACTGTATCCCGATTATGGCAAAGCCCTGCCTAATATAGAAAATCTGACCCGGGTCGGATTCGAGAATGGAGCCCTAGGCGCTATTACCTCGAGCTGGTGCGACAACGGGGCGGCGAATTTTAGACAGCATAACCTCTGGGGCTACGCTTTCGCCGCTGACTGCGCCTGGAATCCCAGGCAAAGGCCCGATTTCAAAGAAGCGGAGAGGATTTTCTGGAAAAACTTTTTTGCTGTTGAAGATCCGGAAGTTTTTTTAGAGGTTAACAGTCTGCTTGCATCCTCACTCGGAAGAGGGTTCAGCCTTTATGACTGGTGGCGCAATCCCCTTCTCCAAGCCAGCCGGGACGGAGTTATAGGTGTAACCGGCGGTTCCTCGATGCCCGGACAGAAAATTTTGCGGGATACGAAAAGAGCTGCCGAAATACTGGCGGATGCAGCCCCCGGGGTGCGGGCCAATCGCTGGCTCCTCGAAATATTGGCCTATGAGGCTGACATGGGACGCTGCCTCGGACAAAAATTTATCTGGCAGGAGGAATTTGTCAAAGCCGGAAAAAGGAATCCCCCAGGTCCTGAAACCGGACGCAGGGAATATTACGCCGCCTGGGCCGGGAGTATGGCCAGCCAGTTGACAGGATTGAAAGAGCGCTTCAGGGCGATCTGGCTTAAATACAACAAGCCAGAGGGGCTTGATAACAACCTTCATCTTTTCGACCGTCAGATAGAAATCTGGACCAGGATTGAGAGGGCTTTGCGTTCAGGTACAGGATTGCCGGAGGCCGAGATTCAATCTGAGTGGATCACCCCGGCTGGAAGCAACGCTCAGGGAAGGCAGAAAGAGGCGCGCAGCGCTTTTTTCCGGCAGAAAATAACGCTGGATGGGAATTCTCTCCCCGAAAAATCCATCCTGCAGCTTATGGGCATGACTCAGGCTGAAATCTACCTGAACGGAGAGCCGGTTGGAGAAAGCCTCTTCAGCAGTTTCCTGATGTCTGTCGGCGAAAACCGCCGGGCCGGGATTATTGACCTCTCGGGCCTTTTAAAACCTGGAGATAACTTTCTGGCTGCAAAGGTGACGAACTATGAAGGGAAAGTGCCTTCCCTGAACGTATATGCGGAATTGACTAAAAATGGAGAAGTGATAAGCCGAATCATCACAGGCACCAATTGGCGCGGGATAGAAACGGCTGTTGAGCCTGATGGATGGATGAACGTGGGTTTCGATGACAGCGCCTGGAAAACTTGCGAGAAGACTTTTATCAATCTGCCTGTGTCGGCCCCGATGCTCAGGGCCGGCTTCAACAGCCGGATTGAGATGTGACAGACAGTAACAATCGTCGAAATATAGCCCCGCTGATTCGTGCGCTTTATTTATAGTTGTTATCCCTTGAAATATATATAGTTAAAGCCTGTTGTACCAGCGTAAAATTTTGAAGAGCCTGTCTTCTTTCAGGATAATCTGCTTATATTAAAAGTTCCTAAACCAGGTAAATTTTTCTTGGAAACCACAAGTGACTTTCCCGCTTGCCCGAGGAGCTTGACTTTGAAAACCTTTCGGTCTTTACATGTTTTGGCTCTGATTACTTGTGTCCTCTCAATGGATTGTACTCAACAGCAGCGGACAATAAACATCCAGGGTATAACCTTGGTCTCGATCCCAGCCGGCAGCTTCCGAATGGGGACAGAGGCTAAGGATGATAAGTGGTTCGAGCATTCAAGGCCGGTGCATACAGTCAGCCTTGACGCTTTTAAAATAAGCTCGACCGAGATCACCCAGGCTCAGTATCTGAGGATAATCGGCACAAATCCGTCTGCTTTTGCCGGGAATGACAATCATCCGGTGGAGCAGGTCAGTTGGTACGAGGCCGTGACTTTTTGCAACAAGCTGAGCGAGAAAGCCGGCTTGGAGCCTTGTTATGACCTGAATAGCTGGGAGTGTGATTTTACCAGGAATGGTTTTCGCCTTCCCACTGAAGCAGAGTGGGAATATGCTTGTCGTGCCGGTGCGACCACGGAATATTGCTCAGGCGACAGCATTAGCGACTTGGAGAAAGTGGGCTGGTACGGCTTGAACAGCGATAGTACAACCCACCCGGCAGGCAGTAAAAAGCCTAACGCTTTTGGTTTATACGATATGCACGGCAATGTGTGGGAGTGGTGCAACGACTGGTGGCAGCATTATTATAACGACAATAGCGAGAGAAATCCTGCCGGACCGGAAAGCGGCTTTTCCCGTGTCCTGCGCGGCGGCGGATGGGGCCACCATGAGTTCGGTTGCCGGTCAGCCTATCGCAGTGGCTACCAGCCGGACTTCGAGTCAGACCTCCTTGGGTTTCGGGTAGTGTGTCGTTAAGCCCTTAAGGGCCTGACATCGACAAAAGCTACCGTCTGCGCCAATCCAAACGCCGCACCAGAAAACAAGCGCATCTGAAAAAACAAACCCTATCAACTGAACGACAATAGAAAGGATTGACTTCTCTTATGTACCAGGATATTTATTAACAAGGTGCTGCACTTTTGGACCGCCAACCGTCGCACTTTTCAACCGCCGTTTACAGTGGGTTTTCAGCCGATACAGACCTTGGGGCTCTCTCTTTTGATTGTCAGGAAAAAACATTTCGCTTTGCTTCTGGCCCTCCCTTTTCTGATGGCGTATTCATCCGGCAGCCAGGCACTGGCCGGCGAGGTGGTTTTCAGCGATGACTTCGAATCCGGCGTACTGGCCGAGCGCTGGGAGGGAATCAATTCCACCCGCCCGGAGGGCCTGGGCTTCGAGACCAGAGCGGAATACGTGCATTCAGGGAAACGCTCTCTGCGCCTGACTGCGCACGAGAACGGGGGCAATGCCTCGGTGGCCCAGGTCACCCGCTGGTTCATGCCGGGGTATGACAGGCTCTATTTCCGCTGGTATGCCATGTTCGCCGTGGACTTCGACCAGGGCAATCTCATGCATTGGACTTTTATCGGCGGCAGCCGTACCGACAACAAATGGTCTGCTTTCGGCACTGCGGGGTTGAGACCCGGCGGCGCGGATTTCTTTACCACCATGCTCGAACCATGGCGCAACTGGGGTGAATATCCTCCGCCCGGTGCTTTGCATTTTTATACCAACTATCCGGACATGACACAGGCCCCGGATGGCAATTACTGGGGCAACCATTTCGACCCGCAAAAACCGTTTCTGCCGGACCGCGGAAGGTGGTACTGTTTCGAGGTCATGGTGAAGCTCAATACGCCGGGCAGCCGTGACGGGGAGCAGGCGTTCTGGATCGATGGGGAAAAGATTCTGCATGCAGACAGCATACGCTGGCGCGATTCGGAAGTGCTCAAGCTCAATGCGTTCTGGTTCGGTGTTTACATTCACAAAGCAGTCAGGGACAATACCTGCTGGTACGACGACCTGATTATCAGCACCGATTATATCGGTCCGGAAAACGGAGAAAGGCAGGGAGACGGCAAATGAGATACGGAATTGGCTTTTTCGCGGTCTGTCTTGTTCTGGCCTGCGGCGGAACCGGGAAAGATGCGGGCGGTATCCCAGCCACGTTCCCGATCAAGCTCGGCACATTCACCCAGCTTCGCCAGCACGGCGTCACCGACCTTTTCGTCCATTCGCCATGGGAGCCAGAGCAGTACTCGCAGTTGACTTTCCCGGAACACTGCTGGGGGTTGAACCTGCCCAATACCAGCCACGACAGCGATACCGCTGTGGCCTCGCGCTGGGTAATCAGTCCGGATTCATCCCGGGCGGTTTTCGAAAACCGGCCGCGCGAGGGAGTGGTCTACCGCTCCCTGGCCCAGGTGGATTCAATGGCGGTAAGGCTTAAGATCGAGATCGAAAACCATTCAGAACTGCCGGTGAACAATATCCGCGCCCTGGTCTGTTTCAAGCCGGACAATACGGTCGGCAATCCGGGCCGGCCTGATTGCATGCTGGCCTTCCGCGACACCACTCACGAGCTGGTGTGGTTCCGCTCCGGCGGCAGGAACATTCAGCTTCACGAACAGACCACCTACCACGGCGATTATCCACCCAACGTGGACGAAACCAACCTGAGAAATAAGATCGTCTGGGGAGTCAACATCGAGGGGTACCCGGATGTCCGCTCGATCGAGGACGTGGGCTGGTGGTTCATGGACAACCACCCGGGCCGTGTGGTTGAAGAAAGGGCCGACCCGGCCCTGATCGCCATCCACGCCCGCGGCGACACCACCCGCTGGATCGGGCTGATCTGGGACCCGCCCAGGAATCTGATGGCCAACCCGGTTAACCCGTGTTTCCATTCCGATCCCTCGTTCCCGGACTGCCCGCCAGGGGGTACCACCGGAGCGCAGGGGATTCTCCTTTTCCACGACGGCACTTTCGACCGGCTGGTCGAACGGGCCCTGGCCTGGAAAGCAGCCTTGCCACGCTGACAGGGGGTAGATATGAAAAGCAGGAAATTATCGGCGCGACTGTATCTTCTTATCCTGGCCGGTATTATCTCCGGTTCCGGGCCGGCAAGCGCTCAGCAGCCCTGTCCGCCCATGCACTGCCAGTTGATCCGGGCCGGGGAGATCGAGGCGATCGTGGGGGATGGGGCGGGCCACCGAATCAGGCCCGGGCTCTGGGCCATGAGCTCGATCAAGCATCAGTTCAGTATCTTCAAAAACATGTCCTCAGGGATGCTCTCCGGCGAATTCCGCGGCAAGGCCAATACGGTGCTCGAATATGTGGACGATTCCACCAGCGTGCTGAAAAGGGAACCTACCGATGATTACCCGGTCAAGGCCAGGATGGTATTCCGGGCGCGAAGCCCCTATTATCTGGACACCGAGCTGACCGTGTGCGACGCGGTTGACCTTGTGGCTGCCAGGCCCCAGGAGGGAAATGAACGGCAAGTGGCGATCAACTGCTACGTCAACAGCCCGGAGGATATCCGAATCAATTTCCTTTCCGGAGGCCGGTGGGAGCGCTTCATCCCTGCGGTGCACGCCGGGCCGGGTTCCTCGATCGCCCCAGCCTACCTGAAAGATTCAGAGCTGGAGGTCTGGCCGCAAAGCGACGATCCTCGCTTCCACTGGTATAAACGCTACGAAAAAAGGTTCGATGAGCCGTTCTACTATGGCCGCTTCGGTGATATGGTGCTGATCCTGGTATTCGATAAGCCGAAGTGGATCCGTTTCTACCTGTCACCCTCCGGCGGAGGCGAAAGCCTGATTGCCGGCCAGGACAGCCCGGCCTGGGATTACGAATGGCTCATACCCCGCAAAGACTACCAGCCGAACCGGGACTACCTGTTCCGTACATGTATGATTTACAAGCAGTTCGAGAGCGATGAGGATGTCATCCGTGAGGTGAAAAAGGCTCAGCACGACCTCGGCTACGAAACAGTCGAAAGCTTGAAACAGAGATGATCCGTAAGCCGGCCGGATTTGATTGATTGCCCGCCCGAGGGACGGCGAGGTGTCAGCCGGGCAAGGACTGAAAAGCCGACCCTCCCCGGGAAGTACAGTACATCATTGAGAGGAGCAAGCGATGATAAGCAGAATAGCCGCAATGCGCATGAGCGTTCTGGCCCTGGCCGCAGTCTTCCTCAACTCCGGGCCGGCGAGCGCGCAGCAGCCCTGTCCGCCCATGCACTGCCAGTTGATCCGCGCCGGGGAGATCGAGGCGATCGTGGGGGATGGGGCGGGTCACCGGATCAGGCCCGGGATCTGGGCCATGAGCTCGATCGACCACCAGTTCAGCATCTTCAAAAACCTGTCTTCCGGGATGCTTACCGGCGAGTTCCGCGGCAAGGCTAATACGAAGCTGGAGTACGTGGACGACTCAACCAGCCTGTTAAAACGGGAGCCCACCACGGATTACCCGACCCGGGCCAGGATGTATTTCCGTATGAAGAGCCCCTATTACCTCGATACGGAGCTCACTCTGAGCGACACCGAGGACAAGCTGGCCGGCAAACCGTATGATTTCCGCTCGGTATCCTTCAACTGCTACGCCAACAGCCCCTTCGACATCCGCATCCATTATCTATCCGGCGGCCAGTGGGAACGCTACATCCCACCCTATCACGCAGCGCCGGGAACGGCGATCAAGCCGTCGTACCTGTCGGATGATGAAATCGAAGTCTGGCCGGATATTGAAGACAAGCCGTTCAACTGGGGGAAATGGTACGAAAAGAGTTTCGACGAGCCGTTTTATTACGGCCGCTATGAACACATGGTGATGATCCTGATTTTCGACCGGCCGCGCTGGATCAGGTTTTACATTTCGCCCTCCGGCGGGGGCAAGAGCCTGATTGCCGGCCAGGAAAGTCCAGCCTGGGATTTTGAATGGATCATCCCGAGAAAGGATTACCAGCCCAACCAGGAATACACTTTCCGGGTGCGGCTGGTTTACAAGAAGTATGTGGATGATGATGATGTACTGCGGGAGGTGCGGAAAGCCCAGGATGACCTGGGCTTTGAGAAGGTTGCCCCGAGATAAACCTGGGCGATCCTAAAGCCAGGGTTCAGATTCCCCGCATCCTTTTATAGGAAATCCGGAGACCTGAGAGAAACGATTGATTGTTGATTTAGACCGGAAAGAAATTGTTTCCACAATGAAGAAGTCCCTGCTTCAGATTGTAAGCTCGCTGTTCGGCTTAACCCTGTTTGCGGTAGTGCTGTGGGTTCTGTTCCACGAGCTGCGGCATTATCATTACCAGGACATCGTCCGGGAAGTCCATAACCTCCCTGCGTTCCGTCTCCTGTTGGCCTGTGGGTTGACCGCGCTGAATTACCTTGTACTGACAGGCTACGATACGCTGGCTTTCCGCTATATTCGATATCCCATGCCGTATCGCCGGGCCGCTCCTGCTTCCTTTGTGGCTTATGCGTTCACAAACAATATCGGCTTTTCGGTTCTAAGCGGGGGGTTCGTGCGCTACCGTCTCTATTCGGCGTGGGGCGTTTCGGCCAGGGACGTGGCGCGGATCATTGCTTTCTGCGGGTTCACTTTCTGGCTGGGGTTTCTGGCTGTTGGAGGGATGGCCTTTCTCTTCACACAACCGTCTGAAAACGCTCATCTGCTCCATTCCACCCTCCGTCCCCTGGGGATTTTGCTGCTTGGCCTGCTGGCCGGTTACCTGATAGTTACTGTTAAGAGAACTGAGCCGCTCAGGTTCAGGCAATGGGAGTTTCCACTGCCCAACCTCCGGTTGGGGTCAGCGCAAGTGGGGCTTTCGACGATTGACTGGCTGCTGGCCTCGGGCGTGCTCTATGCCCTGCTGCCTTCATCGGTCTCCCTGACCTACCCTCATTTTGTGGCCCTTTTCATGCTGGCCATGTTGGCCGGATCTGTCAGCAGTGTACCGGGAGGGCTCGGGGTTTTCGAGACAGTGCTCCTGCTTTTACTTTCGGGCCACATCGAGACCACGGCGGCGCTGGGGAGTTTACTCGCCTTCCGGGTGATTTACTACCTGCTCCCGCTCCTGCTGGCCTCAGGAGTGCTTTTCGGTTACGAGATATTCCATCGGCGGGAAGCAATCGAGACGGCTGTGCGACGGGTGAGCGGCGCTTTTGCATTTATCGCGCCCCATTTACTGGCCGCCACAACCTTTCTCGGCGGGGTCATCCTGCTGTTCTCCGGGGCCACTCCTTCGGTTCACGGCCGCCTGGCCTGGTTGAACCAATTTCTTCCCCTTTCGGTGATCGAGCTGTCGCATTTTCTCTCCAGCCTGGCCGGAGCAGGGCTGCTGATCCTGGCCTGGGGCCTTCAGCGGCGGCTCGACTCAGCCTACCATCTGAGCCTGGCCCTGCTGGCCCTGGGGGCGTTAGGGTCTATCCTCAAGGGTTTCGACTATGAGGAGGCCATCGCCCTGACAGTGTTTTTCGCTGTCCTGCTTCCCAGCCACCGCCATTTCTTCCGCCAGGTCTCCCTGGCCAGCGGGCGTTTTACTCCGGGATGGATTGTCCTGATCGGGCTTATTTTAGTGTGTGCGGGCTGGCTGGGGCTGTTTTCGCACAAGCATGTCGAGTATTCCAATGACTTGTGGTGGCAATTTGCGCTCCACGGAGACGCGCCGCGCTTTCTCCGGGCCGGGGTGGGCGTCGTATCTCTCGCCTTGCTTTTCGCCCTGGCACGGATTTTAAAACCGGCTCCTGTTGCTCCTGCTTTGCCCTCTCCGGAGGATCTGGAACAGGCCCGCGCGATTATCAATGAAAATCCTTACACGGTCGCCCATCTGGCTCTCCTGGGAGACAAGTCCCTGCTTTTCAGCGAGAGCATGAAAGCCTTCATCATGTACGGAGTGGAGAAAAAAAGCTGGGTCGCCATGGGTGATCCGGTGGGACCAAAGGAAGAAGCGTTGGAGCTGGCCTGGAGCTTCCGGGAGATTTGCCACCGGCACGGAGGATGGACAGTCTTTTACCAGATTCGCCCGGGAAACATACCGCTTTACCTGGACCTGGGCCTGACACTAAGCAAGCTGGGAGAGGAAGGACGGGTGAGCCTGGAGTCTTTCTCTCTGGAAGGCTCCTCGCGTAAGAGCCTGCGGCATATTATCCACTCGGTAGAGCGGGAGGGCGGCGTATTCGAGATTGTCTCCCCGGAAAGAGTCCCCGGCCTGCTGCCGGAGCTGAAACGGGTTTCCGATCAGTGGCTGGAGGAAAAACACACCCGTGAGAAGCGGTTTTCCCTGGGTTTTTTCAATGAAGGCTACCTGTCTCACCTGCCGATGGCAGTGGTGCGGAAAGAGGGACGCCCGGTCGGCTTTGCCAATCTGCTGGCCACCAGCCTGAAAGAGGAGCTGTCCATAGACCTGATGCGTTATTCCAGGGATGCACCGAAAAATTTGATGGAGTACCTGTTAGTGCAGCTCATGCTTTGGGGCAAAGAAAAAGGTTACCGCTGGTTCAGCTTAGGCATGGCCCCGCTTTCCGGGCTGGAAGACCGCGCTTTGGCACCGCTTTGGAGCAAGCTGGGCGCCCTTGTCTTCCGTCACGGCGAACATTTCTACAACTTCCAAGGACTCCGTCAATACAAGGAGAAATTTGATCCGGTCTGGGAGCCGAGGTACCTGGCCTCGCCGGGAGGCTTCGCCCTGCCGCAGATCCTGACCCATGTCGCCTCGCTGATAAGCGGCGGACTGCGCGGAGTCGTGTCCAGGTAGCCGAGAGGAAACATAATTGAACATCTCAATCAAGATGGAGGGTATGTTCCTGTGAAAAAATTACATTTTCCGAATCCTTTCAAACACGAGCACCCTGCAGTTCGTAATGTCAACGAAATTTTCGAGGATCAACTGACCTTTTCCCAAAAGGCAGCCGATAGGGTTGTGAAGATTGTCGGCTGCTGGCGGTTCATCATTGTACAATCCATAATACTGGTCGGCTGGGCGGCCTTGAATATTGTGGCCTGGACTCAGCACTGGGATCCATACCCGTTTATTTTGATGAACCTGTTTCTCTCGCTGCAGGCGGCTTACACCGCCCCGATGATTATGATGAGCCAGAACCGTCAGGCAGCCAAGGACCGGATGGAGGCCCATAACGACTATATGATCAACCAGAAAGCGGAAGAGGAAGTCCGGGTGATTCTGAATCATTTGACAGCCCAGGATCAGGCACTGGAAACGATTCACCAGGTAGTTGCCAATCTGCAGGCGCAGGATATCAAAAACCCCACAGAATCGCCGCAGCCGCCCGGGCAGGAACAGAAATCATAAGTGAGTGAGATCCTCAACCGCGGTAAGATATGGGGGACAATCCTGCATTTTGTCAATGAAAGCACAAGGGTTGAAGGGTGCGAATCAGTCAACACGCCTGCCAATGTTATAATACTAAGTTGCAAATAAAATGATATTTATTAATCAGGTCTTGCCTGTCGAATATTGATTTCATTTTATAACTGTCAAGGAGTCAGAAGACAGGAGTCAGGAGTCAGAATCCCTCCCCTGCCCGGATTACAGCCCTTGGTCATTCATAAACTCAGGGTTTGATGTTTTTGGGCGGGAGTGGAGCTTCTGACTTCTGTATTTTGATT
>Ga0307380_10004104_pt1 | contig 19815 bp, 19 predicted proteins | sample UN3MG_FD_202239 | JGI IMG/M metagenome (GOLD analysis project Ga0307380, IMG submission 202239) | Soil microbial communities from Risofladan, Vaasa, Finland - UN-3 | ecosystem: Environmental > Terrestrial > Soil > Coastal area > Acid sulfate soil | place: Finland: Risofladan, Vaasa | collected... | reverse complement strand
CCTCTTGTTTTATATCATGGTACTACGGGGGATTTTGAAGAGTTTGATTTAAGTAAGGCTAATCCCGAAAGTGATTTTGGGGCGGGTATTTACCTGACTAATGCCGTAGCAGATGTAGGCACTAATTATGCTGGAGAAGGGCCTGATTTAACTAACAGGTTAGAGTTAGAACGAGAAAATATAGAAAGAGAGTTAGAAGATTCTGATGGGGATGTAACTCCAGAGTTAATTGATAGGTTAGCCAGGGAACGTCTATCAGTAGTGCATGGTGGGGCAGTATTGCCTGTGTATGTTCGTATGGAAACTCCTTTTGTAGTAGGAGGGGATAGAGAGACTTTTCTAGATTATGAGCAAGATTACGATGAAGAGTCAGAAGAGTACTCAGAGCCTAAAGGAAAGCTAGTAGATTTTGTAGAAAATCTTAGGGAAGCTGCTTCTAGGTATGATGATGGGGAAGTAGAGCCTGTAATAGAAACGTTATTACAAGAAGCTTTCGATTATGGGGGCATTAAATCTTCTGACCTTGGCAAAATTATACGTTCTGATGAGAAGTTTGGGTACTATCAAGACTATGACAGTCCTAGAGGGTCTTTAATAAGTAATGAGATTTACAGAAAGGCTTTAGAGTTGTCTGGTTTTGATGGGGTTATGGACAACACTGTTGATGTTAAATTTGGTAGTAGTAGGCGAGTAGGGGCTTCTATGGTTGGTGTACAGCCGGACACTACCCATTATATTGTTTTTTCTCCTAATCAAATAAAGTCCGCTATCGGTAACGTTGGGGCTTTTGATCCAAAAGACAAACGTATTACCAAGGTAGAGGTTGAAGTCCAAAAAGCTGAGCGCATACTTAAGCCTTTTGTCTCTTTTAAGAAGGGTATAGACACCAAGGTTAAGGGTAATTTGCAAATGATTTCAAGTTTGCATACTTCTCGATTGTCGGGTTATGGTTTTACCGCAGAAGCTAATGCTTTAGGGGTAGACACTTATGCAATCAGCGAGCAGCTAGATAATCGTATATGCCCGGTGTGCGAGGTTATGCACGGTAAGACGTTTCAAGTAGCTGATGCGCGAAGGTTGTTAGATACTGCGTTGCGGGTAGAAGATCCAGAAGACTTAAAGACTATTCAACCATGGCCTAGACAAGATAAGGCGTCTGTGGACAGGTTGCGGGGTATGAGTACATCAGAGTTGGTATCTAATAAGTGGAATGTCCCCCCTTTTCATCCCCTATGTCGGGGGTTGTTAGTGCATGTGGACAATGTACCAAGTATTCAAGATACCCCAAGCTATGTAGAGGCTTTTGGTCGGGGTAACCCCCAGATACTACCTGTAACTGAAGAGCAGGTTAAAAACTCGATTGAGAATCTTGGGATAAAGTTACCTGCCAGCAGGAATGCCAGGAAAGAGCTTATCGAGGTCTACACTAAGGTTTTAGGGACTACTCCTGGTGAATTGTTTACCAAGTTGAGCGGTACTAGCTTAGCAAGTCTTACAACGATGTCGTTAAATTATGATCCTGTTTTTGGGGCCGGGTTTGAGCTTAGAGGTAGAATGCAAGGGGCTAGTAAGCCAGCTAGATTGAATGCAGCGATTAATGCTGCTGGCAATGGTTACATAGACTTCGTAAGCGTGTACCCGGAAGATCAAGGGGTAGGACGTAAGCTCATTACTTCTTTTGTAGATTTAGTTAAAGACTCTGGTGGGTCTACAATTGGATTGTTAGCCAACATAGACGTTGGTGCCTATGCATGGGCTAAGTACGGGTTTCTACCTGTATCTAATGCCGCATGGTTAGGGCTAAAGAATCGAATAAGATCAACATATGAGCGTGTTGTTGAGGGTGGTAGCATTAAGAGTTTGGTGTCTCCTCAAACAGCTAGGGTTATAGATCAGATATTAGATTCCGATGATCCTAGATTGATACGGGTGCTTTCTGACCTATCAGAGCCTATAAATGGCAGAAAAGTTGGGGCTCTTCTTTTGACAGGTAATTCTTGGGAAGCTGTATTAGATTTATTTGATACTGAAAGCATGAACAGGTACAGAAATTATATTGGGGCGCAGTGATGGCTAAAAAAAGTGTCAAGGGGGTCTACTATGTAGACTTAAGAAGTGGGGTTCAAGATGAGAAAATTCATAATCCTATTTTAAGTGAAGGGGACAGCAGATTTATAAATTCTCAAGCTGGTAAAGACTCTATCCATAGGCTGGTAAATCAGTTTGGGTTGTCTGAATCAGAGGCAATAGCTTTGTTAAAGTAGTGGTGCCTTCCCCTAACCTCCTCCAGGGGAAGTTTTTTGGGGCCTTAATTGGCCCCTTTTTTTGTCTGGGTGAAGTTAATTGCAATCTTTGTAATATGTTGACAAGGAGGTTATGAGGTACTAAGCTCGCCTTACTTTTGCTCGGGGACAGGTATGACGCACCAAATAGCAATAAAGAAGGTTGAATCCGAGGAACAACATTTAGTATTCGCTGAAATATATGTACCGGATCGTCCTGATTCGGACAAAGATTTTATGACGGCCCCGCAAATCCGAGATATGGCATACAAGTTTATGAAAATGGGCCGTCTCTCTTCCATTGATGTACAGCACAATAACCAACTAGTACCTGGAGCTACCTTTGTAGAGTCTTTTATTGCCCGTAAGGGTGATCCTGACTTTATCGAGGGCTCATGGGTGGGTGGGCTGTACATTCCTGATGAAGAAACCTGGGGAATGATTAAAAAGGGCGAGCTTAATGGTTTCTCTATGGAAGCTTTGGCTCTTAGAAGTCCTGTAGATTTAGAGATAGATGTCCCCCCGGTAGTGTCTGGGCTCACAATGAAGTCGGATGATGGGCATGAGCATACCTTTCATGTAGCTTATGACGATGAAGGTAACTTCAGAGGTGGGTCTACAGACTTTGTTAATGGTCATATGCACAAGATTGTTAAGGGGACGGTTACTGAAACTGAGTCTGGGCATTCCCACAGGTTTAGCTACATTGAATTGGATGCACAGTAATGAGTTTCTTTACGCGGATTAAGAAGCAAGAAGTGAAACCCAAAGGTTTTGCTCACATCTTCAAATTCAATCCCTACCATGATGAAAAGGGTAGGTTTACCCATGCCTCTAGGAGTACCGGGGGAGGTGGGTTAGAGAGTGGGGTTTCTAGTGGGCCTATCGCAGAGGGGGGGAGTAAACCTCTTATCAAACGCCGATTAGAAGCTAGTCGGGAGCTTGAGTCTGTAGTGTCTAGTAAATTTCATGATGAGATACCGGTAAGTGACATAGTAGCTACTATGGCAAAGCATGGGCTAAAGCCTGTTCGGGATGAGAGGTCTAATTTAACTAGGTTGCTGGATCAAGATGAAGGGCAGGCAAAATTAGATATTTATGACACGATTACTGAGAAGTCTGCTGGTAAGCAGCTAATTATTGAATGGTTTAAGCATCAACTTGTTTCATCTTTCAATCCAAATTTAAGGAAGACGCAGATTGAGATGCGAGCTTCCATAGCCTAATAGGTAATCCCTGTGTCTTATTACACTAGAACCAGAGTAACTAAATTCAATCCTTATCACGGTAAGGATGGTCGGTTTACTGACAAGGCTGGGGCTAAAGGTAACAGTTTAGCTCCTGGAGTGGATAAAGGCTTACAGATGGAACGGTCAGATGTGCCGTATACCCCTGAAAGGCACGTTAGATCAAAACTTAGGGCATTACAAAACAAGTATTACACGAATAGGTTGGGGCTAGATCGAGTCGATGAACCAAAAGATAGCTTTTTAGATGAGATAGCTGCTAAGGCGAAAGCTTCTAGAGATAGATTGAAGAGGGGCCCTAGAAGTAGGGATGTTTATTCTCAGGTTAATCGAACTTTAGATTTGGCTGTTTAATTATTTCAGTGCAATCCATTGCAACAATTGTTAGGAGGTTGTAACTTGCAATTATTGCAATATGAGGTAGGTGTATGAAGAAGGTCAGAATTAAAGCGCATGAGTTAAGGGATGCTGACGTTTCCCATATTTCCCTGGTTAAACGTGGGGCGAATCAGATTCCATTCCGTATTATTAAGGCTGAAAAGGAGAATGATTCGATGATTAATCTAAATCTGGCAAACGTTTTTAAGGGTACTAAAAAGGAAGACCCTCAAGCCCCTGAAGTTGTGGGCTATGTCCTGTTGAAAGATGACAATGACGCAGGGACCCAAGAGGTTTTGAAAGAGTCCGGGGTGATTACTGAGTTTATGGAAGACTGCGAAGCAGAATGCGTGGTCTATAAACAAAGTAAGGATGCAGATCTTGAAGGGGTGGTTCCTATCAAGCTGTCTCCTGAGTTGGTTATTTTGACCAAAGGTATTGATACTGAGCCTTTCAAAGATATGTTGGAGACGCAAGGGTTTATGCCCGGAGTGTCAATGGCATTTGATGCCTTGTACGCCAACATGCAAACCTCCTTGACCAAATCGGAAAAAGATGCTGATGTTGATGTGGCTCTTTCCGGGATGGTTGACGAGTTTAAGTCCTACATTGTTCAACTGTCTAAGTCGATTCCTTCAGTTGCTTTCAAAGCATCTGAGGCGGTATCGGAGTACAAGATGGTTAACAAAAACACCTATGTCGATGAAGAAAAGGAAGAAGACGAAGACAAGGATAAAAAGAAGGATATGGCTGCTGAAGAAGAGGAGAAAAAGCTTAAGAAGGCAGATGATGGTGATAAAGATCAGTTTGATGCCATCCTTAAATCTATTACGGATTTGAGCAAAGGGATTGATGCAAAGATTTCCGGGGTAGAAAAAAGTGTCTCTGTGTTGAGCGGTGATCTTGGTAAAGTTTCCAAAGCTCAGGAATTGATTAAGGGTAACTTGGAAGCTCAAGTCAAGAAGTCTGAGCAACTAGAGGCAAAGTTGAAAGGTACTGTGATCGGAGCTAGTCCTGAAGGCGATGATGATCCCAAAAACACAGTTGTTAAGTCTGAGCTTGGGAACATTGATACTGCCTACAATAAAAGTGTCCGTACCCGCAAGTCCTATACGCAAAATCGCACCAACTAACTTTGTTCATAGTCCTAGATAGGAGAATTTGAAATGGCTGACGGCAACCAAGAACTTCTTAAGAAAGCGGATATTGCACTAGCTGATTTGGCTACTGCCGGTCTGCTAAACCCTGAGCAAAACGAGCGTTTTATTCGCACTTTGATTGATAGCCCCACGATGCTTAACAGTATTCGTGTTGTTACCATGTCCACCCCTACCCGTAAGATTAACAAAATCGGGTTTGGTAGCCGCATTCTGCGTCCAGCAGTTTCGGCCACTGCTCTTAGCTCCGGTGATCGTGTTAAGCCTGACTTGTCACAAGTTGTGCTTAATACTGAAGAAGTAATCGCTGAGGTACATATTCCTTACGATGTGATGGAAGATAACATCGAGCGGGGAAACATCAATGCCGGTATGGAGCAAGGTGCTGGCGGTATCCACGACACCATTGTTACTCTTATTGCTGAGCGTGCGGCTCTTGACCTTGAAGAGTTGCTAATCAGTGGTGACACGGGGTCTGGTGATGCGTACCTTGCATTGCAAGACGGTTTCTTGAAGCTAGCTACGGCTAATATCGTTAATGCGGGTGGGGCTACCCTAAGCAAAAACGTGATCAAGAATGCTGTTAAAGCGATGCCCGATAAATATCTACGTAATCGTGCTGAGCTTAGCCATTACTTCTCAGTGGATAATGAGACTGAGTATCGGGATACCTACGCTAATCGTCAGACAGCATTAGGCGATTCCATGTTGCAAGGTACTAGCCCTATGTTTGCATTTGGGTCCCAAGTTATGGGTGTTCCCCTGATGCCAGCAGCTAGTGGTTTGTTCACTAACCCGCTTAACCTTATTTTCGGGTTTCAGCGTAGGGTAACGATTGAGTACGATAAAGACATTCGTGCCCGTAATTTCATTATTGTGTTGACGGCTCGTGTTGCTTTGGCAATCGAAGAAGTTAATGCAGTGGTTAAGTACACCACCATCGGTTAAGGTTTCTGTAATTAACCGTGTTTTAAGCCCCCCAGTTGTTCTGGGGGGTCTTCATTTTATAAGGAGTGCATGATGGTTGTTAAAAAGACTGCGGTTAAGGATAGCGGTAAGGCGTCTAACTCAAATTTGGTAAATATTGAGTTGGGTAATGATTGTAAGGTGTATGTAGATAAAGATAGTACTTTGTACCGTTCTGGTATTGTTTACCAATTGGCTCCTGATGTGGCTAAAAACCTGTTAGCAAATAGGGATGCAAAAGGTATTAGGTATTTTTATGAAATTACTCATGAGAGCATGGTTAAGCGCAAAAGAGCTAGGGATGCGAATATGGCAAGGCTTGCAGCGCAAATGGCAGAAGATGAAATGGTTGGTAGCGATCATGAGGAAGAAATAGATACAGGGGGTATGAAGCTAGAAGATGGCGAGGGTAACCCTGTAGGGCGGGTATCGGTATAAACCATGGCAACTAAGCTGATTGTAGATACGGCATCAGTTTTGCAGAGGATGTCTCTGCCTACAGATGTCTCCAGTGTTTCTGATGCTATAGATTCAGCTTTAGCTTCTGCTCATGTGTTTTTTGAGGGTAGGTTAGGGACACAGATTACTGCTCTTCAGGCTCTTACTGATTACTTCTTTGTTGATTCCAAGTTAATAGGTTTTGCGCCTAATGGCTTGTATCGGCTTAGGCTAAGGCAAGCTTTTGTGAAGACAGGAACGGTGTCCTTGACCACCTCCTATACTAGAAAAGGGATACATGCAGTTGGTGCTGATCCCGTTCTAGCGGAAGATTTTGAGGTGGATCTTGTAAAGGGTCTTGTCTATTTAGATGAGTCCCTTGCTGATAGGTATGTAGCTGTTACATATAGCGCAGGATTTGACAGTGCTAACAAGCCTCCAGAGTGGTTAGTAGAGGCTATGTATGCGTACATCCCCTCAGTGTTAAACCTATCACAGCCAACTAATCGTGATGATGAGTCTTTGAAGGTGGCTATTCAAGTTCAGAATTTGGCTGGGTCTATGGTTGATGCATACAAAAGAGAAACTTCTTTACAACTGTCTCCTTTGTATTGATGTTTAATATATTTGCAGAATTACAAGGTTCAGCAGATGAGGATTTGATAACTGCTGTAAAAAATGTAGATACCTCAGAGCTTTTAGATGAGGCAGCAGCTTTTCTCTTAAACCGTATACGTACTAGGTACCTTAAAGAGATAGACCCAGATTTAGTTCCTTGGACTCCTTCCTTATCAGGCATCAGGAGAAGGAGAAGGGGTGGTACAGGTACCCTATTTGATACTGGTAGATTGTTTCATTCTATACAAGCTGGTTTTTTAGGGGACCCTGAATTTCGTACTGTAGAAACCGATGTTCCCTATGCCTCTCACCATCAATTGGGTACTGGTAAGTTTCCTAGAAGAGCCTTTATTGGGTTCAATGATGAGGATGTGGATACTTTGAATGTCATTCTTCAAACCCGATTAGATGAAATGTTGGGTAACCGATGAGCATTCTTGTTACAGAGTGTGTGAATGATATATTTGCCAGGGTGAAGTTGGTTTCTAACTTTGCGGCTGGGGAAGTGCGATTAGTTTATTCTGAGACTGACTTGCTTGACAAAGCTAAGTTTATCCCTCCCCCTTTTGCTGGGGTGATGTATGAGGGGTTGCGGTCTAACAATACAGATGGTGGGAAGATGGGCAGGGCTACTGACTGCTATGTAACCATCATTTTAGGGGCTTTGTCCAAAGCTATCGGTGGGCACGATAGCATGCCTCAGTCAGTTGTATTGCTAGATGCAATACGGGATCAAATTCTTAATGACCGGTCCCCCACTAAGCATAGGTGGAAGTTTATATCTGAGCTATACACTGGGGACATAGGCAACACGATGATTTATATTCAGCGATGGTCTACTCCTTTTATTCTTTCAAGGTAATTTCTTAGGAAGTGAAAACGCTATTACAATGTTTGCTATTGAGTCAATTCTAAAAGATGGACTCAGGTTTTAGTTAACGCATTAGGAGACAAACATGACGCAAGAAGTTATTACTTCCCTAAAACAAGGGGTAGACCCAAGTGTTTTGCATAAGGCAATGCAGGAAATACAGGGTCTTAATGTTTCTGTAGTGGGCGGTGAAGCGGCAGCTACTAAAATGAATGTTGCTGCGCTTAGGTCAGAAGATACTTTAATTGCAGTTCTCCCGATGGATGTTACTACTGGGCTTACGGATGATACTGCTAATTGCACTATCTCTGCTACAAAAGCTACCGGCACTCTCACCATGTCTGGGGACCCTGTAGCAGATGAGACTTTTGTAGTTAATGGGGTTACCTACACTTGGAAAGCTGTTCCTAGTCTTCCTACTGAAGTCAAGATTTCAACGGGCGATGATAATGCGATGGCTGCTGCTGTTGCTTCTGTTGTCAACGCTTATGAAGCTCGCAAGGTTAATGGTAATTGGAACACCGCAGGGGTAGTAGCTTCGGCAGCTAGTGCTGTAGTTACCTTTACTTCGGTTGCTGATGGGCCGGGAAATGGTCCTGTAGTTACTGATGTTGGGACCACAATTACCATTAGTAATACTAACCCCGCCGCAGTTACAGCAACTTTTGTATCCGCTGGGGACACTGATGCTGTAGTGGTTAATGGGGTTACCTTCACCATTAAAACTGTTCCAGTCGATCCTGATCTAGATATGGCTGTTGCGGCTGATGATACAGCCCAAGCGGTTCTGCTCAAGAATACAGTCAATCAGTATGAATTTAAGTATGGGACCTTGGATGTAGTAGTTACTAATGCTGCTGGTGTAGCAACCATTTCCCCCCTTTCTTCCAGAAAAGGCAACATTATCACTCTTACAGAAGCTTCTACTAATGTAGCGGTTTCTGGATCGGGATTCTTAGCTGGGGGTACAAATACTGGTGGGTTTACGTCTACTACTGACCTTTCTGCTGCTAATTTGACGGTCATGGTATTTTGGTTCAACAAGAGCTAATTACTACATCCCCACACAGGTTTAGGAGAATAAATAATGGCTACATTCGATGGTAACAACTTCTACTTCAGTGGTCAGGGAGTAGTACTTATTGGGGAACGTGATTCCCTTGGACGGCCAAAGGGATTGATTCCTGTTGGTAACGTTTCTGACTTGAAGATCTCAGTAGCTACTTCGGTGCTGGAGCATAAAGAGTCCCAAACAGGGCAACGTGGTATTGATCTCCGTTTGACTACAGAGATTAAAGCTACGATGTCTGCGACTCTTGAAAACTTTATTGCAGATAATCTTGCTCTTGCTTTGCGAGGTGATACGGCAGTGGTTGTTGGGGCCGCGTTAACTGACGAAGCCATTAACCTGTACATCGGTAAGATAATGCCTTTGGCACATGCAAAAGTTTCTGCCCTTACAGTTACCACTGCGGCAGTGACATTAACTGCATACACCAACGATGCTACCCCGTATGATTACAAGTTCAATGCAGATGCTGGGTCGGTTCAGTTCAATGACGGAGCTATTGTCTTGACTGATAAACTTCCTGAGGGTGGGGAAGTTATTACAGGTGTTACGGCTGCTGATCCTGTGCAGATTACGGTTGGTGCTGTACCTGCTTATGTTGAGGTTGGCGGGTACGCTTGCCTTAGTGGTGTTACTGGTGCAGATGCTGCGGATCTTAATGGCAAGTCATTTAAGATTTTAGCTAAGACCTCTACCACAATTGATATTGACTTTGATGGGGCAGGGCAGACTTACACTGCAACAGGGTTTGTTGATACAGACGGTGCCCCTATTCTGGTGGACTACACCTTTGAGACTCAGAATCAAGTTGAGGCTCTTACAGTTGGATCTCAAGAGCGTTATCTGAGGTTTGAAGGTTTGAATACCGCAGACAATAACAGTCCGGTTGTTGTTGAAGTATTTAAGTTCCAAGTAGACCCACTGAAAGAACTTGCTCTTATCTCTGACACGGTACAGCAATATGTATTAGAGGGTAATGTGCTGGCTGATCAATTGCAGACCACAGGTTCTAACTACTTTAAGCAGACTATGTTGAGGTAAGAGTGCGGCTGTTTGTTTTACTAGCTTTGTTATGGCCTACCTTGGTGGGGGCGCAAGCCCCTGCTAGGGTATTAAATTATTGTCAAAGTCTTACAGAGCATAGGGCGTTTTATGTTCGGCAGATGGTGAAATTAAATGCAAACGATGAAAGGATACATATCCGTAATGAATCTTCGTGGGAGAAGTCTGTTATCTCTTACATGATTCAGAAAATGAGGAGTCATCCTGAATTATCTGAGAAAGAGTTACGGATACTAGGGTACACATATTGTGTAGAACGAAGACCAAATTGATTTTAATGTAGGGTTAAAGGAGTGTTAGATGGGCACTAAGATTAGTGAGTTGATTCCCCCAGCAGTAAAAGTAGAAACTGGTAGAGGGTCATTTGAAGTACGGGGTTTGACATTAGATGACATTGTGTATTTGGTTAAAACCTATAAAGAGAGTTTTGCTAGGTTGTTAGTTGTAGGAGAGAGTGGGGTAGATTACTCTGAAATTTTACAGTCTGCTCCAGAGATGGTTAGGGATATTATTGCTTTAGGGGCTGGGGTTCTTAAAGATGAGGTAGAGGTAGCTGCTATCTCTTTATTGCCTGGGATGACTCAGATAGATGCTCTTACCCTTATCTGGAAAGAGACGGTACCGGACCCAAAAAAACTACAGGCCCTGTTGCTAACAGTTCTAAACAGCATAAAGAACATACCGCTGAAGAACGATTCAACCGGGCCAGAAGGTTTAGAGGTTACACCAAAGAACAAATTGCCGTAATAGAGCTTGAAGAGGGTTTAGCAGAGGGTTTAGCTCTTTTACTTACAGCAGGGCATAGGATCGAAGATGTAAGGAAGTATACGTTAAGGCAATTGCATGGTTTCGTGGAATTGGCTGGGCGGTATAAGAGATTACAGTTTAAAGACTCAATGATTGCAGTAAGGGTAGGATTTGGAGCAGAGCAAAACGATTGGAAGCAAATTATGAAGGATCTAGAAAGTCATGGCTGACACTACCCTAAATATCCTGATTAGAGCAGTCTATGACGCTAAAAAGGTCATTGATACTGTTGTATCTGATTTAAATAAAGTAAAGACTTCCTACGAAGATATAAATAAAGCTACTGTTACTGCTACAACTAGTCAATTAAATCAACAAAAAGCTACTGAGACTAGCAGTGCTGCTTTAAAAGATTTAGGATCTAATAGTAACAATATTAAGGACTTCTTTTCAGTAGGTACTGATGGTGCTAATAAGCTTAAATCTGCTATCTCTGGGGTTATAGGGGTTGTAAAGCTTCTTACTGGGGGTATTTTAGCTGTTGCTGGGGTAGGAGTAATTAAAGGTTTTGCTGATGCAGCGGCTAGAGTACAAGTACTTGGTACTGTATTAGGGGTTGTTGGTAGTAATGCAGGTTTTACATCTTCTGAACTTAAAACAGCAGACAGTGCTGTACAGAAGTTGGGTATTACAGCAGAATCTTCTGCTGAGTCTCTTACTAAGTTTATTCAAGCTGGGTTAGATGTAAATCTAGCTCCTAAATTAGCTAGAGCAGCCCAAGATTTGGCTGTTATTTCAGGTTCTAATTCTTCTGAGACTTTTTCTAGGCTGCTATTAAATATTCAGCAATTGGATACGGTAGGGTTACGTTTCCAGGGTATTGTTATCGACCGAGAAAGGGCATTACAAACTTTTGCTGCCCAGATAAATAAAAATGTAGATGACTTATCTACGTTAGAAAAAAGACAGGCTGTTTTAAATGCTGTTTTAGCTGAATCAAGCAAGCTTGCAGGTGTTTATGCTGCGGCTATGGGGGATGTGGGTAAGCAACTAACATCTTTACCCCGTTTAACTGGGGCGTTAGCTCAATCTTTGGGGGCTGAATTATTACCTGCTTATTCAGCTATCGTAGCAGAAATATCTTTATTTTTAGAAAATGCTAGATTAACAGTAGATGCTAATAGATTAGGTACTACTTCGGCAGAAGAGTTGGGGGAGGCTGTTGGAGGGGCATTATCTGTTTTTAGATCTTTAACAGATGTATTTGGGTTTGTTGCTGCTGGCGTACAGAAGATAGTTGTAGGTTGGGCTTTACTAGCTAATACAGAAATTTTTAAAAGGGTAGTCAAGGGCATCTCTGATTTTGCTTCTGCTATAGGAATAGCTGTATCTGGGGTAGGTACTCTTATATCTTTGTTTAGCCAAGGGTTGGCAGTTGTATTAGAAGAGCTTAGTTTAAAATGGGATCAAATAACCTTAAGAATTGATAAGGCAACTTTGGCTTGGAATGAGTTTTTTAATTCAGGTACTGCTGATGAAAGAAATGCTGAAGAAGCTAGAATAAAGGCTGTAGAGAAAGAGCTTGAGTTAAGAAGGCAGGCTTTAGATAACACAGATGTACAAGCTAAAGAGTTTACAGATCCTCGCATAGAGCAATTAAAAATTCTTGCTGATAGAGAGAAGGAATTAAATGAGCAGTTACTTACTGCACAAAAAGAAGTTAATACTGCTAATAGAGCAGGTAATGTAGAAGAGAAAAATAGGGCTGATTACAAGCTTAACCAGGTAAAGATTTCTAGAGAAGCGAATCAACTTGAGCAGGATTTACTTAAGACACAGCTTGATATAAAGACGGTTATTGAACAGCAAAATGATAAAAAATCTATTCAAGCGAAGATAAATGCAAAAGTAGTAGCTACTGAGACTGAGGTTAATGAAGCTCTTAAGGCTCTTGTAGATCCAGAGAAGTTTAAAGTAGGTAGGGATGGTATAGAGCAGTTTTCTGTAGAAGGGTCTGCTTCTATAGGTAGACTTGGTAAGGTTTATTCTGCTTTTGTAAATAAAACTGTAGGGGATACAGGTAGTATTTTAGTACCTAATCTTGCTACCGTTAGAGTAGCTCTTAGTAATGCCTTTGCTGCGCTTAGTACTCCAGATGATTTTACTAGATTCATTAAAGAAGTTTCTGCTTTATCTAAAGATGCTTCAGAACAGGTACAGGCATTAACAGCTTCTGCCGATTTTAGACGCCAACAAGCTGGGCTTAAACAGCTTAATAATGAGTTGCAAGGTTATATTTCTAGTGCTAAAGAGTTACAGGCTATTCAGCAAGCGTATAACAACTTAGTATTACAGGGAGCTTCTAATGAGTCGGCTTATGCCAGGGTTGTAGCTGAGACTAATAATAATCGTGCGGCAGTAGTAGCTATAGAAACTCAGATTTTTGATAAAAGAGCAGCAACAGCAAATTTACAGTTTCAGCAAGAAGTGTCTTTAGCTAGACAACAAGCTGAAGTTAAAAGCCGTTTAGCTACTGAAGAAATACAAAATGTAACTACTAGGGCTTCTGTACTTAATGCCATAGAAAAAGAATCCTTGGGTAGTAGGCTTAAATCGTCTCAAGATTATTACAAGTCTTTACAAGGATTTTTAAAGGATTGGGAGAATAAGTTTAAACAAGCGGCTGATAGGGTTAAAGCTATAGATGCTAGTATTAGGGAAAATGCTAAAACAACAGCTTCTCAAATAAGGGATATAGAAAGGCAGGGGTTATCTCCTTCAGATGCTTTTGATGATAGGTTAAGAGAGTATGGTGAGCTTTTAGAGCAATTTAAAACTTTTACAGCCTCTACTGATAAGGCTGTACGTGCAGAAACAGAATCTAGGCTGAAAACTCTTATATCTGAGATAGCTAAAGGAGGGGGTAAAGAATCAGCAGATGAGTTAAGAGATTTACAGATAAACTCTCTTCAGGAGGTATCGGCAGAAAAAGATAGAATTTTAAAACAAGAAAAAGCACAAGCTGTAAAAGAAGAGACTGCTGCTAGAGATAAGCTTAAAGATATAGCCAATGAGCTTGTTGTTGTAGGAGAAGAAATAAAAACCATTTTTACCGAACAAGTAGGACGTATAAAACTTTCGATAAATGAAGAGTCTTTAGCCTCAGTTATTAAAGACTTAGAAACTAAGTTTGGGGAGTTAATATTAAAACCTAGATTAGAAACTCCTGATATTGTAGATTTGGGGGTCAGAGCTACTGCTCCAGATCAAGCCCCTATTCTTAAAGAATCCGTAACTCAGGGAGTTATTGAAGGGTTTGTACCGGCAATAAGAACCTTTGAAGAGATGAAAAGAGCTATCGATGGTTTAGTCGCTACTCTTCAAAGCCGTCCTATTGGAGCTTCGGCTTCTGGGGGTATTGTTCCTGGGGTATCTTTAACAGGAAGAGAAGATAATGTGCTCACATGGTTAACTCCTAGTGAGTTTGTTCAGCCGGTAAAAGCAGTTCAGCATTACGGGAGAGATTTCATGGAGAGTATTCGTACCCTGAATTTCCCTAAATTTGCTGCTGGCGGGGTAGTAGGGAGTATACCTGTAGCTTCTTTCTCCCCAGCATCGGCTAACGATGGCCCTGTAATGAGCCTAGACCTGTCCTTTAACCGTAAGAGCGTGGGTAGGGTGTCTGGGTCCCGTGACACCGTGAGGGGCCTTGTAGGGGCCTTAAAAGAGGTTAGTAGGGGTACAGCATGACTACCATAGTGTTAGGTGGGGTTACCTTAAACCCAAATATGGTCTGGGTAGACCGATTTATAAGCCAAAAGGTGGGGCAATCCTTAAAAAGAACTTTGGGCGGTAGGCCGGTAATCTATTCAGGGGCAGTGGGTTTTGGGATAAGTATCACCCTTGAAGCTACCGAGGATTATGGGTGGTTACCCAAGTCGGATGTGGATCAATTGGTTACTTTTGCAGAGGGGGTGGGGAGTATTTTTACCTTGACCTTTAATGCGGTTAATTATGATGTGGTCTTTCGGCATAACGAACCTCCTGCGTTGGATTTTAGGCCGTTTGTTCCAAGAGTTGCCCATGTTGCTACTGATTACTTTATCGGACAGATTAAGTTGGTTACCGTTTAATTTTGCAATCCATTGCACGAGGTTAGATTATGCCCATACTATCCAATGAATTACTGGTTTACAAAAGTGCTAATGTAAGTGATCTCTCTACCAATGGCGGGAGGATGTCTGCCAACGTGGTTACTTCCGGGGCAGCATCAAATGTGTTCCCTACTGTCTCTGAGTCAGAAAGAACCAACGGGGTAACCAAGTATCGTAAGTTGTTTTTGAAAGCAGCTAACGATGCGGATTTGACTCTTTTGAACAGCAAGGTTTATTTGGATTACAACACTCCCGGTGGGGACCGAATTAGTTTTTTCCCTGGTACTACTACAGATACACAAGCGGCTATTACAGGCTCAGAGAGGCAGTATGGTGGTGGTAAGCTGGATTCGGCAGTTGGGGGTGGGGCATCTAGTTTAGATGTACTTGTAGAGGCTGCTGCTGCCGTAGTGTTTGTTAATGGGGATAAGATACGGGTTACAGACAAAGCAACTATTGGCGGAGGTGGTAATGAGGAGTATGTAACCATTAATGGTACGATTACATTCAATGCAGACGTTGCTACCCTTCCAATTACTCCCGCTTTAGCTAACGCTTATTCTGATTCAGATACTAGAGTTGAAGCAGTGTATGAGCCTGGTAATGTAGTTGGTACTTTTGACACGTTGATTGTTACCTCTGCTGATACAGGGGATTTGAATCCTGTCAATATACTCCCAGACTCTATTGGTGGTGTAGAACAAAATTGGACATTGACTTTTACCAGTCCAACAGCTTTTGATATCGTTGGGGATACAGTTGGGGCGGTAGGTAGTGGGTCCACAGGTAGTGGGGCATCTCCTAATAACACCAGTTTTAGTAAACCTTATTTTGTTATTCAATCAGCAGGGTTTTCCGGGACCTTTGTAGCAGCAGACACCATTACATTTACTACGCACCCTGCGGCAGTTCCTATTTGGATGAAACAAGTAGTACCGGCGGCAACTGCTACTCAGTCAAACAATACCGCTACTATCGTTTTTGATGGGGAAACCGTTGGCTAGTAATCCTATAACTGCCAGTTTACTCACTTCCTTTTCGGATAGTGGGTCTAGACCTATTGTTATTGAACCAGATCCTAGTTTTTATCCAGATTTTGATACGCATTTAATAGTTTTCCCAATTAACCCCACAGCCTTAGCTACAGATGTCGGGTATGTGTTTAACACTGGGGCTACTAAAATAGTACCTGTACCCACAGGTACATTAACTTTTAGCGGGGGTATTTCTGCTTCTTTACCAAAAGAGCCTCATACTTATCCTGAGTTTCAGGTGATGTTTGCTTTCAGTGCTGAAGATGGGTCCCCTATATCTGTTTTTGCCTCTTACAATTCTGCAACTAAACAAGTGGAAGTATCAAAACCCTGTTACGCGGCAGTTAAGTACACTAGTTACACTGCAAGAGGGGCTTTAATAACTTATAGGCCAGTACTTTCGGCAGGGTCTTTTGGAGTGACGGTTAATTATGGGGTTGTTTCTGCTTTTTTAGCCCCCTCTTCCATTGCTATTTATAAAGTACCTTTGCTTCAAGTAGATGATGGGAATATTGAGTTAGAGCTTTATCGTAGGGTGAGCTATGCGGTGACTACCCAAGATGGGGAATTTGAGTTACCACCTAATTACCCCTCTGATGGTAAGTACCCAAGTTTATCTTTTGAGATAGATGTATCGGTTTCACTGAAGACACAGAGAGTGCATGAAGTTGGGTATATGGATTTAAGAGGTAGGGCTAGGGTAGATAACTTTCATGTTCCTGTTAAAACCCCCTACATCGGGGATGTTGCTTATACAGAGAGTTTGTTAGCAAGCCTAGAGTTTGTAAAAGGGACTATCCCAGAAAAAACACCTAAAGGGGATGATATCCCCCAGTCTTTTGCCCAACGTGCTACTTCTTTTATTAAGTCTAAGGGTTATGGTCAGGAGTAACCATGGCTGAAGGATTTCCACAGGCTAATCAAAATGGTGTGCCTTTGGCCCGTATAGTTCAATCTACATGGCCTCCCGCATTCCGTGGTTTTTTGTTAGCTAAAAGCAAGCCCACAATTCCTGCTACACCTTTTGTGCATACAGCGTTTTATACAGACACAATTAAGGAGGATATAACCCCTCCAACAGGACTTCCAAGGCCAGATCCAGATTTAGCGGAACGCACTAAGCGATTAAAGTTACCTGCTTCTGTAATAGCAGGGCCTGGATCTAATGTACTTTTACCCAGTTCATTTACTGGATTAATGCGGCAATTTGTTCAGTATGATTATATTAATGGGGTAGAGACAAAGTTTAGAAGCAAATTTAGTAAAACTCACGGAATCTTAGAATTCCCATACCCAAGAAATGTTGGGGCCACTAAGGGTCAAGAGGATATTAATAGGAAAGATCGCAGGTATTGGATTATTGAGATAAGTGCTGAAGGGATATATTCAGCACCAGTTTCTGTAGGTAAGAAGGGGAATATGATAGGGTTGGAAAGGTATTTACCTTCTAGCCAGCAGTTAGTAGACAATCCTTCTTGGTCTGTTTACACCACAGAACTTTCTTTGAAGTGGGCGTATGAGAATAATAATGAGGGTGGGGCTGTTCAAAGTTTGGCTTTAGCATCTGAGTACAATAAGTTGTTTGCTTATGGTGTTCCATGGGCTCAAAGGATAGGGTGGGCGTTTAATTTAGCGGGTACGGAAGCAGCTAATGTTACTCAGGTTAAAATAGTTAATGAGTATAAAACTAGACTTCTAACCATAAAAGTAAATGTTTCTTTTAATGGTTCATCTGCGTATATAACTTTAATTGCACCTAATAAGGCTAAGGTAGTTCAAGGTAGTCATGGGATTCTAGAAGGTGGGTTAGCAGTTGTAACTGGGGCAGATCAATCCCAGTATAACGGTACCTTCGTTGCAACTAATGTCGGTCTTGATTCTTTTGAATATACAGTGAGTGGTAGTCCATCTTCACCAGCCACAGGTTCTAACCTGAAAGTAGCTAACGCTACTAATTCAACTACGTTAAGTGCAACAGTCACGGTGGGGACTGAGGGGCATGTAAGCTTTAGACCAAATAGTGTTTTATGGTATGCAGGAACGCCTACCAAATACTTCCCAACCATACCGGCCATATCTACGTTTCCGTATCCTACTGTAGTAGGCTCAGGACCCGTTTATGTCTACTATGATGAGAATGAGCAACAACTTATTAGCTGGAGGTATCTTGGTGAGACAGTAACTCCTGGTACTGGTAGTGGGGATGAGTTTTCGGCCCCTCACGTTACTTCAATAGCTAATATCCCCAACTGTCAGTCGTTAACCCTAACTTCACCTTCGTACAACACTACTGGAGGTAGTTCCTCTACTGGTACTGGCTTAGGAAGATATTTTCAGTTTGGGTTTTATCTAGAGGGTTCTGATCCTTTTAGTGCGGTAGGCAGGGATGATACCGGTGGTCAAATACCAAGTACTTCTACTGCGACAGTATCCACAAGCAATTCTAGAGAAGAATATCAAGAGTTTAGTGCAAACGGGATTAGAGATTATTGTGGCGGCGGGTACGTAGATTACGCAACATGGTCTTTTACCATTAAATTCAAAAGAGCTACTCTTAATATAAGTAGCTTTACCCACTACGAGACTAGAGAATCCTATATTTTAATACCTTGGCATGATAGAGAGTGTGTAGGTTTTATCACCGCCGTTTATTTAGGAGACTCCACTCAGAACATATCTGGGTATACGGAGTATGCCCATCAAACTATCAAGCAACTTTTAACTCAAGGTCCTGGGGGGGGAACTATATCTAGCTACACTTTAGGCAGGCAACAAGAGGGTTCACTTATGTTCACTAATTTCTACAATAATCTACCAGCTTACAATGGAACCATTGTAAATACTTCCAATACTACACAGGCTGCTTCTTTTCGTTTGGTGGCTTCTAGAGGCTATTCGGTGGTTAAGGATTTTTCATTCTCACCACACCCTGGTAACCCTGCTTTGTTAATTGCTGACCCTGAATTTGTAAGAGGTTTTGTAGGTTGGCAAGGAGGATACTCTCTAGCCAAACTTATATCTGGTGTTGACTCTGATTTGTTTTACATGCGTGGGGGTTTGTCGTACAGCGATCCTAATTTAGATCCCCCAGATCAAAGGTTGAATATAGTGCAGTCGGTTGGAGAGCCTATAAACGCAATTCCTGGGTTTGCGGCACTAACCGGTAAAGATGTGACTTGTTTCGTAGGGATGGTATAGGAGCATTTAGATGGCAATTAATATTGCGTATTTAGAATTAAGGTTGTCTGGGGGTAGTGGGAATACAGACCCTAATGCATCTTTAGGGGGTAATGTTTCTTCTGAAAGGGTGTTGTCTCAAAGTACTACCTCCTTGACCAATGTGACAGGGGTTACCATTGATTACGCCGCTGGCAATCCATTGGGTGCTGGTACTTTGAATTATACAAATACCGGGCAACTTTTGACATGGACTGCGAATACTGGTGGGGCAGGTGTTCCAGTGGCAGTAGGTGTTAATGGAAAATACACTATTAAGTCTGGTAGTGGTGGCTTCTTGCTTGTTGATGTTGTGGCCGCTAGTTTGCCAGGGTCTGACCAAGCAGATGGGGTTACGATAGCTAACATAGCTAATGAAACTTTTGATGATGTAACTAAAGAAGAGTCTTTTGATGGTGATAACGAGTACAGGTGTTTCTACTTCAAGAATACCCACTCTACAGATCCTTTCCTGGATATCATTTTGTTTATAGGGGCTCAGCCCTCCCCAGGGACTATTTATGTGGGGGCAGATCCTGCTGGTCCAGGGGATGGAGTTACTAAGACCATAGGAGC
>Ga0307380_10004102_pt1 | contig 19834 bp, 20 predicted proteins | sample UN3MG_FD_202239 | JGI IMG/M metagenome (GOLD analysis project Ga0307380, IMG submission 202239) | Soil microbial communities from Risofladan, Vaasa, Finland - UN-3 | ecosystem: Environmental > Terrestrial > Soil > Coastal area > Acid sulfate soil | place: Finland: Risofladan, Vaasa | collected... | reverse complement strand
TATTGTTACCAGCGGCAAGGGGCCTGACCGACAAGAAGTGGGAAAAATCGCTGACGTGATAAATACAATAAAGGAAAAAATCGGAATATCCCCTTGCGCCTCTCTCGGCATACTTGACACAAAATCTCTTGTCCTTCTAAAAGATGCCGGACTTAACCGGTATCATCACAACATTGAGACATCTCGACGTTTCTATCCCAATATTGTCACTACCCATACATTTGACGACAGAATAAGGACCATAAGGGCGGCCCTGGAGGCCGGCCTTGAAGTATGCAGCGGCGGGATTATAGGGCTGGGTGAAAGTGAAGAAGACCGGGTTGATATGGCTCTGACGCTGAGAGATCTCAATGTAAATTCGATTCCGATTAATATACTTGTTCCTTTGAAAGGAACGCCGCTTGAAGGAACAAAAAACATTTCAGCAGTAGAAGTTCTGAGAACCATCGCAATATTTCGTTTAATCACAGGCAATAGAACAATAAGGATAGCGGCCGGCAGAGAATCGGTTTTAAAGGATTTTCAGGGATTGGCTTTTATGGCCGGCGCAAACGGTATGATGATCGGAGGATATCTGACTGTAAAAGGGCGGTCTCCTGAAGAAGACCTTGCCATGGTATCGGAGATAAGAAAGTTATGGAATGGATAGATGCGTACCTGGATGAACGAAAAAAGCAGCATCTGCTGCGGACACTCAAACCTCTGCGGCCTGCCGGGCCTGGCCGGGTATACATAAATGATGTAGAATATCTGAACTTTTCATCCAACGACTATCTCGGCCTTGCAGGACATCCCCGACTTCGCGAAGAGAGTCAAAAGGCACTCAATGAATATGGAACGAGTTCGTCTGCTTCAAGGCTCATGAGCGGCGATCTCTCTATCCACCATCAGCTTGAAGAGATGATAGCGGATTTCATGGGTAAGGAAAAGGCTATTTTGTTTGGAAGCGGTTATCTGGCAAATATCGGCCTTATATCGGCCTTATGTGACAGAAACGATGTTATATTCTCTGACCGTCTTAACCACGCAAGTATCGTGGACGGAGTCCTTCTTTCCGGCACGCGTTGTTTTCGTTTTCGACATAACGATGTTGACCACCTTGAAACATTGATGAAAAGGGAAAGAAAAAGATTCAAAAAAGCGTTTATCATTGCAGAATCTCTATTCAGCATGGACGGAGACATGACGCCACTCAAAGAGATCGTGGGATTAAAGGAAAGGTATGATGCTCTTTTCATACTCGATGAGGCCCACGCTGTCGGTGTTATTGGGAAAAAAGGGGCGGGCCTTGCCGAAAAATATGGATTGACCAAAAAGATTGATATTATCATGGGGACATTCGGAAAGGCGCTTGGCAGCTATGGCGCGTATGCTGCGGCATCAGCAAGACTAATCGATTATTGTATTAACAGGGCAAGAAGCTTCATATATTCAACAGCGCTTCCCCCTTCTGTAACCGGCGCAAGTATAGGGGGAATAAAGATGCTGACGGAAGAGCCGGCTCGAAGGTCTATCCTGCTGGAAAAGGCCAAATATTTCAGATCTCTCCTAAAAGAAAACCACCTTAATATCATGGGAAACGCCCAGATCGTGCCTGTACTTGTAGGTGAAAATTACGATGCATTGAATATCTCAAACAGGCTTTATGAAAATGCCATTTTTGCTCTTGCCATGCGTCCGCCTACTGTGCCTGCAGGAAAGGCTCGTATCCGGTTTTCCATTACCTGTAATCATTCCGAAGACGACCTTAAAAAGGCTGCGGATGTGTTGAAACATGCGTTTAAACAGATTCCAATATCTAAATAGGGGGCACAACAAAGTTCTTGTATTGATCCCGGGATGGGGGTTTGACACAAGAATATTTGAACCGCTTGATCTTGATTTCAATTATCTTCTTCCGCAAATAAATGATCCAAAGCGTTTCAGCACAGACCTTATGAGCGCGCTGGTTGAAAATCAGATTAAAAAGGTCTCGCTCTTTGGATGGTCAATGGGGGGATTTTTGGCTATCAATTTTTTAGAGGAATATGGCAGGGAGTTCGCGGAAGAAATCTTTTTGGTTTCCATGAGAAAAAGCTACCCAAAAAAAGAAATCGATTCCCAGATCGCCTTTTTAATAAAGGACCGCAGATTATATTTGAGCCGGTTTTACAGAAATTGCTTTATGGGACAAAAACGGGCATTTGCGTGGTTTAAAGAGCACATGTTTTCATCCTATATAGAGATGTTTGATCTGGAATTCCTTTTGAATGGACTCGATTACCTGATGCAACAGAGACTTGAGACCGCTGCGCTGAAAGAAAATCCTGTAAGAATCATCCATGGGGAAAAAGACCGAATTGCGCCTTATTCCGAGATAGTTGAAATGGCAAAGGATATTTCTTTTCCCGGGATCGTTGTTTTTAAAAAAAGCGGGCATCTCCCGTTTCTTGAGCCTGATTTCAAGGAAAGATTTTATGCAGGAATATAAACAAAGGATAAAAAATTCGTTTTCAAAGGCTGCCGCTACCTATGATCAATATGCTTCTGTCCAGAAAGAGATTGCCGTCAGGCTTATAGATTCAATACAGCCCCATATCTTTCAGAACATCCTTGAAATCGGATGCGGGACAGGAAATTACACGGAAATGCTGCAAGAAAGGTTTCCGTCAGCCGATATTACAGCTATAGATTTCTCGTCTGAGATGATTTCTGTCGCCGCTCGCAAATTAAACAAGAAAAAAAATGTCAGACTATTGGTTGATGATGCAGAGGAGTTTATTCCGGAAACCGGAAAAAGATACGATCTGATTACTTCAAATTCCACCTTTCAATGGTTTGCGGATTTAAAGAAAGGGTTGGAACACTACCATGAACTGCTCGCCAACAGAGGAATGATTATTTTTTCAATGATGGGGCCTGAAACATTCTATGAACTTTATGAAATACTTAAGGATGTATATCCAGAAAAAGTAAATATGGCGGCGCAATATTTTATGCAACACGATGAGGTGAAATCTCTTTTGCACGCGGTTTTTAAAAGTGTCAAAATAAGCGAAACCGTGTTTACAAGAAAACACAAGAACATTCTTGAGCTGTTAAAGACAATAAAACATACCGGAGTAAATATTAGAAGGAACGGGGACAGGATTCTGTTTACTCCGGCGCTTCTTGAAAAGGCTGAAAATGCTTATATCAGGAGGTTCGGGGCAATAAAGATAAGTTATCAGGTTTTTTTATGTGAGGCCGGCCATGTGGAGAGACCTTTGAAAAATGTCCCTTTTTGCAAAGGTCTCGTGGAATGTCTATGAAAAATAAAAGTCTATTTATTACCGGCACCAATACAGGCATAGGCAAAACAGTTATATGCGGCTGCCTGGCCAAGTACTTGAGCCGTAAAGGTATTAACGTCGGAATTCAAAAATGGGTGAGCACTGGAAACAGGAATACCTCGGACGACATTGATTATTGCCTGTCGATGCTCGGAAGGGAAAAGGAAGAGATTGACAACCCTTTGCTTTTACATCCATATACATTCGATTTCCCAGCCTCTCCGCATCTTGCCGCAGAACTGGAAGGGCAAGAGATTGATATTGATAAGATCGTGGAAAGCTACCATACGCTTATGCGTAGGCACGATCTTCTTATAGTCGAAGGGGTGGGTGGCGTCCTGGTTCCTCTAACCCGAGACCGTCTTTTGATCGATCTTGTGGCAGATCTTGCAATTCCAGTCTTGATCGTCACTGATAGCGGTTTAGGCACAATCAACCATACCCTTCTTACCATTGAGGCCCTGACAAAAAGAAATATCCCGATACTCGGCATGGTCTTTAATTTTGCAGGAAAAGAAGATCAAATAATAGAGGCAGATAATAGAAAAACTATTTCCAGGATAGGGAAATGCCCATCGTTTGGATTGTTATCCAAAGTCGATTCAATGGAGGCATTAATCGCTGAATTTGAACCTATAGGAGAAAGGATACTTCGGGCAATATGATAAATTTTGACCTTTTGGAAAAAGATAGAAAATATATCTGGCATCCTTATACCCAGATGAAAGATTATGAAAAGGAATATCATATCCTGATTGAAAGGGGGGATGGTTGCCGTCTTTACGATCATGAAGGAAATATCTATTATGACACCATCTCTTCCTGGTGGTGTAACGTGCACGGGCATAATCATCCCTATATCCAGTCCGCGATAAAAAAACAGCTTTCCGAGCTTGATCATGTTCTCTTTGCCGGGTTTACCCATAAGAATGCAATATTGCTTGCAGAAAAACTGGTTCAATGTTCCCCTGAAAATCTCAGCAAAGTCTTCTATTCAGACAATGGCTCCACTTCCTGCGAGGTAGCTCTGAAGATGTCGTTCCAGTTTTGGAAAAATAAAGGGCAGGGGAAAAAAGAGAAATTTATCGGGCTTGAAAACGGATATCACGGCGACACTATTGGTGCAATGAGCGTTGGAGGGGACTCAGTCTTTAATCAAACATTTGCCCCCCTTCTTTTTGACGCATTTAAGATACCTTCTCCTTACTGTTACCGATGTCCATGTGCTAAGAAACGGGAAACCTGCGCCATAGAATGTGTTGACCCGCTGGAAAAACTTCTTAACAAACATAGCAATGAGATCGCGGGAATCATCCTTGAGCCTCTGATGCAGGGAGCAGGGGGTTTTATTATCTATCCTGTTGAGTATCTTAAAAGGGTTGCGGAACTTGCCGATGCATACAATATCCATCTGATCGTGGATGAGGTGGCCACGGGTTTCGGAAGGACAGGCAAGATGTTTGCGGTGGAGCATGCGGATGTGAAGCCGGATTTTATGTGTCTGTCAAAAGGGATAACCAACGGGACCCTTCCACTTGCCGCCACCCTGACGACTGATGAGATATACGAAGCTTTCTATGCTGATTATATCAGCAACATGACCTTTTATCATGGTCACACCTATACGGCCAATCCGTTAAGCACGGCCGCAGGATTTGCCTCTTTAGAGCTCTTTAAAAAAGAAAAGACCCTGGAAAATGCAGCGACAAAAATCGCAACTTTTCACCGGGTCATCCAAAAATTCAGAGAGATTCCGATTGTGGGTGATGTAAGATATATAGGGATGGTAGCAGCCTTCGAACTTGTAAGAAATAGACAAACCAAAAAGCCGTTCTCCTTTGAAGACAGGATAGGATTGTCGGTTTACAAAAAAGGGTTGAAAAACGGATTGATCCTTCGTCCATTGGGAAATGTCATATATCTCTTCCTTCCGTTTTGTGTAACAGAAGAAGAGTTGATGGATATAACAGATCGGACATACAGCGTGCTTACGTCATTAGCGGTTTAAGGCTTTTTAATCATGCTTGAAACGTGTATAGAGGAAAAATGATAATGACTATAAATATCAGTCTATTTTTCTTTATTGAAGATTCCCTGTAGCAAGCTACAGGGAATCTTCGACCGTAAGGAAGTAGCCATTTTTAGATTCGCTCGCTAACCCCGCAGCAAGCTACGGGGAATGCGCTCGCTATTGCGGTTCAGCATTGTTTTTATTATGTTTTGCAGTTCGAAGATATTGAATGGTTTTGGAATATAGGCAGTAGCCCCACTTTTCAGGAAATCATGTTCAGGCCCATTGGCGGTAACGATAAGAATTGGAATAAAAGGATATTCTGATCTTATCCTTTTGGTTAATTCAAGCCCGTCCATTTCGGGCATCATATAATCCGTGATAATTAAATCATAAGATCTTTTGTAAATATTGTTGATCGCCTCAAGCCCATTTTCAACAATATCAACTTCGTAATCATAAGTTTTCAGAGCCATAGCAAGTAAAACCCTTATAGCCTCCTCGTCATCTGCAATAAGTATCCTTTTCTTTTCCATATAGTCCTTATTTTTTATATTATAATACAACCAAAAGGATATTAAAAGCAAGAAAAAAATGCCACTACAGGTTGTTAGACTTTCCGGTTTTTTATATGATAGATATTTATTTAAATAGTAAGGGGTTGAATAATGCTGATCAAAGGAAAAAGGGATTGATAGATAAAAAGATTGGGCTGAAAATTAGACAGATAAGGAAGAACTGGGGTTTTTCTCAGATTGATTTGGCCGAAAAAATAGGTCTTTCTTTTCAGCAAATCCAAAAATACGAGAAGGGCTCAACCAGGATTTCCGTCATGCGATTGCAACAAATCTCAGAAGCCCTTGGAATTAATATTACCACCTTTTTCGAGGAAGAAAAAAGCGCTCTTAAGGTTTCAGACCATGTCTTAAAATATAATTCTGGAGAAGATTCCATTGAAACCTTCCAACCCCTCGACAAGGAAGAAATGACTCTCTTGAAACTCTTTCGCAAGACAAGAAATAAAAAGGTAAGAGAAGGAATCATAAAACAATTACGAGGGATTGTTGAGTTGGAAAATCAGGTCAGAAAATAATTGCCCACAACCACCCTTCAGGCATACTCAAACCAAGCCCCGATGATATAGCAACTACCATACAGCTAGTTGATCCCGGTGAAATCATTGGAATATCTGTTTTGGATCACATAATTATCACAAAGAAAGGTTATTTATCATTAAAGGAAATGGGTTTTATGCGCCCAGGTATTCATAACAACTGAAAGTCTGATTTCAAAGATACTATCGATCCCGCCTCGCTGGCGGAGCATACGGGGACATAAATAATGTGGAATACAGAAGGCAGGGTAGCTACTCTTTATCGGCTGACCGGTTGATTTTAAATCGCCAGGCGCAGTACCAGTCGTCAGGATGTGCATCAGGGGGACAGCCTATGCATTCTGTGCTGATTGCCGGATCGATGGCTTTTGCAAAAGATATATATTCAATTAATCCTCCGGATTTACACGGATAATCATCAAGCCCTTTCCGTTTTCGTGCTGACTGAACTCGGCACTCATTCATCTGAAACACAAAACTATCCGGGTTTTCATCAATAATGGATTGGGTATTAATATTGGCATAGAGACGAAAATTAAGAGCTCTTTTTAAACCTTCAAGTCCGGAATTTTCAGAAAGATTCAAAAACCTTTTAATTGACCAGGCTTCAAAAGGAGAAAAATGCGCCCAGCAGGAATCGTTGCATCGCTTGGCATCGTTCATGCCACTTTCAAATTCCACTGCCTGAAACCATACACCGTCATTTGCAAGCCAGTTTAACGCAACACTGTCCATAAGCTTCTGAATCGATTCCTCCGGCATTTCCAACAAAGACACCGGAAGATCATCCTTCATCTCAAACCCAAGAACTTTGGAAAGCCTTTTCATCTGATAAGCATAACTTCTTTTTGATGCATTGCCCAGTATTTCAAGAGCCTTCTCCATACCCATCTGATGCTTTATCTCGGCAAACCATAGGCCGTAGTGGATTATCATCCTGTGAAACATGTCAAGAACAAGACGTGCCTTATCTTCATGGTTCAGGTCTTCAGGCGTTTTGGCTGTTTCGGTCATTGGTTAGCGCCTCCTCTATCCTTCATAAAGCACGGCTAATATGGTTGCCTGGCCTTTTTTAGAAGTAATCTGGTGTGGTACGGTTGAAAGGTAGTAAACGCTGTCCCCTGGCTTAAGATCAAAGTATTCCTCTCCGATTTTGAGCGCCGCAACTCCATCTATAATATAGATAAATTCTTCCCCATCATGAACCGACAGCTCTTTTTCCGGGTTTTCTTCGAGCTTGACAATCATGGCCTCCATGTGACGCCCTTTTACTTCAGGCGCAAGGCTTCTGTAGGTATATAGTTTCTTTTTACCCTTTTTTGACGTTGATTTTGAAACTATCTTCTGATCATCCTTCCGGGTAACCGAATAGAACCTGTCACCAACCCCTGAAACCAGACGGCTGAATACGCCGTCTAATGCCTTTGAAAGCTTGATAACCGTGCCAAGCTGTGGCTGCACCTCGTTTTTTTCTATGCTTGTAAGAAGCTCAGAATCAAACCCTGTTAGCTTGGAAACCTCGTCAATTGATAACCCTTTTTCTTCTCTGAGAGATTGAATCTTTTTTCCGATGTCTTCAATGCCTTTATTTTTTGACGTAGAGATGTCACCTGTCAGATCCTCAAAAAAGTCCACATTTATATGGGATTTTTGCTTCTTTGTTTCCATTTTTAACTCCTTAATTCAAAAAATTCCAATCACCTGGAATTTTTTGTCCAGGCTCTTCGCTTAATTTTATCTTTCTTTCCTTTAAACCTGGTCTGGCAAATTCCATATGCCCTTCTTTTAAAGTCCGGCCATTAATTATAGCCTCGGAACGCAGTTTTCGTCCAATTGTCTTTTCCATCTGCCTGCCAAGCCATAGAATACGGTCGACATCATATCCATGCTCGATACCCATCTCGTCGATTTGTACCAGCGTATCCTCGAGTGTAACCAGACCCACATATCTTGGATCTTTATAATAATATTCTCCCGTGCCCTTAGTAGGACAGTCATCCATGAAGGTTGCCGGCTGTCCGCCAAGGCCTCCCATGGTTGCCTCAAAGAATGTAATCCCTGCCTGCAATGCCGCCAGAACAGATGCCGACGCTATGCGCTTTGTTTCGTGAAAATGGCCGATATGGAGAGCTGGATCGGGCATTTCATCAAGTATCATGGAAAAATAACGGTAAACATCCGGAGCTGAAGCGCTGCCGTCATGGTCCGCGTGTTCAATGTCATGGGCTCCGATTTCCAGCCATCTTTTTGAGAATTCAACTGCATCCTTCATATCCGTAGCCCCGCCAATAGGACTCCCCCAGATAGTGCTGACCGTTCCACACATCTTCATGCCCGCATCATTGCATTTTTTAATGCAACGCTCCGCTTCTTTCCAGTATTCGGGAAGCGTCGTTCCTGCATTTGCATAATGATGCTCTTCTTCCGTAGAAACCATCATCAGAAGACGATCAGGCCCGATACCCTTTTCTTTTAACTGGATAGCCCTGTCAACGGCAGATTCACGGATAGTAATGGCTGTAAAGCAGATGTCATTATAATTAACATCTTTTCTTTCACATCGTTTTTTAAACAGCTCCCCTCTCAGGTGTTTAAACAAATCTTCAGCATCCCTGAACTGGGGCATTAAAAATGCGCTTCCAAGATTGGTTACTTCGATATGCCGGCAGCCTGCAAATATAAGTTCTTCGAGATAAAATATCTTTGCCGCAGTGGAAATGAATTTTTCTTCATGCTGGAAACCGTCCCTAATCGTTATGTCGCCGATAGTTACCTTTCTGGGCATTTTGGGAAAAATCTTCCAAAAATCATATTCAGTCATATCAATCAAGGCCTCCTTTCCAAAAAAAATTGGGATTAAAATCTAAAGTTTCCAAAAGAAGGATCGCCAATCGGTTTAAGCAGGCTTACCTCAAAAGCCATGGCAAGCCAATCCCGGATCTCTGAAAATTTTATAACCCTGTCATTCAAAAGACGCGCCCCACAGTAAAAAGGATGGGCTTCCCCGTCATATTTTTCGATCATCTTTTGACGGAACACCTCTTTTTCCTCTTCGGTCATAGACTTCCCGCTGGCATCCCTCTTCCGTTCTTCAATTGAGAGAAGCACGCCTGCCGCGCTGCGCCCGCTCATAACCGAAGTGCGTGCCCTCATTGTTGAAAACAGAAAATGCGGTCTGTATGCTCTGCCGCACATACCGTAATTTGCAGCGCCGTTATCCGGGCCTATTACAATCTGGATCCTTGGCACCTGAGCGCATGAAACCGCCCTTACCATGTCTGCGCCGTATTTGCCGATTCCCATATGTTCAGATTCAGATCCCACCATGTATCCCGGCGAACTCTGAACAAAGAGCAGCGGTATTTTTTCCTGAGAGCAGCGAACAATCCATTCCGTGGCTTTGCGTGCAGCCTCAAAAAATATTATCCCGATCGCATTGGACGCAATAACACCAACAGGAATTCCCTTTATGCGTATTTTCCCTGTAATAATATTGTCTCCTCTTCCAGGAGCATATTTTTTCTTATATTCAATAAAGTAACTGTCATCGGCAATCGATTCCAGAATCTTCCGGCCATCAATACCCTGATGCACGGTAGCAGGCATTAACTCGTAAATTCTATCTGCAGGAATCTTCGGAGGGGTTTCAGCGTACCTGTGAAGATTTATTTTCTGGGGCGGTTCAAGGGAAAGCAATTCCCGTACCTTCTCTATTGCTTCATCCTGGTTGGCGCATAAATGATCAGCGCCGCCTGAAATCTGCGTATGAACCCTTGCGCCTCCAAGGTCTTCCGCTGAAATCACCTCTCCTGTAGCCATCTTCACAAGAGGAGGACCGCCTAAAAATGAGTATGCCATCTGATCTATCATCACGGATTGACAAGCCATAAAAACAATATAGGCTCCTCCTGCCGTGTTGCCACCGGTGCTTAAGGTAATCTGTTTTAATCCCTGCGACGACATGCGTGCCATGTTGTAAAACATGGAGCCGAAATGCTGATCATCAGGAAAGACATCCGCCTGCATGGGAAGGAACGCCCCTCCTGAATCTGCGATATAAACGCAGTTTAAGCCGCACTGCTTCGCAATTGCCTGGGCGCGCATATGTTTTTTTAGTGTGATTGGAAAATATGTGCCTGCCTTCACACGGCTGTCATTGGCAAAGATCATAGTCCAGTTGCCGTGGATTTTGCCAATTCCTGTCACAAGCCCCCCGCAGGGCACATCAAAAACACCTGGATAATCCATTCCAAAACCTGCAATACGGCTTAACTCAAAAAACTGCGTGCCTGAATCTATCAGTTTCTCAATCAGTTCCCGAACCGGTCGTTTGCCCTGTTTTGCCAGCCCGCTTACAGCCTTTTCTCCACCCGGCCACATGGCCTGATAAACCAGCTCGTCAAGCCTCTTTTCTTCATTTTCCCAGTGCGACCTGTTTGTTGCCTTGTTATCAGTCATATTTTTCATCCTGTTTTAAAGATTTTAATCACAAAAATGTTGGATATTAATTTTTCAGAACTATTTGATATTACTGGATTCCCGCTTTTGCGGGAATGACAACAATTGAGCATTCCCGATTTTTTATGATGCTGGCAGTCTTAATTCAAAATTTAAAACTTAAAATTCAAAATTATTTATCTCCCCTTATATACAGGTTTTCTTTTTTCACGAAAAGCGGCAATTCCTTCCAGGCGATCCTCGGTAGGGATTGTAAGCCAGTAAGCATTTGATTCAATGTCAAGACCTGTATGGATATCTGTCTCAAGCCCATAATTTATTGCATACTTAGCCTGTTCAATTGCAATTGGGCCTGTTTCGCAAATCATGGCCGCCATTTTTTTGCATTCATCCAGGAGCGATTCCTGCTCACAGATTTGATTTACAAGACCGATCTGCAAGGCTTCCTGCGCCCCAACCCTGCGGCCTGTAAATATTAACTCCTTGGCTTTTCCGCATCCGATAAGCCTCGGCAGCCTCTGGGTTCCACCTGCTCCGGGAATTATGGCAAGCCTGGTTTCCGTGAGTCCCATGGAAGCATTCATTGCAGCTATACGGATATCGCATGCCAGAGATAGTTCCGTGCCTCCGCCAAGCGCTACTCCGTTTATTGCCGCAATCACAGGTTTATTAAGCAGCGCAATAAAAGTAAAAAGGTTTCTTATTGTAAAAATAAACTCTTTTACCTGTTGGTCATTAAGCAAGGCTCTTTCCTTTAGATCCGCCCCTGCGCAAAAGGCCTTTTCTCCTGCTCCGGTTATTATTATCACCCTGATGCCCTGTTTGACCCTCAGATCCTCAAGCTTTTTCTTTATGGCATGAAGCAAAGAAAAATTAATGGCGTTCATAATATCGGGACGGTTAAGTGTGAGAATCGCTATGCCGTCTTGTTCTTCTGCCAATAGAACATTATCATTCATTACTACCCTCCGCATGCAGAATCATCTACTTAGTGTCCATCCACACTTAGCAACCTATATACCGTGAAATCACTATTCTCTGAATTTCCGATGTCCCTTCTCCGATATCAAGAAGTTTCTGGTCCCTGTAAAACCTTTCGACATTGTATTCCTTCATCAGTCCATATCCGCCGTGAATCTGTACAGCATGATTCGCCACCCTGCCCATGACTTCAGAACAGCAAAGCTTGCTCATTGCAGCCTCTTTTTCAAATGGCCGGCCCTGGTCTTTCAGCCAGCAGGCCTTGTACAATAAATTTCTGGCGCATTCTATCTCAAGCGCGCAATCTGCCAGTTTAAAAGCAATTGCCTGAAATTTGCAAATTGGCTGTCCAAACTGCTCCCTTTCTTTCGAATATCTGAGCGCTGCCTCATAAGCCCCCTGAGCCCCGCCCAATCCCATCGCGCCTATGGAAAGCCGACCGCCGTCAAGTGTTTTCAGCATCTGGTGGAACCCGTCACCCTTTGTGCCGAGTATATTCTCTTTTGGAATCCTGACATCGTCAAAGTATAATTCAGCAGTGTTTGAAGCCCGCCACATCATCTTTTTATGCATTGGAACAGCTTTAAAACCTTTGGTTCCATGTTCTACAAGAAAGCATGTATATTCAGGCTTTCCGTTGGGGCTGGTTCCGGTGATCGCCTGAACAGTCACCCCCATTGTCATTTCACAGGCAGCGTTGGTTATGAAAATTTTAGACCCGTTGATAACCCACTCATCGCCGTCAAGGACCGCGTTGGTTCTGGTTCCACCTGCATCGGAACCGGCATTTGCCTCTGTGAGACCAAATCCCCATAAGGCTTCTCCACTACAGAGTTTCGGAAGATACTTCATCTTCTGATCCTCTGTGCCGAAATAATAGATCGGGCCGATTCCAAGAGAGTTGCCCGCTGCAATGGTAGCAGCCTGAGATCCATCCACCCTTGCAATCTCCTCTACAGCGATTATGTAGGAAAGATAATCCATGGCCTGGCCTTCATATTCCTCTGAAACAAACATTCCAAAGAGACCGATTTCTCCCATTTTTTTTGTAAGTTCTGCTGAAAATTCTTCTTTTTCATCAAGCTCCAAAGCTACGGGAGCAATTTCTTTTTCAGCAAATTTACGTACTGAATTACGGATAATTTCCTGCTCCGTTGTAAGATCAAAATTCAACTTTACCCCCTTTTCACAGACTCTTTTAAAAAACCACCTTTGCTTTTTGAACGATCGTTCAGTTTTTTATGTTTTATATTCCCCTTGCTATAGTTGTCAATATCTTTCTGGGAAATACAAGGTAAATGGGAGCTGCTACATAACAATCGCTGGTTACAGGGCTTCGAGAAAAACTTGATAAATCAGACACATGGGAGGGGTGGAACGTGGTTGACAAGTCCGTCTGGACATCCCGTATGTCCCCCCCCACATAAAAATCCTATTCCCTAATTATAAAAACAGAAAATGACAGGTAATGGTTTTTAATGACCTTCTGAGGCCATAGTGTTCATCGCACGGGCTGGATTTGCCTCGACTGTTTTAAGGATATAATCAACCTTTGCATCGGGCAGCCACTCAATCTTGCCTGTGCCGACATCATAAATGGCGCCAACCACCTTTACAGATCCGCTCTTTACAAGATTTCTTGTTGCAGGGCTATTCATGAAAAGGTCTTCAATCCCCTGCCAGATGTTTTCTTCAGTCGCATTAGGAATAATGCTGTCGCCAAGCAGTTCAGGATGTTTACTAATAGCACGACGCACAGCCGGCGCTATGTTGTCAACCAAAGGCGGAATATTGCGTTCCAGAGCATGTCCTGTACCGTGAACAGCGTGGGTTACAGCGGTTACTGCTCCACACTGCGTATGACCCAGAACAACAAGAACCGGAGTGTTTACATGGGCTAAGCCGTATTCGATCGATCCGATCTCATCCACATCGCAGACATTGCCTGCAACCCTGACAACAAAAATATCCATGACACCTGCGTCAAAGATGAGTTCAACAGGAACACGGGAGTCAGAACAGGTAATAACCGTGGCATAAGCATGATCTCCCTGACTTTCTTTTCCTGATTGAATAAGCCGACCGAGGTTGATGTGCGGATGATTTGATATTCCCTCAATAAACCTTGTATTGCCGGCCTTAAGCATTGCTATCACCTTGTCAGGACTCGGTTTTGCTTTTGACACATGTTTTGCCTCCGGCGCATTCTCTGTCTTTGCCTTTGATACATGTTTTGCCTCTGGCGTATGCTCTATCTTTGCCTTTGATGCCTGCTTTGCCTTTTCAACAGGAACTTCCTCCTTTTTGTCCCCGCCACAAGCAACAGGAAATGCAACAAATGCAAACAGACAACATACGGTTACAGACAATCTAATAATACGACCCATAAAAACCCCTCCGTGTAATAGAATTTATCAGTTTTATAATTACAAGCTAACTTACACTTAATTCTCAGATTATATCTTTTTTAACTTTTGAATTATATCTTTTTATCTCACTATTGTCAATAAATGGGAGATAGACACAACGCCCATGCTTGTTAGAGTGTATATTTCCTATTGCGTTCCGACATAAAACGGCCGGAAGCTGCTTTCGTCCCTTTTCAGGGCTGATTCGATCCGCGCCATAATGCGGGGCTTGTCTTCGGGAAGTCGGCCTTCAAGGGCAATATAATTGGTATAGTGGTCGCTGGTAAGTTGCGATGTAACCATCAAAGGTTTGATGATCCGCTGGATTTCCTGAATAGCGGCGTGAGGACCCAGCATCTTAAACCGGCCGCTGACCACATCATCCAGCAGAGGGGTGTCAATCTTGGGTAGAAAAGTTCGCAGACGGATGAAGGTCGGCGCCACAGCATTGAGCACGCGAGCGGTTTCAGTCGCGTGCGGTTTAGTGCGATCCTGTCCACCAATGCCGATCATAACGTAAAGACTCAATTCAATGCCTGAGTCCATCACCCATCTGCCGGCTTCAATAGCCTGGTCGCTGTGGGTTCCCTTTTGAATACGGCGAAGCACAACATCGTCTCCAGACTCCAGTCCCACGTGGATTCGTGAGAGTCCGGCCTCTGCCAGTTGCTTCAACCCTTCCGGGCCTTTTTTATGGATGTACTGGAAAGAACCGTAAACAGTGACGCGTTTCAGATTCGGGAACACCTGGTATGCATAGCGACATATTTCGCAGAGATCTGCTGTCTTCATCGCAATGGTGTTACCGGCCGGAAAAAACAGGGTCGAGACGTGTGTTCCATGCGTCTGTGCAGCCTCGAGCAGGTCCTTGCGAATGTCTGCAACCGGTCGCACCTTATACCGCGGACCTTTTTTATACACCATGCAAAATGTACACCGATTGTGAGGACAGCCGACAGTGGCCTGCACCAGAAGAGAATTCGCTTCACTGGGTGGCCGGTATATGGGGCCTTCGTAATGCATGTTCTTTTACCGTCTATTTTCCATTTATAGATTCCGCAACGGCTTAAAAAGATATTCCAAACCGTTTACTTTAATCTCATAAACCATGCGCAACATATCACCCAGTTGTCCGGCCGGAAATCCTTTTTGGGCAAACCAGACCACATAAGGCTCAGGCAGGTCGATCAAACGCCACTCCTTATACTTGCCAAACGGCATCCGTATCCTGGCCAATTCAAGCAAGACCGCCGCATCCGGTATGCACTCATTTCCCCCGGTCATTTAGGCACTCCTGAAATCTGAGAAAAAACGTATAATTTCATGACCATTCCCATTTTTGTATAAGATGAAGATCATAAACCAATAATTCAATTGACGATCCCAAAGCCCACAATATCTTTAAACTGCGTTTGCTACGGACATAACGTCATGCCCTTCCGTGCCCTTGCTCAACAAGGATAACCATCAATTCAAGATCAGATAGCGCTTCCGCACCTTTCTTTTGCGGTTTTTCGCGGGGGCGGTCCGCTACAGGAATGTCTGAAATTTTCTTCGTCACTGCTCTCCCTTTTCTTGAAGAAACTCTTATGTCAGTTTTTTAAATTGAACTCTCAGAACCTTCCCTTCCTTAATATGCCTTTCATATGTTTTCTGATAATGCCTCGGATAGAGATTTCTTTCTCTGTACCCATCATCGCGCAAGGCTTTTTCAATGCTAATCGATCGGTTATCGAGCTCCATGTATGCGATCAGCTTTATTGCTGCCGCATCACAAGTGCAAAATATTACTTCTTCTTTCGCCTTTCTCATGTATGCAATCGACTCCAGTTCACCGGGATCAATGCCAAGTCGTGCTTCTTTCGCTTCATTTCGTACATGCATCAAGCTATTTATATCAACATTGTCTATGATTGTGATTGTATCACTTATATATATCTCTTGCCGCTGCCCATCTTTTTTAAAATACTTTGTCTCGCCGAGAACTGTTCGGGTCACAGACACTTCGTAAGCTTTTATGAATTTTTCAAACAAGCCGAGAGTATGAAGATCCATGATCACATCGGCATCAAGCAACAGCAATTTTTTCATAGTTCTCTTTCACAAATCCTGCCTCAACAAGATATTCATCTACTTCAGCCCTGTCGATTTCGAGATATTCCGCAAAAGTGCCGCGCGATATCTTACCTTCCATCAGGCATCTGCATACAAGAGATACATAACGAGCGGGAAACCTTGATGGTTTATATTCTTCATAAAGACTTAATCGCATGGCGCGGTCTAGATCTCGGAAGTTGGGATCATCGAGAATTTTTCGAACTCGTTCTTTTTTAAGCTTCTTAAGATTTACAAACCGCCACAAAATCGCCTCTGTTGAAACACCAAAATCCTTTGCCAATTCGATGATATCCACTTTCTTGATTTCGTTGTTGGTTGATATCTCTTTGAGTGCTTCTATGAGATGCCCTGCGGGAAGGAGCAAACTTGATGCGAAGGCGTCTGCATATTTTTCGGGTTTCGTTTTTTTAGTTCCATCTCCAATTTCCTTAAGAGAAAAAACATTCCATGTCACGATATGGAATAATTCATGAGCCAGATCGTAATTTCTTCTCCATGGCGCGTCATTGATGTTTATGACAATGCCAACACCCAAAGCATCATCAACCACGCTGGCAGCAGAAACGCCTTCTTTAAGGGGTAGATGAAGGATTTTAAAACGGAGTCTGTTCTCAAGGACATTGAGCAAATTGCTCGCGGGTCGCGACCCCAAATCGAGTTTTTTATGAATATCGACTCCAAGTTTATCAGCAACTTTAAACCCATCATTTTTAAAATCCTCATGGTCATAAGAAGATCTAATCCCTGTCCAGCGCCGCTGCAAACCAAGAAGGTTTTCTAAATTGCTATATTTTTCGAGGAATAAAAGAAATAGCCGTTGCTCTTTGGTCACATCCCTTGTTTCTATTTTTCTCCATAAGGGTGTCGGTTCAGGAGTAACTGTCGGTTCAAAAAAATAATCCAGACTTCTGCTGTATAAACGGGCTATCTCGATCAATTCACCGGCAGTGATGTTTCTCACGCCTTTTTCTATTGCTGAAAGGACCTGATAGTTATTGAAGCCCAATTTTTCAGCCGCTTCTGTAAGGGAAAAGCCTGATGCTGATCTTGCCGTCGCAATCCTTTGATGAAGAACTTCTTCCCTCTTTTCGGGTTTCATGAGAACCTCCTGAAATAAGATTATCTTATATTTATTTTTCATTTTTAACATCTGATATAAGATATTCTTACACAAGTGTCAACCCTTAACGTGACCATTTTCGGAATACATTGCATGTGCTATAATTCGCATATTATGTGAATAAAAGCATACAGAATGTATTTTCAAAAATCCTTTATCAGGCGCAAAATATGTACTTTATAGCGAACACAAATGTCGTATTGTTTTAATACTATACCATATCAATAGGTTATGATTGTTCGATAAGCCTTGATCTTGTTGTTTGCCTTTTGATTTTGTTTTTTGGCTTTATATTCAATTTAGACCGTTCTTGCTTGATACGCTTTAACAATTCCGAGGCCGGTTTATCATTAGGTTCCTGTAGGACGAGTTCGCCGCAGAAGGTTTTGGCGAGGATGGATTGGCGAAGGCTTACAATACAGATGCCCAAAACTTATAATGTATCGCAAGGCATTGATCTTACGTTGTTTTTGCTTTTTTCTTGCTCGGACGGGTTATTTGTTTTTTAACGAATATTCCCATGGATTTTCTTCGTGACGATATAAACTTATAAACAGAAGAGTGTTAAGCAAAGATATTCGCTAATTGGCAAATAGGTTTATAAATTGATTACGTCCTGCAAGCCTCTAAAAAAAACTCAAACAGAGGCAGGGGAATATAAAATCGGCCATCTTCTTCTTTAAAATCCTGTTTGGTCACAAGTATCATTTTTTGAGTATTGTATTTTTTTGTAAAGTTACGCATTGCAATCGGCAACCCTGATACTTTGTTCTGGAATTTTACTTCAATGACATCCCTGGTTTGGCCGTAATCAACAATAAAATCAATTTCCGCTTTGCCGATGGTTCTATAGAAAAATAAATTATCTTCCGTTACATAGTGTCGCAAAGCAGCAAAGGCAAGGTTTTCTGCTTCCTGCCCGCTGATATCATCGTATGTTGCAGGAAAGCGATTCAGTACAAAATTGCGCAATCCACTATCATTAATAAAAATTTTTTTCATCTTAGACACTTCTTTTCTCGTATTTACAAAAAAAGGGGCTAAAAAATGGCACACATATGTTCCCTGCAGGATATCCAGGTATTTATTCAACGTGTTAATTGCGATGCCCAGTGTATTAGCCAGAGACTGCTTGTTTAGAAGATTGGCTGTTTCTGAACATAGAACTTTTATCAGGCTGTTGAATGCAGCTACATTTTCAACTTTGAGAAACGCGATGATATCTTTTTGGATATAGGTTGAAAACAATTCCCGGATAAGTGTTTTTTTATGATTATAATCCTCGTTGGTTACAATTTCAGGATATCCGCCAAACTGTGCAAACCGGGTGAACAAAATTTCAAGTTTTGTTTTATGCACCTCGTAAAGTATTTTCCATTTATCATAGCTGTAAGCTGTTTCTGCAAAAGCCTTTTGAATACCCGGTTCTCTGTATCTTGCTACCTCTGTAAAAGATAAGAGACCTATCGGGAATTCTATTTTGCGGCCTGTTAAAAATTCACTGTTTTTTGTAATTTCAAGGGATGAAGAACCGGAGACAATAAACTGGATTTTATTACGGTACTTGTCATGTAGAACTTTGATAAATCTTCCGGCTTCTTTAATATATTGAAACTCATCAATAAAAACGTACACTTTGGCGGCTGAAAAATCTATTTCGCTTTCAAGCCGGGCTATAAAGTGCTGTGGGGTTTTAAATATGGAATTATCAAAATCTTCGTCCGCGGAAATATAAAAGGTGGTCTTGCCTTGCCTGGTAAGATATGCCTGAATCTCATCTATGATAGTGGTTTTACCTACCTGCCTGGCGCCTTTAAGAATTAGAACTTTTGCGCTATCAAGACTCTTTATTAACGTAAAAAAGATATCTCTTGTTATCTGCATTGCTGAATCCTTTACTCATTATTTATATCGTTTATTATCATCGTTTTGATATTAATACAATGTATTTTTATCAATGCTATGATATTTATCTCGGATAATTCTATTAATGAGCCAACCAGCTTTGTTTTTATGGAGGTTTTGTCTCGGGCCATGATTGGCCTTCGTAATGCATGTTCTTTTACCGTCTATTCTCCATTTATAGATTCCGCAACGGCTTAAAAAGATATTCCAAACCGTTTACTTTAATCTCATAAACCATGCGCAACATATCACCCAGTTGTCCGGCCGGAAATCCTTTTTGAGCAAACCAAACCACATAAGGCTCAGGCAGGTCGATCAAACGCCATTCCTTATACTTGCCAAACGGCATCCGTATTCTGGCCAATTTAAGCAAGACCGCCGCATCCGGTATGCACTCATTTTCCCCGG
>Ga0307380_10004101_pt1 | contig 19834 bp, 15 predicted proteins | sample UN3MG_FD_202239 | JGI IMG/M metagenome (GOLD analysis project Ga0307380, IMG submission 202239) | Soil microbial communities from Risofladan, Vaasa, Finland - UN-3 | ecosystem: Environmental > Terrestrial > Soil > Coastal area > Acid sulfate soil | place: Finland: Risofladan, Vaasa | collected... | reverse complement strand
GGATCCCACCGATTTTCAAGGTAGGGTTGAGACGCTGCTGTACGCGCCGGATCGTTCTGAGCAACTTGCTCAAGCCCTCCATGGCGAAATACTCACACTGTAGAGGAATGATTGCCGCATCCGCCGCTACCAGTCCATTTACGGTGAGCAGTCCGAGAGAGGGAGGACAATCGATGAACAAATAATCGAAATCCTTGCGAACCTTTTCAAGAGCCTTCTTCAACATGAACTCCCGCCCGGGAGCGTCTATCAGCTCTACAGTCGCGCCGGTCAGGTGGATGCTGGAGGGAATAATATACAGGCCCGGTACCCTAGTTTCCTGAATGACATCGGTGGGTTCGTTCTTTTGAATGAGGAGCTCGTAGACGCCCCGATCGCCGCCGTCAGCTCCGAGGCTGGAGGATGAGTTGGCCTGGGGATCGAAATCGACGAGCAATACCCGTTTCGACGCCTCGGCCAGATACGCTCCGAGATTCACCGCAGTGGTGGTTTTTCCTACACCACCTTTTTGGTTCGCAAATACAACTATCTTTCCCATTTTACGTCAGTTGGAAATGTTCCACGTGGAACACTCGGATATCTGAATATCAGGTTTCCTTGGCAGCCCGGGCTACGGCAACCACCATATCGGGCTTTGCGATGTTTACGATATGCACTCCCATCGCTGCTTTTCCAAGAACCGGTATTTCCTTCAAGCGTAACTTTATCGTTTTGCTCTGGGAAGTGATACACACCAGATCGTCCTTCTTTTGAACCGTCAACACGCCGACCAATTCACCCGTCTTATTTGAGACCTTGTAACAGGTCTGTCCACGGGTTCCTCTGCCGTGGGGGTTGAAGTTTTCGAAGTCCGTTCTTTTCCCGTACCCATTCTCCGTGATTAAAAACAGCTCCGCTCCTTTTACCACAGCTGCGACGCCGGCCACTTCGTCTTCGTTGCTCAGACGAATGCCGATGACCCCTCTCGAAGCCCTTCCCATATGCCGAACTGTATCCTCCTTGAAACGAAGAGCCTGGCCCTGCCGCGTCACCAGTACTACGTCATCTTTGCCCCCGGTCAGCATGGCGCCTATCAGTTTGTCCCCTTTGTCCAATTTGATGGCAACGATCCCACGGGTCCGGGCATGGGAGAAATCCGATGTCTTCACCTTCTTTACGATCCCCTTGAGGGTCATCATGAAAAAGTAGGTATTGTCGCTGAAATCCTTCAAGGAGACGACAGAGGTGATCTCTTCGTTGTTGGATATGGAGAGAAGCGTCTTGATACTCTGTCCCCGCGAGGCACGTGACGCTTCAGGGATCTCGTGTACCTTGAGCCAGTATGCCTTTCCTTCACTGGTGATGAACAGGATGTAATCATGGGTGGAAGCTATGAACAGCTGCTCCACAAAATCTGTATCGGTTAGTCGGGTCGAGGAAGAGCCCTTGCCTCCCCGTCCCTGTCGCCGGTACGCCGATATGGGCACCCGTTTAATCAATCCCTTGTTCGAGATCAGGATCACCATATCCTCTTTGGCAATCAGATCCTCGATGTTAAACTCCTGAACTTCCTCGGGCACGGTCTCTGTACGCCGCTCATTTCCGTAGGTTTTGGCGATTTCTGCAGTCTCTTCCTTGACTATATCGAGTATCTTCTTATCGCTGGCCAGCAAGCTCTTATAGTACTTTATCTTCTCCAGAACTTCCCGCAGCTCTTCCAGAATCTTCTTCGTCTCCAGACTGGTCAGCTTCTGCAGACGCATATCCAGAATAGCCTGAGCCTGAACTTCGGAGAGCTTAAACCGGTGCATCAGGTTCTGCCGAGCGGTGTCCACGTTCTGGGATTTCTTGATGATAGCAATAACCTCATCGATATTCTCCAGGGCAATCTTCAAACCTTCGAGTATATGGGCGCGTTCCTCCGCCTTTCGCAGCTCGTACTTGATTCTACGAATGACCACCTCTTTCCTGTGCGCAATGAACAGGTCGATCATTTCGCGAAGGGACAGTTCCTTGGGCCTGCCATCGACCAGAGCCAGGTTGATGACCCCGAAGTTCAGTTGAAGTTGGGTGTGAGTGAACAGTTGGTTCAAGACGACCTTGGGAATCGCGCCCCGGCGCAGCTCGATTACGATACGCATACCGTTGCGATCCGACTCATCCCTCAGGTCGCTGATCCCATCAATCTTGCGATCCTTCGCGAGATCGGCGATGCGAACAACTAGATTCGACTTGTTCACCTGATAGGGAATCTCCGTGACGATGAGACACTCTTTCCCCGTCTTCGAAGTTTCTAAGGCGATACGCGCCCGGACAACGATCTTTCCTCGTCCGGTTCTAAAGGCATCGAGAATTCCCTGGGTTCCAAATATCATCCCGCCCGTCGGGAAATCCGGTCCTCGGACAATCTTACAGAGTTCCTTGAAAGTCAACTTTGGTTTGCCGATCACCGCAACGATGGCCTCGGCGATCTCGACCAGATTATGGGGCGGCATGTTTGTGGCCATACCTACGGCAATTCCGCTGGCTCCATTGACCAACAGAAAAGGAAGGGCCCCGGGAAGGACCAGCGGTTCCCGCATCGAGTCGTCGTAGTTCGGCCCGAAATCAACAGTCTCCTTGTTGATATCCCTGAGCATGACCTCAGCCAGGAGGGCCATTCTTGCCTCCGTGTACCGCATAGCCGCGGGTGGATCTCCGTCTACGGATCCGAAGTTCCCCTGTCCGTCAACAACCGGATAGCGCATGGAAAAATCCTGGGCCAGCCGTACCAGGGCATCATAGATCGACTGATCTCCATGAGGATGATACTTGCCCAGTATATCCCCCACGATTCTAGCGGCCTTTTTGTAGGGCCGGTCATGACGCAATCCCATTTCATACATGGAGAAGAGAATGCGCCGATGCACCGGTTTCAGCCCATCCCTCACATCCGGGAGGGCGCGGCTGACAATTACGGACATCGCGTAGTTTAGATAGGATTCTCTTACTTCGTCCTCGATAGCAACAGGGATCACCTGGCCGGTACTTTTCACCATTGCTGTGCTCCTCTACCTGTTCATAGATTGAATTCTCTCAACGCATTATACGGACAGTTCAGACATCCAGATTCGAGACCGCCAGGGCGTTTTCTTCGATAAACTTACGTCGGGGCTCCACCGCATCTCCCATCAGGGTTGTGAAAATCTCGTCTGCCTCTACCGTATCTTCAAGGGTGATTCGGACAATATTCCGCTGCTCGGGATCCATGGTTGTATCCCAGAGTTGGTCTGGGTTCATTTCTCCGAGGCCCTTGTACCGTTGCACATTCACCTGTTTGGAGCCTTTGCTGTATTTTTTCAGTATCTTATCCCGCTCGGCGTCGTTGTAGACATAGAAGGTTTCCTTACCCACGGCAATCTTGTACAACGGAGGCATGGCGATATACATGTGTCCCTTTTCGATGAGTTCTTGCATATAACGGAAGAAGAAGGTTAAAAGCAATGTCCTAATATGAGATCCGTCCACATCCGCATCCGCCATGATAATGACTTTGTGGTAACGCAACCGCTTCAGATCGAAGGAACTTCCCGCACTGGTACCGAGAGTCGAAATGATCGGCAACAGCTTGTCGTTGGCCAGAACTTTGTCGATTCTGGTTTTTTCAACATTGAGCATCTTTCCCCAAAGCGGAAGGATCGCCTGAAACTGACGGTCTCTGCCAAGCTTGGCGCTTCCGCCGGCGGAATCCCCCTCCACAAGGTACAGTTCGCACTTTGCCGGATCCTGCTCGGAGCAATCGGCCAGCTTTCCTGGAAGTCCGCTTGATTCGAGAAAACTCTTACGTCGGGTGAGCTCTCGGGCATGCCGGGCTGCGGCCCGTGCCTTGGCAGCCATGACGCACTTATCTAGGATGCTGCGAACGACTGAAGGATTCTCTTCAAAATATGCGGTGATTTTTTCATTCACCGTCGACTCAACGATTCCCTTCACTTCGCTGTTGCCTAGTTTGGCCTTGGTCTGACCCTCGAACTGGGGTTCCGGAATCTTTACCGAGATTACTGCGGAAAGCCCCTCACGGACGTCGTCACCGCTCAGGTTTTCTTCGAGCTTCTTGGTCAAATTCAATCTCTTGGCTGCGTCGTTCAGCGTACGGGTAAGGGCGGACTTGAAACCGATCAGGTGTGTCCCACCCTCGCGGGTGTTGATGTTGTTGGCAAAAGAAAACAGTGTCTCGTTGTACCCTTCGTTGTATTGCAGGGCAATCTCAACCCAGACATCGTCTTTGACCGCCTCGAAGTAGATCGGATCCTTATGAATCGTCTTTTTGTTCTTGTTGATATACTCGATGAAGGACCGGACCCCCCCATCGAATTTGAACTTGTGGGCTTTCTTCTTCTCTGTTCGCTCGTCGTAAATTGAAATCTCGACACCCTTGTTCAGAAAAGCAAGCTCTCTAAGTCGGTTGGACAAGGTTTCAAAGCTATAGTTGATATTCTCGAAAATATCTCCGTCTGCTTTGAAGCGGGTCTTGGTTCCGGAGGACTCGCTCTTCCCGGTTACTGCTACCTTCTTCTTCGGAACCCCGCGTTGATAACGCTGATAGTAGGTCTTATTATTGCGGCAAACTTCGACTTCGCACCATTCCGATAGGGCATTCACCACTGAAACCCCAATCCCATGCAAGCCTCCAGACACTTTGTAGTTTGACTTGTCGAACTTACCACCCGCGTGAAGCTTGGTCATAACAACTTCAAGGGCGCTGACCTTCTCCACGGGATGATTATCCACCGGAATACCCCGGCCGTTATCCTCTACGCGGATCACATTTCCCTTTTCAATAGCCACGGAAATGGTGCTGCAGTATCCCGCAAGTGTTTCGTCGATCGAATTGTCGACGACCTCGTAAGCAAGGTGATGGAGACCGTCAGGGCCGGTAGTTCCGATATACATACTCGGCCGTTTACGGACATGTTCCATTCCCTTGAGTACTTGGATATGTTGGGCGCTGTAGCTATCCTTCATGTAATTGTTCCTGTACTGATTAAATCTAATCTACAATCTATATTTTCAGCGACCGATATTTCTTAGCTAAACGATGAACTGTCATCACAATTATACAAGGAATTCACAGGAAAAGTAAAGATAAGACGGTACGATCCCTTGCATTCCAGCCGATTCTGGGATAGAATTGCATATTGATCCCTTGTTATTAAGCTGTGGATAACTTTTCATGTTTCGAAAATTCTACTTAACAAATATGAAATGATCGCACTGATATTATCATATTCTTTTTTTTTGTTTATTTACATTTAATTTTATATAATATATAGAATTATTTTATTTAAGCAAGGAGGTATTATGATTTTTTGTACATTCCGCTAATTCGTTCTGTGGTAAACAAATCCATCTGTTGTGGATAAAACGTTAATAACTTGAGTATAAATCGGGGGGTGTATGAGCGGCGTAGAATCGGGCTACGAAGTGTTCTGGAAGGAGGCGGTCAACCAAATTGGAGAAGAAATAAGCGAACAGGAATTCCTGATGTGGTTTCGCAACATGGATTACATCAACTCCGGAGACTCTCAGATCCATATAGCCGTGCCCTCGAGTTTCTACAAAGACCAGGTTTCTCAGAGATTCCTCCCAACCCTCGAAGACAAACTCTTCGAATTATCCGGGCAGATTCTCCACGTGGCGTTCAAGGTACAAAAAACAGCGGCCCAAAAAGCATCGGAAAAGACAGAGGAAAGTGCAAAAAACAGCGGGAAGCCTTCTGCAAAGAAGAAGAAACGCCCCCATCCACAACTCAAACAGGAGTACAATTTCGAACGCTTCGTCCGAGGGGACAACAACGACTTCGCCTACATGGCTTCCTATGCGATTTCGAAAAACCCGGGAAAGGCCTACAATCCCTGTATGATCTACGGTGGTGTCGGCCTTGGCAAGACCCATCTTCTTCAGGCTATCGGCAATCTCTCCTACAAAGAGTTCGAAAACATCAAGATCGCCTATGTGACAGCGGAGACCTTCACCAACGAGTTCATCCTTTCGATCAAAGAAAATACCATTCACCGCTTCAAAAACAAGTACCGCTCGGGTGACATGCTTCTTATCGATGACGTTCATTTCCTTCCGGGTAAGGTTGAAACCCAGGAGGAGCTGTTCCACACCTTTAATGCCCTCTACGATGCCAATAAACAGATGATTTTTACCTGCGATCGTCCGGTGTCCGAGTTGAAAAAACTATCGGATAGGCTGCGAAGCAGATTCGAGAGGGGCCTCAATGTGGATCTCCAACCCCCCAACTACGAGACGCGAATCGCCATACTAACGAAAAAGATCGAAGAGCAAAATATCGAGATTCCGGACGCGGTGATCGAGCTTATCTGTCAGAACATCAAAACAAACGTCCGCGACCTGGAAAAGGCCCTCACCAAGCTCATCGCCTACGCAGAACTGGTCAATAGAACCATCAGCCTCGAAATCGCGCAACGTCAGCTGAAGGATTTCTTCACGGATAGCGATTATCGCAATGTGACGATAGATCTGATCCAGCGCACCGTAGCAGAGTATTTTGCCTTGTCCTCGAATGATCTCAAAGGAAAACGGAGAAGCAAGGCAATCGTTTTTCCGCGACAGGTGGCGATGTATATCTCGCGGGACCTAACGGAATACTCCACCACGGAGGTCGGCCTGGAGTTTGGTGGGCGGGATCATACTACGGTCATGCATGCCTGTCAGAGGATCGAAGACCGTATGAAGACCGATGCCACTTTATCTCCGACGATTCAACATCTGATTCGGACCATCAAAGAGTATCGGCCTTAGGGTGGATATGTTGTTGTAACTATGTAGACAACAGGTGCATAATTGGAAAACAAAAAGGAAATGTCGACAAACTGTGGAAAAATCCGGCACTCTATCTCAAGTACTATTGCCATCGCAGAGAAGGAGTTAGATAGGTTTTACACATTTCCACAGTGTCTACTACTACTACTACTAAACTATATATATAATATAAAGGAGAAAAACAATGCATTTCGCTTGCGAAAGGGACCTTCTTCTCAAGGAGATTGCTATTGCCCAAGAAATCATATCTTCCCGAAATACCCTCTCCATCCTTTCCAACGTTCTTCTAAGTATTCAAGACAACCTGTTGACGATCAAAGCCACAGATCTCAAGGTAAGTTTTCAAACACAGATTGAAGTAGAGAGCAAAGCACCGGGAAGCATTACCGTGTTTTGCGACAAGTTTCTGGGAATCCTTCGTTCGCTGCCGGAAGGGGAGATCGAAATCAAATTAAACGAAAACCTGATGGTTTCTATTCGTCCTGTATTTCAGAAGATCAACTTCAACCTTAAGAGTGTACCTTCGGATAAATATCCGGAAATCAAGGAGATTCCCGACGAATCGTACTTCGAGTTTCCCCAGAACGATTTTCTCGATATGATTTCAAAAACCTTGTTTTCCGTATCCAGTGACGAAACCCGCTATTTCATGAACGGTGTTTACCTCGAAAAAGTAGACAACCAGCTGATCATGGTGGCTACAGACGGGAGACGGCTCAGCTACATCAGTAAGAAGGTTGACGGATCGATTCCTGAGTTCAACGGTGTGATCATACCTCCAAAGATTCTGCATCTTATCAAGAAGCTGGCTCCTGGGGAGGGAAATTTATCCTTAGCGATAGGTGACAACAATATGTTCGTTCAATTCAACCAGCACCGAGTCTCCTCCAATCTGATCGATGCTCAGTTCCCCAACTATCAGAGAGTCATTCCAGAGAAGCAGGAGCAGAAACTGGTTGTCGAGCGGGAGAGTCTACAGGCCGCATTGCGGAGGGTGTCCCTGCTGGTAGAGGAGAAGTCCCGGCGTATCCAACTGGGCATCGAACCGTCCAATCTTGTCGTCAAATCTTCCGAGGGGGAGATCGGTAGTGCTACGGAGGAAGTGCCTTGCGAGTACGACGGCCCGGAAATGACGATTGCAGCCAATTACATGTATCTGCTCGAACCGCTTAAAGAATCGGGGGAAGAGAAGATCGGGTTGGAGTTTACCGAACCGGATAAGGCGATTACCCTCCGGCCGGTACCGGATAAGGATTATTTCCACATAGTTATGCCCATGCAGGTGGGTTGAAACATCTACAGCCGGTTGATCCTGTAACGCACATCGTTCTTCATGGCATTTCTTTCCGCCGTATACCATAACTTCCGCAATATCCGCAACGCCAAGTTGGATATAGAGGCTCCTGAAGTTTTCTTGGTCGGTGAAAACGGTCAGGGAAAGACCAACTTCATCGAGTCGATCTATCTACTCTGCTACGGAGCATCCTTTCGTACCAGGAGAGATGCCCGTCTCATCAACGTAGGTCAAGAAATTGCTCAGGTGCGGGGAAGATATCAAAATCAGGGAGGTATTGATCGAGACATCGCGGTGAAACTGTCCAAACAGGGGAAAAAGGAAATCAAGGTAGACGGCCGACTGGTATCCGACCGCATGGACCTGATCGAGAATGTTCCCTGCATACTCTTCTCCCACCAGGACTTTTCCTTTGTCAGCGGCCCTCCGGAGATGGGGCGACGCTTTTTCAACCAGACCTTAAGTCTATTCGACCCTCTGTTTGTCAGTCTTCTCCGCAGCTACCGAAAGTTGTTGAAATCCCGGAACGTACTTCTTAAGGAGAAAAACCGGAGTCTGCTGTCCGCCTATACAAGAAATCTTGCTGAAATAGGTCTGCGTATTCAAGATAGGAGACAGGGAGTCATCGAGGAGTTCAATATCACCTTCTCACCCCTCTTTGCAAGTATCTCCGGTTTGGATGGCGAAACATACATTCGATACCGCTCCTCATGGCAGAACGGCGCCACTGTTGAAGAGGTGGTCGAGTTCCTGGGCAAGAGGCAGAACCGTGATCTGGCGTTGGAGATCACGACAACTGGACCACACAGGGATCGCTTCGTTCTTATGCATCAAGGTAGGGACTTTTCGCATGTTGCTTCCACCGGACAGATAAGACTCTGCTCCTTGATTTTGCGGGTTGCTCAGGCCAATTTTTTTTCAAGCAAGACAGGGAAACTACCGGTGCTGCTGCTCGATGATGTTCTACTGGAATTGGATTTGACGAAACGGGAAAAGTTCATAAAGGAGCTGCCGAGCTTCGAACAGGCTTTTTTTACTTTCCTTCCCGACGAGCAGTTCCGTAAGTACAGCAGAGCTGATACACTGATATACCGAGTAGTTGGTGGAGAATTCCAACGTGAAAAAAGCCGCTGAGATCTTGGCAAGAATTCTCGAAGAGAAAGGCCGGGAGATAGGAACGACCTACTCCTCGGTTTTTGGAGGCTGGTCGTGGATCGTGGGTGAGTCTCTGGCTGAGCATTCCCGGGTCTATGAGGTGAAAAACCGGAACTTATTCGTCGAAGTCGATCATCCCGGCTGGATGCAGTTGCTGCTCATGAAAAAACCTCAGATCCTGAGAACCGTGAAAAGAAAGTACCCGGTCTTGAATATCAGGGACCTAAAAATCAAAGTTAATCTGACCTATCAAAAAACGACTCCTGCCGATGCAAAACCTGAGAAAGAGCCCCAGGGGACAAGCAATGAGCAGGTGAGCGAAGTAGATCGAATCGTTTCTGCTGTGAGCTCAGATGAGCTGAAAGGGCACTTGAAACGACTTTTTCTCAAAAATATCGAGAGGGACCGTGCAGACTGATCGCCTCCTACGGTCCACTCCGGTGCCCTCAAGCCCAATATCGGTTACAGTTGACATCATTGATTGAAAATCAGTATAGTATTGTACCGTAAGTATTTTCACGCTTTCAGGTAGGATGTTCTTTTTCATCCCAATAGCTTAAAAATTACGCGTTGGTGAAACAACGAAAGGATAACGAAATACGATGAAACGTACATACCAGCCGAGCAGAACCAAGAGGAGGCGGAGTTTAGGTTTTCGCGCTCGTATGAGCACAAAAGGAGGGCGTCAAATACTCAAACGCAGAAGGAGAAAGGGGCGCGTGAAACTCACCGTTACGGATGAGAAAAAACCTTACTAGAAAAGAAAGGTTGAGGGGAAGGTCCAATCTACGAAGGGTTTTTACTGAAGCAGCGAAAAGCGAGCAAAGAGGATTACGGGTCTACTATATAGAAAACGGTTTGGATTGGAACAGAATTGCTGTTTGCCCGGTGCGTGGTTTTAAACATGCGGTGGGGAGAAACCGGGAGAAAAGACTTTGTCGGGAAGCCTATCGTCAACTTAAAGATAGCTTGAAAAACGGATACGATCTGGCGTTTGTTCTTTATCCCGGTAAACACAATCTTTCCGATCGGTATCGGCAGCTCAATGCTGTCTTTGAGCGAGTGGGTCTGAAACGATGAAATACATTCTCATTTTCTTCATTACATTGTATCAGAAACTGTTCTCGCCCTGGTTGCCCCCAACCTGCAGGTTTACTCCGACCTGTTCGCAGTATGCGAAGGAAGTTCTGAAGAAATACGGCATGTTTCAGGGTTTTTCCCTTGCGCTAAAGAGATTGCTCAAGTGTCATCCCTTCCACGCGGGCGGCTACGATCCTGTTCCTTAGTCGAATTTAGGACAGGAACCGGTATCGGTATTGTGAAGAGAAAACGAATCAGGAGTATGTGAGAATATTATGGATAAAAGAACAGTAATTGCCGTTGTGCTAGCCGTTGTCGTGATCATCGGCATGATGGTCGTACAGTCGGTATTCTTCCCTCCCGAGGAACCTACCGCTCAGCAGGCAACGCAGCCTGGCGAAACATCAACCCAACCCATCCCTGAAATGGAGGCCGAGGAGGCTGTGGGGGCACCGGTAGAGGGCGAGCAGCCCGCTGCCGCCGGGGGAAATCTTGCGTTAGTAGCCGAAGAGGGGATCGAGGAGGAGAACTTCACCATAGAGACCGAAGTTTTTCGGATCGGTTTTACCAATCGGGGCGGAGAGATTACTTCGATAGAGCTGAAAGAGTTTAGCAACATCGACGGATCTCCCGTCGAGATGATTTTTGCTCAGGACTCCGGCGTGAATCCGTTCAGCCTTCATTTCGGCGACGCCGACGCTCCGGCAGTAGAGGACCTGTTCAAGGTGGAACGCTCTCTGGTGGGAAAGGGCGTTACTTTTTCTAGGACGTTTTCTTCCCAGACCGGAGTACCTTTCACACTGAAGAAGAGCTACGGGTTCAAGCCTCAGGACTACCTGATAGAGCTCCGGGTGAGTATCGAGAACAGCATCAACGAGTATCCAGACCTGAACTACGACGGCTACGCCTACACCCTCGGTTTTGGGCCACAGATAGGACCGGAGTTTGAGAAACTGGATCGGCGCAACGAGTACAGGGAGTACCTGTACTACGCCGACGGCAAGAAAAACAAAGTCAAGTTCAATGATAAATTGGCAAAAATCGATACCCGGGTCACCTGGGCGGGAATAGGGGGAAAATACTTCGCGGTGATTGCCATCCCCGACGCGACCCAGTACCTGATAACCTACGATACCCGACCGATCGAGGGGCTGAACGAACACTCGAGTTTCTACCTCAGCCGGCCGGAGATCAAGAGCTCAAAAAACACGGATGTATTTCGTTTTTTTGTCGGACCGAAGAAACAGGATGTTCTGACCAGCTACAACGACTCAGGCAAGAACGCCTACAACCTGGCTGACATGCATTTCGAGGAGATAGCCTCCAGGCGGTTTATTCTGATTCATTGGATGGCGGAGATCCTCAAGTTCTTCCTCGAGCTGTTCTACAGAATTATCCCGAACTACGGTGTGGCGATCATCCTGGTTACGCTACTGCTGAAGGCACTGCTCTTTCCACTCACCCACAAGAGCTATGAGTCCACGGCCAGGATGCAGGCTCTCCAGCCCAAGATCAAAGAGCTCAGAGAGAAGTATAAGAACAACACGCAGAAGCTCAACCAGGAAATGGCAGCCATGTATAAAAAGGAGGGAGTCAGTCCGCTCGGCGGCTGCCTTCCCATGCTGCTTCAGATGCCGATCTTGATCGCCTTCTACACCCTGTTGAACAGCCATTTTGCTTTGCGGGGGGCCGTATTTATTCCCGGGTGGATCAACGACCTCTCGGTTCCGGAATCTATCGTTAGTTTCACGCCTGTCAAAATCCTTAGTTTTGAATTTGGGAGTATACGAGCTCTGCCCTTTGTGATGCTCATAACCACCTTTCTCTCGTCGAAGTTCATGCAGTCTCCGAGTACGGATGCATCCGGCAAAAACATGAAGATGATGACCTACATGATGCCGATCATGTTTTTCTTCATCCTCTACAACATGCCCTCTGGACTGCTCGTGTACTGGACGATGCAGAACATTCTTACCGTGGGCCAGCAAATTTACATCAATTACAGGCGACAAAAGAAAAATGCGGGAGGTGATCCGGGGCCGGGACCCGTAAAGAGAAAGAAATAACGCTCAGCAAGGAGGAGCGATTGATGGACGTGAAAGAGTTTGAAGGAAAGAATGAAGAGGAGGCCATTAACAAGGCAATCGAATCGCTGGGTTTGAACCGGGATGATATCGATGTGGAAATTGTCGAAGCAAAAAAATCCTCTTTTCTTTTCGGAGGGGGGAAAGTCAAGATCCGAGTGCATCTGGAGGAGGAGCGGGAAGAAAGTACCGGGTCCCTCGAGCCGGCGGGGGATTTCGAGAATCAGATTATTGAGTTCATCGAAGGATTGATACGGAGAATCGGGATATCAGCCCACGTGCAGATTTCCTTTCGGGAGGACAACAAAATAGGAATCGACATCGATTCTCAGGACTCCGGTATCCTGATCGGCAAGAGAGGCCAGACCCTCGAAGCATTACAGACGATCGCGAATGTGGCGGCTGGCCGAATACAGGACGGCCATCCCCGCATCATCGTGGACAGTCAGAACTACAGAAGCAGGAGAGAGCGGAATCTGGTGCGGCTGGCCTACCAGACCGCCGATGAGGTGCGCCGCACCCGCGACTCCAAACTGCTTGAGGCGATGAATCCCTTCGAGCGCCGGTTGATTCATACCGCATTGAGCGAGGAGCGGGATGTAGAGACCTCCAGCGAGGGAGAGGGGCTGTACAAGCGTGTGCGGGTGTACTACAGAGGATCGAGAAACCGGGGCTGAGCGTTTATTGGCCCAGCCACACAAAGCGCCTCCTTTAGATCGGGCCTAGAACTACTAAGAGATTCTATTCACCACACCGTCGGCACTCTCGTATAGTCCTGGATCTTGTGATCCTTGGTGACGATCCGGGCGCCGAGAGACAAGGCGGTGGCAATGATCATCCGGTTCGCGGGATCCTGATGCGGATACTCCGGAAGTTGCACCGAAAGTCTGGCGATGTCGTTGTCGACGGGCACAAAATGCAGGAACGAGAGACGCTCACTTTTCCTTAACCACTCGAGTACGGGTATTCGCAGACGAAGCCGGCCTTTACTTTCCAACATGAAAACTTCCCAGGTGCTGATTGAGGAGATGAGGATATCCGACTCATCCCGGGCGTGATCCACGGTAGTTCGTGCCCGCTCGCTGAGAAGTTCAGGGCTGTCCAGATACCATATCCAGATATGAGTATCGAGCACGATCATTGGAGTGCATCCCAGTCAGTGTCTACTGGTGCGGTTGGCTCTTCGTAGTACTCAACAAGCCCGCGCAGAGCCAGCAGGTCTTCCTCATCGCTCGGCTTGTAGGGAACGATTTTCGCTACGGGCCTACCGTGGTCGGTGATCAGAATCACGGTGTTCGTTTCCTCAACCAGACGGAAGTATTCGAATGCTTTTGGTTTAAACTTTGATTTTGGCACAATCGTGGGCATTTGCTCTTCCAAATAGGACTATGGTTATAATACCATGGTCTATATATTTAGTCAAAGGGGTGACAGGAATTTCCACTTTTAATTCAACGCTCGAATCCGCTCGAGGGTTGTGGGGTGGGAGTAGTGGTAAAAGCTGTACAGAGGGTGAGGAACAGGATTGCTGAGATTGTCCTTGCTGAGGCGTTTCAAAGCTGTCTGAAATGCTTTGCCGTACCGTGTTCGGGATTTTACGAAGTGATCCGCCTGGTACTCGTGACGTCGTGACCACCAGGAAAACAGAGGTTTGAGATAGAAGGTAAACGGGCCTGAAACAAACATCACCAGGACGAGGACTGCCTGTGGGCTCGTTCCTGAATAACCAAAAGCTTCGAAGAACGGCGAGTAATTAAGGAGCAAGCTCAACAGCCAAAAGCCGAGTAGTCCTGAAGATACCGAGAGAGCCAGGCGTTTGAGAATGTGTCCCAGCTTTTCGTGTCCGATCTCGTGGGCCAGGACTCCTGCTACCTGGTCTTCCTCCAGGCTGCGGATCAGGGTGTCGAACAGCACGATCCGCTTGACTCGGCCCAGTCCACTGAAGTAGGCGTTGCTGTGTCTGCTCCGCTTACTGCCGTCCATGACGAAGATTCCCCGGGTTTTGAATCCCAAACGATCGGCCAGAGCCTGAACCTTCTCCTTCAGCGATCCTTCCTCGAGGAGGGTGAACTTGTTGAACAGAGGAGCGATCACCTTCGGATAGAGTACGATCATCACCAACTGAAAGGCGGTGAACAGGATGAATCCCCAGAGCCACCAGAGCGTGCCGGCGCGAATCAGCACAAACAGCAGGGCCAGCAGCGGTGTCATCAGAACGAGAGAGACCAGCAGGCTTTTCAATCCATCGAGGATGAAGAGTTTCCAGGTCATCCGATTGAAACCGTAGCGCGCCTCTATAACGAACTGGGCGTAGATCGTTGTCGGAAGCGAAACGACACCAAAGATCAGCGAGATCAGATACACGTACAGGATTCCCTGCAGGATGGGTCCTACCGCAAGAGAAGATACCCGGCTTTCAAGAGATCCCAGCCAGCCGCTCAACACCAATAGAAGGACCAGTCCGGAACCGACGAGGGAGGAAACCACTGCCAGAAGCGTCTTGCTCCTGCTGTAGTCGATCGCCCTCTGGTAGTCCTGTCTCCCCCAAATCTCCACAGCCAATTCGGGGGGGTTGTCTTTACACGAGCGGGCATGTCGCAGGTTGAGCCAGAGTAAAAACTGTTCCCAAATGAGCTCGAGGAAGAACAGCGAAAGAAAGAGGATCAGAATCGCCTGTGGTTTCATGCAGAAGGTCCTCCCGTTCGTTCAAATATAGTAACAGCGGCACCGAAGTAGCAACGAGTGAGGGAAAAATTCTTCCGCAGTGGCGAGCCGGACGCACATCTTCGGATATGCCAAGAGTGTAGGGTATATACAAGTCCGCGTTAAGTCTTGTACCGAGTCGACCTTTATACCGTCACCCGGGTGGTTTCCTCAGATCCCGAGGTACGCTTTTTTCACCCCCTCGTCTTGAATCAGTTTCCCGCTGTCTCCGCTCATCACTATCTGACCGTGCTCCAACACGTAGGCGCGCTGGGCGATCTCCAGACTCTTGCGTACGTTCTGCTCAACGAGCAGGATCGTGACCCCCTCACCGTGCAGGATCTTCAGCGATTGGAACACATTGGTCACGATATTGGGCTGCAGTCCGAGGGAGGGCTCGTCGAGCATGAGAAATCTGGGTCGGGACATCAGGGCTCTGCCGATAGTCAACATCTGCTGCTCCCCACCGCTGAAGGTTCCCGCCATCTGCCTCTGGCGCTCCTCGAGCTTGGGAAAAAGCCCGTACACCCACCTCAGGTTCTCCTCAACCTTCTCAGAGTCCTTCACCGTATAGGCCCCCAGCTCCAGATTTTCCTTTACCGTCATGTAGGGGAAAAGCCGGCGTCCTTCCGGTACGAGGGCGATTCCCCGGGCAACTACGCTGTGGGCTGGAAGGTTTTCGATCTGCTTATCTTCGAAGGTGATGGTTCCGCTCGTTTGCCGGTGGATACCGGCGAGCGTCTTCAGTAGGGTGGATTTACCCGCACCATTAGCTCCGATAATAGCCACGAATTCCCCTTCGGCCACTTGCAGGGAGATGTCCCAGAGAACTTGAATCCCTCCATAGCCGGCGTTGATCTTTTCTACTTCAAGCATAGGTCTCTTCCTCCCCGAGATATGCCTCGATGACCGTCTTGTTGTTGGCCACTTCCTTTGGAGTGCCTTCGGCTATGATCTTGCCGTAGTTGAGAACGATGATTCGTTGACATAGCTGCATGATCGCTTTCATCACGTGCTCCACCACAATGAGAGTGATCCCCATCTGCTCGTTGATCATACGTAATTCATCCAGGGTCTCGTCGATCTCGACAAAGGTCAGGCCGGCCATGAGCTCGTCAAGAAGAAGTAGCCTGGGCCCCGTTGCCAGGGCAGTGGCCAGGACGATTCGCCGTTGAGAAGCGATGGTAAGGTTTTTTACCAGGTTGTCCCGAAAAGCAGCAAGCTTGGTCAGCTCGAGAATGTGCTCGACCTGCTCGATCTGTTTCGGCGTGGGTCTGAAGTGAAGCTCGTGAGCCAGTATTCCGGTCAGCACGTGGTCGTAGACCGTCATCTCGCCGAAAGCTCGGGCGATTTGAAAGGTCCGGCCAATTCCCAGCTGGGAGATCTTATGGGGTTTGAGACCGCTTATTCTTTTTCCTTCGAACTCGATCGTTCCGGCGGTGGGTTTGAAGTAGCCGGCGATCATGTTGAAGGTGGTGGTCTTGCCGGCCCCGTTGGGACCGATTATGCCCACGCGTTCCCCCTCCTGTACCGTGAAGTTGTTGTTGTCCACCGCCACCACGCCGCCGAACTCTTTGCGCAGGTTGTTTACCTCTAGTATGGTGCTCATTTTTTCCCTCCCTGGATTCTGCGGACCAAACCCATGAGGCCCCGAGGTTCAATGATTAGTATGGCGATCAGGGCAACCGACCAGATGATGAAGCGGTACTCGGGAGCGAAGCGCATGAGCTCGAGGATCAGAGTCACGATCCCGGCTCCGATGATCGGACCGATCAGGGTGCCCAGGCCTCCCACCAGGGCCATGATCACAACCATTTCCGAAGTCATCCAGGCAAAGGTGGTGGGATGCAGCAGCCGGAAGAAATGGGCAAACAGGCTTCCCGCTAGACCGGCGATCCCGGCACCGATGCTGAAGGCCAGGACCTTGTATAAGGAGGTGTTCACCCCGATTGCTTCGGAAAGCTCTTCATTTTCCCGGATCGAGATAAGAATCTTTCCGAATCCGGAGTTGACCAGGAAGTAGAGAAAAACCACCGCTAAGATCCCGAAGATGAGGATAAGATAGTAGCTGGAGTTCAGGCTGGTGAAGGAGATGCCCAAGAATCCCTCCGGAGGAGGAATGTTCCGAAGGCCCATCGGACCGTTGGTAAGGGACACGGAGTTGAGGATCACGAGGTAGATGAAATGGCCGAAGAAGAAGGTGGTCACGGCGAAGTAATGCCCTTTCAACCTTAGCCCCGGATAACCGATGATGGCGGCGAAAATGAACACCATAATCCCGCTCAAGGGAAAGGCCACCCAGAAGGGAAAACCCGCCTTTAGGGTGAGCAGGGCCGAGGTATAGGCGCCGACTCCATAGAAAGCCCCGTGGCAAAAGGTCAGAGGTCCGGTGTAGCCGGTGGTCAGGTCGTAGCTTCCTGTGAGGATGGCGTAGATGATAGCCAGAACTGCTACATAGGTGATGTACTCCGAGGTAACCTGCGGGAGGATGGCCAGCGCACCAAGTACGACGGCGAGGATGATCAGGTTGCGGATCCGGGCCCGTTTTTGTTTTTGATTCTTTACAAGTACTGTATCTACCATGGCTCATACCCTCCCAAAAAGGCCCCTGGGGAAGAACAACAACACCAGGATCAGCACGAAGAAGGTGAATCCGTGCTGGTAGGCCGCGGAGATGTAGACACTGCCCAGGCTTTCCACGATGCCCAGTCCTAATCCACCGATCAGCACACCCGCTACGCTGCCGAATCCCCCGAGGATCACTACTACTAAAGCCTTGAGCAGGGGCAGGTCTCCCATGGTTGGAAACACGGAGTACAGGGGCGAGATCAGCACGGCTGCAGTGCCGGACAGGGCTCCTCCGATCATAAACACTGCGGAGTTGACGGTGCTGATGTTGATGCCCACCACTTCAGCCGCTTCCCTGTCCTGACTGGCGGCCCGGATCGCCTTGCCCATCTTTGTCTTCATGATGAAGAAATAGACGGCGATAAACAGCGCCAATGCCACCGCTAGGACCACGATCCTCTGGTAGCTGACGGCGAAGCCGAACAGTGAGATCCCCCCCGGCAGGTAGGTGGGAAAGATCTTCGTTTTAGCGGTCCAGAGCAGGATGGCCAGGTTGGATAGCAGGAAAAACAGAGCGATAGCGCAGAGTAGCTGTATTCGTCCTCTTCCCGTCCAGCGCCTGTAGAGGAAGCGCTCGATGCAGAATGCCAGGCCGGCCCCAACCACCATGCCCAGCAGCAGGGAGACAACAAAGGGAAAGCTTGCCAGTTTCACTGCGAAATAGGCCACGTAAGCTGCGATCACGTAGATTCCGCCCTGGGAGAAATCCGGGATGTCGGTGATGCTCCAGATCAGGTTCAACCCAAGGGCGATCAGGGCGTAGGAGGCCCCGATGATGATACCGTTGATGAGTTGCTGTAAGAACATATCCAGTTCCTCTCTTTCATGTTCCTGTAATTACTTTAGTGTAAGAAAAAAGTATTCAGGGGGATTTCCCCCTGAATACTGCTAGGCGTTTTTTCTGTGTGCTCCAGCAATCCTACTGGGCGACGCGGTCACTGCCCTCCCATTTGATGAAGGCCGGCTCGTAGCGTCCCTGGTTCTTGTACTCTCCGAAGTCCTCGAACTTGATGTGGCCCTCCAGACCTTCCCAGTCGGTTTGCTTGATCGCGTCCCGGATCTTCACAGAATCGAGGGAGTTGGCTTTCTCGATCGCTTTAGCCACCACGGTAATGGCGTCGTAGCCGAAGAGGATGGCATAGTGCATGGGAGCGTTGAACTTGTCTTTTACGCGTTTCTCGAAGTCCGCAGGAATGCTTCCCCAGAGCGCGACCGAGTAGGTACCGTCGACGGCGTCTTCTCCGGCCAGCTCGAGGATCTCCTTCTCGCTCATCTCCTCCGAACCGACGAACTTGATTCCCGGGGTGATCCCCAGCTCTTTGGCCTGCCGGAGGATCATGGCCCCTTCGGCGGCGGTGCCCACGTAGAAGACGAAGTCCGGGTTGGCGTTGCGGATCTTACCGAGCAGGGCCATGTAGTCGGTGGTTCCTCTCTCGAAGTACTGCTCGCTGACGTTTTTGATCCCTTTACCGCCCATCTCCTCTTTGAACATGTCGGAGAAGGAACGTCCGTAATCATCGTTGATAGCCAGGAAGCCCATGGTTTTCGGGTTGTAGAGCTTGATGATCTTGGGGGAAAGCAGAGGGGCCATCAGACCCATGCTGGGGCGCATGCGGAAGTAGAAATCGTGGCCCGGGCTGGTAACCGCGTTGGCGGCACACTCGATTGTGATGCCGGGAATCTTGAACTCATCGGCCAGGGGAGCGATTCCCATGCAGCAGGAGCTGCAGTGGTCCCCGATGAAGGCCACCACCTTGTCCTCCATGGCCAGCTTGCGAACGTTGGCCACCGCTTCGGTAGGCTCGCAGCGGCTGTCGTAGCGGACGATCTCGATCTGGTAGGTCTCCCCACCAACTTTTACTCCGGTCTTGTTGATGTCCTCTAAAGCGAGCTGCACACCCCGCCAGCCGTTGGTTCCGAACTCGGCGGCTGAGCCGGTGAAGGGAGCGGTGTAGCCGACCTTGATGACCTTGGCTTTTGCGGCCGATTCCTGTCCGCCGCGGGCCCACAGGCTGGTTACGCCGAAGAGCAGAACGAGAGCGAGCACGATGGTAAAGAGACGTTTTTCCATCGTCATTAT
>Ga0307380_10004100_pt1 | contig 19838 bp, 13 predicted proteins | sample UN3MG_FD_202239 | JGI IMG/M metagenome (GOLD analysis project Ga0307380, IMG submission 202239) | Soil microbial communities from Risofladan, Vaasa, Finland - UN-3 | ecosystem: Environmental > Terrestrial > Soil > Coastal area > Acid sulfate soil | place: Finland: Risofladan, Vaasa | collected... | reverse complement strand
TCTTTCATATTGCCCATCAGCCAGAATATTGTCGAGTAGACCTGGTCCGATTTCGCTATCGACGTCAGAAACATCATCAGAGCGGAAAAGAAGGCATTGACCACGACCCCTGCGAGCAGCAGGCCCGTTACATGAAACTTTCCCGTCAGCCGTCCTATGAACCAAACGAGCCAGACCGTCCCCAAAGCACCCGCAAATGCAAAAACCGCAATAGGAGAACGTCCCCAAAGCGTCCAGTTAAATCCGCTGATCACGGCGATAATCGCCCCTAACCCCGCTCCGCTCGATATCCCTAATATATAGGGATCGGCAAGAGGATTCCGCAAAAGAACCTGGAACACAACACCCGCACATGCCAGTGCCGCGCCCACCAGGCCGGCGAGAATAATTCGCGGCAGCCTGAAACTCATAATTTGATAGTCGGGATTTGGCGCCGCCTGAGTACCGGGCCCGGTAAATACCGCTTTCAATGAAACGCTCTCTGTGCCAATAAGAGAGCATATGAGCATCACTGCCGCAAGCACCGAAAGGGCTAATCCAATCCTGGCGAACAGCTTTTTGGACGTCAATAATTGTTTCATTGCTTCAGTTCTCGAAAAGATGGGGCCTTAAACATCTGGCAATTGTCTCTGTCCCCTCATATAGCCGCGTGTATTACAAAAACTCGATTGTTTGCCACGGCAGGCAGGTACTTAAATTTACTCCAATGCTGCAGCGCCCTGTCCCGTTGGTTCTCAATATCCTCCCGGCCCATCGCCGATTCAATAATAACGTCGGCATTACACGCAATGACCTGCTCGGAACCTATCGGGGGATATTTATGCACCGTCGGCCCGATTGCATTTTCGCCGCCCGCCAGTTCAATCATTTCATTAACGAATGTGCCTCTTCCGGCGACACGGAGAGGTTCTCTCTGAACGACCCAAAGCACCCTTACTTTCGCCTCGGCGCCTACCATGCTCGCGAGCTGCCGCAACTTTCTCCTGATACGACTTATCAATTCATTTGCCTGTCGCAGCCTGCCGGTCGTCGCCCCGATTCTTTCGATTGCCTCGAAAAGATCGCTGACCTTCTCAATATTCACTGTCAGGCCGTTATAACCGATTCGTCTCAATCGCTCAGCAAGATTCGTCTGCTGCTCGAATCCAAGCGTAATAACCAGGTCCGGCCTGGCGGCCACCACCGCCTCAATGTCAGGCTGCCAAAACGTTCCGACTTTCGGCTTCTCCGCCGCAGCAGGGGGATAATCACTGTCAAGTGTAACACCAACTATTTCGTCCCCCAGCCCAATCGCAAAAAGAATTTCGGTTATATTCGGCGCCAAAGAAACAATTCTGTCGACCCGCTCCGGCAGGGGGGCACTACTATGGTCCCGACCTTGCCGGGAACCAAACATGGCGACTCCTACAGCCATCCAGCACGAAATGATCAGTAATAGCCAAAACCACTTATTCATCAGGTTCTCTTGAACTGCTTTTCCAAATCGCCGATCGAAAACTTTATTGTGGTAGGCCTGCCATGCGGACAGCGACTTGCCGACTCGGCATTTTGACGATCCGAAAGCAACTGCTCAATTTCGCTGTCGGTCAGTTTCTGGCCCGCCTTGATTGCCGCCTTACATGCAGCCATATTCAGGACCTCATCGAGCAGTCTCTCGGCATCGAGCCCCGCATCCTTGCGGTCGAGCAAGTCTATCAAATCCTGAATAAAATCGAGCGGCTGCACACCCGACAGCAGGGTGGGAAATGCCTGGACAGCCATGGTCCTGGGGCCGAACGGCACAAGCTCGATTCCCAATTTGTCCGTCAGTTCGGCATTGGCTTTCAGGGCCTCGGCCCCGGAGACGGTGACCTCAAAACTCTCGGGGATCAGCAGTCGCTGCGACTGGAGTTTGTTTTTCCGTATCCGCCTGCACAAATCTTCATACATGATGCGTTCGTGAAGCGCATGCTGATCTATAATGACGAATCCTTCTTCGGTTTGTGCCACGATGAAACTATCATGTATCTGTAGATATTTTCTATCGTATTGCGCCGATTTCTCACGCGATACGGCATAGACTTTGCCCGGCGCCGATGGGCGAAATCCCAGTTGCTGCTGCATTTGAGCAGGCCTGTGCTTTTTGAAGAACTCCGCCATCGCATCGGCAATTCTGCTGTCCCGTACCGGAGGCGAATAGCGCGAAGTGCTTTGGGCGTTTTGCACGTCCGGCAGCCTTCCCGGCATCTCAAGATCAGTCCCAAGGAGCTTTTCACGCAGGGCTCCGAGAATTTGCGAATGCACCAGATTCGAATTATAGAAACGCACCTCAATTTTCGTCGGATGCACATTCACGTCATAGTCTTCAAAGCTCATGTTAATGAACAAAAAAACCACGGGGAACCGACCAGGCTCCAGAAGCCCGCGATACGCCTCTTTAATAGCGTGCGAAATAAATTTATCCCTGATGAACCGGCCATTCAGAAATACGTATTGAAACCGATTGTTTGTTCGTGAAATGAGCGGCATGCCCATCAGGGCGTGGATGTGCAGGCCTTTTTCGCTGCTTTCGGCCTTAATCAGATTCTCGGAAATGTCACTCGAAGATATCGGGAACAGTTCGGTTATGCGCCGGCGAAGGTCATCTTTGTCCGACAGCCTGTAAAGCTCTTTGCCGTTGCGTATCAGCGTCAAATCCAGGTTCTCATTCGCAAGCGCGATGCGTGTGAATTGCTCGGTGATATGGCCCATTTCGGTGTTGGCGGTTTTCAGAAATTTACGCCGGGCGGGCAATTTATAAAAAATGTCCCTGATCTGGATGGTCGTACCGTAATCGGCGCTGCATGGGCTGACGCCCCCCTTACTTCCACAATCAATCTCAACGCAGTTAGCACCGGTCGAGTCCTTCGTCCTGCTGACAGCCCGAACTTGTGCGATCGAAGCGATACTTGCCAATGCTTCGCCTCGAAAGCCGAGCGTTGATATGCCGAGTAAATCCGAGCTGGTTTTGATTTTGCTGGTGGTATGCGGCTCAAAGGCCTGAGCCAGGTCATCAGCGTCCATACCGCAGCCGTTATCGGTGATAGATATGAGCTTTCTGCCGCCGTCCTCGATGGTTACCGTTATCTTTGTCGCCCCCGCATCGATGCTGTTCTCCATAAGTTCCTTGACCACGCTCGCCGGCCGTTCGATCACTTCGCCGGCGGCAATCATGTTTATCATATTCTGGTCAAGGATTCTTATCTTTCCCATAGCTGATTCATTGTACTGATTTCTTCGTGGAATTCCAGTGGCAAGTTAGTAGTGCGGGGTTCGTGGACGGAGGGATGGGATATTTTACCGTTGAAAAAGGATTCGGTTTAGGTTTAATATTCTGCCGTAATTCTACGGGTTTTAACCCGTGGTTGTTTACTTTTCGGCAAATCATTTAGCCTTGGCCGTTTTCAGGGCCTTTTTGGATGAGACACGGCCGGCTTTGCCGTAACAGATATATACCGAATTTCTATTTTCTTTCCTGAATGATTTCGTAATTGTTTTCTATAATCGCTCTAAACTCGTCTGATATTGCGTGCCAGTCAATTACATCTACAGTCATCGGGAGATCGGATGAGGCAAAGGCATCTTTGAGTAATTCTATCCTTCGCCAGCTTAGTTTTTCGCTTCCAACCAGCACAAGGTCGAGGTCCGAGAAATCATGCGCCTTGCGTTCGAGGCGTGAACCAAAAGCACGAACTTCACAATCAGACACATGTTCGCCCAGAATCCGGCGGATTTCGGCTAAATCTTTTTCCTCGACATCAATCATTGCGTTCCTGCAATCTCTCCATGAGATATTTAGCGTCTTCTATGAAACCCACTGCTGTTTCATATACCGTTTCGGCCTTATCTTCATCATAGGTATGCGATGTCAGATTGCGTGCATCGCCATAAGAAAACCATGACAGAGGTTCTTTAATCAGGCCGAAACGTGCTGCCAGACGAAAAAGCTCCTTGCGGGTGCGTGGATATTCAGCTTCCTCGACATCCGCATTTTCCCTGAGCCATCGCCTCATAAACTTCCAGCATAATTCGTAGGTAAATTCGAAGTTCTGGATTACTCCTGATCTTATAGCATTTTTAGCATCGTCGTCCAGCCTGGCAGCCAACGCCTTGTTTCCAGCAACTTTTATTGTTTTTTCCAAAGATTCAACAGCTTTTTGGAGACTGCTTAAATCAAGTTTCATAACTATTCACCTGTTATTTCCATATTCTCCGACATGTCAAAGCCTGCTATCTGGCTTTGGCGATTTTCAATGCTTATTTAGCTGGAACGCGGCAGGCTTTACCATTACGGTTTATAATAACATACTGGCCCAGCAATGCCTTTCGCTGCAATTCTTCCCGTACGGCTTTCTGTAGACATTTGCCGGCTTCTATTGCCATTTTACTGGGTTGCTTTGTAGTCATCAGTTAGCCACAAAATTCTCTTTGAAACCATTCTAATGTTCGAGCAGGTTTTGGCCGGTCATTTCTTTTGGCTGTGGCAGTTCCATCATTGCCAGCAGTGTTGGGGCTATATCGGCTAATCTGCCGCCCTGGCGCAGTTTGCCGGCCTTTAAGCGTTCACCGAAGACAATCATCGGCACATCTCCGACGGTATGGGCAGTGTGCGGCTGATTCTTCGGATAATCCCACATTCTCTCGAAGTTGCCGTGGTCGGCAGTGATAACGGCTGCACCGCCCATACTCTTGACTTTGTCGAGAATTCTGCCGACGCACTCATCCACCACCTCAGCCGCTTTTACGGCTGCCGACAGGATTCCCGTGTGACCGACCATGTCAGGATTGGCAAAATTGACCACGACCACATCGTATTTGTTCGAATCGAGCCTTTCCAGCACGACTTCGCAAACCTCATAAGCGCTCATTTCAGGCTTCAAATCGTACGTGCGAACCCGGGGCGAAGGAACAATCTGCCTGTCTTCGCCGGGGAACGGTTTTTCGGTGTAATCGTTGAAGAAAAACGTGACATGGGCATACTTTTCCGTTTCTGCGCAGCGAAATTGTTTCAGCCCCAGCGAGCCCAAATACGCCGCCAGGATATTTTTCATTTTCGGCAGCTTTGGAAACGCCACCGGTGCCGGGATCGTCGCATCGTATTCGGTCATACAGACAAAATAAATATCCGGCCTGGTCGTCCTGGGGAATTCTTTAAAGTCCGGCATAATGAGCGCCCGTGTGATTTCACGGGGTCTGTCGCCGCGGAAGTTGAGGAAAATCACGCCGTCACCGTTGCCGATTGTCGCAATCGGCTCACTGTCCTCGTTGACAATACAGGTCGGCTCGATAAATTCATCGGTAACTTCATTTTCGTAGCTGTTGGCGACGGCCTCGGCCGCGCTGGCAGCTTTATGACCCTTGCCTATCGCCAGGCATTCATAAGCCTTCTGTACCCGGTCCCACCGGCTGTCACGGTCCATCGCGTAGAACCGTCCCATGACCGAAGCGATTTTGCCCACACCGATTTCTTTGGCCCTTTTTTCGATATCGGCTATATATCCGGCACCGCTGTCCGGCGGCGAATCCCGGCCGTCCATGAACGCATGGATAAAAACGTCCTTGACATCGTTTCTTTTTGCCAGTTCCAGCAGGCCATAAAGATGGCCCAACAGCGAATGGACACCAATGTCACTGCAAAGACCCATGACGTGGATCTTGCCGCTGTTTTTCTTTACGTATTCGATGAGATTCAGAAACTCCTGCGCCTTGAAGAAAGATCCATCCTTGATGGCTTTGCTTATTCTGACGGATTCCTGCGGGACGATCCTGCCTGCCCCGATATTCTGGTGTCCTACTTCACTGTTGCCCATTGTACCGTCCGGCAGGCCCACGTCTTCTCCGCTGGTATGGATAAGGCAGTTCGGATAATCAGCCATCAGCATATCATTCACCGGAGTATTGGCGCACTTGATAGCATTATATTCGTCTTCGGAACTGTTCGGATTATAACCCCAGCCGTCACGGATAATCAGCATATATGGCTTGTTTTTCAAAGTCACCTTGTGTTTCGCCATAAAAATACCTTTCAAGTAAATACAACAAAGACGAGGTATTACCTCGTCTACATTTACAGTCTAATTTAATTGAGAATATGATACATCCCTGCGACCATTATGTCAAACATTAACATATCGCCGTAAAAAACAAAATTTCCATTTATGCTAAAAGTTTTTGACAGCGATACTTAGTGTGATATAATTCTCTGCCGACCGATAATCTATTAACAGTGATAAGAGGCAACCAGGCAAAAAAGTAAACACGAATTATGACGGAAATTAAGACAAAAGCCAATAGCGCCCGGCCGAATCCAGGCCGGGCTTTTTTCAAGCAAACGGCACTCTTGCTGCCGGATGCAAAGACTCATCTTATATTTTGGTCGCTGATGGCAGGCGGGCTGGCGCTGGATTTGTGGACTAAAAAGGCTGTATTCAACTGGCTTGAACCACATGAAGCCTATCCTGTCATAGATGGTTTCTTACGACTGATAATTGCGGTAAATAACGGTGCCGCTTTTAACCTGTTCGCAGGCAAGCCCTATTTCCTGGCAATAGTTTCGATAATTGCCATCGTGGGAATCTTGGTTGTCTTTCTTTTAAGCGGGGGCATGCATAAACTTATTCATATCGCCCTGGGCCTTTTCGCCGCCGGCGTTTGCGGAAATCTCTACGACCGGCTTTTTAATGATGGCTCAGTGCGGGACTTCATCGACGTCTATCGGGGCAGCTATCACTGGCCTACCTTCAACGTCGCGGACAGCTTGCTTTGCATCGGGGTCGGGCTGCTGATTATTTCAACCTTCCTTATTGAGAAGCCTGCTCAAAAACATGATCAGCAACATAAATAGTTGCGTTTGATGCTGCGCAAAGGGCAATCGCATCGGAAGGGCGGGAGTCAATTTCAATGGTGCGCCCGTTCAAGCTCAGGTACAGAGTTGCATAAAAGACATGGTGGCGCAAATCACTAATTACGATCTTTTCGATCTTGGCGCCGAGATCTTCAATTATATTCGCCAAAAGGTCGTGAGTCATCGGGCGGGGCGGCTTGATACCTTTCAGCCGGCGGTCGATGGCAAATATTTCGACAATACCGATCACGATGGGAAAACTCCGTTCACCGTGACGTTCTTTGAGAACAATTACCTGCTGGTCGGACATTTCGTTTATGATGATACGCGAAAGTTCTGCTTCCATTTCCATTTTTGCGCCACCTTTATCTAATAGATGTATGCAGGAACGTCTGAATCTACTCATTCACTATTCTTCAATTCCGAAAGGTGTTTCTCCACGGTCTCTAACTGTTCTATAAGCTGGGCAAGCTTTGCTTTTGCCTGAGCGACGACTTCCGGCTTTGCTTTCGTCACAAAATTCTCGTTCGCCAGCTTGGCTTCTACGGATTCTTTCGCTTTTACTATCTGCTGTTTCTGTTTCTCGAACCGGAGCTGCTCGGCTTCCGGATCAATCGCCTCATGGACATAAACCTCCGTGACATCTGCGATTGATACGGCGGCATTTGCAGGTTTTACAATATCCGTCCCGGCCTGAAATTCCTTAAGACCTGCCAACCGGCTAATAAGCTCTGCGTTTCGATTGAGAACCCCGGCAATCTCCTGCTGCGACTTGACGGACACTACTAAAAGCTGCTTCGGCGGTATATTCCGATTGCTTCTGATATCCCGTATGGTACGAATAACCGTTTGAATGATTTCAATCTGTTTCTCGGCGTCCTTATCTTGCAGGGAATCGACTTTTTGGGGCCATTCGGCTATGACCAGCGCTCCGGCGTCTTTTGCTTCCATGAGCCCTTCAAGGCGCCTCACCGGTGCGATTTCATTTAGTTTCTGGAATATCCCTTCGGTAATAAACGGGACAAACGGATGCAAGAGACGCAGAGTTTGATCCAGCACAAAAGCCAGGACATTCTGGGCGATCGGCCGTTTCTGCTTATCCTGCATTCGCGGCTTGGCCCACTCAAGATACCAGTCGCAAAAATCGTTCCAGAAAAACCTGTAGAGCTGCGCCAAAGGCTCGCTGTATTTGTATTCATCCAGAGACCTTGTTGTCTCTGCAATCGTATCGGTCAAACGGGATAGAATCCACTTGTCGGTAATATCCATTTCACCCGCATCGAAACCCGCCGGGTCAATACCGTCAAGATTCATCATCGCAAAACGCGAGGCGTTCCAAAGCTTGTTGCAGAAATTTCGCCCGATATCTAACTTTGGCGACGTATTTACCTGGCGCCCGTCGGGCAGGGTCATCGCCGCCACAGGCATTCTGATATCCTGCGTGTCGGTAGCCATGCTAGCTAATGTAAATCGCATCGCATCGGCCCCATGACTGTCGATAGCAACTAAAGGATCGATGCCGTTGCCGAGGCTCTTGGACATCTTGCGCCCCTGGCCATCCTGAATCATCGCATGAATATACACATCGCTGAACGGAATATCGCCGGCACAATATTGTCCCATCATTACCATTCGCGAAACCCACAGCGTAATAATCTCGCGCGCCGTGCAAAGCACATTGCCCGGATAAAACGTCTTGAGTTCCGGCGTATCTTCCGGCCAGCCCATCGTACTGAAAGGCCAAAGTGCCGAACTAAACCACGTATCCAGAACGTCCTCGTCCCGCGTCCAGCCATCGGCTTCGAGCTGCTTCTCAGCTTTCTCTTGTCCCGCTCCCACGGAGACATATGTGACCGAACCATCATCTGAATCCATTGTTACCGAATGCACTTGACCTGCAAACTTCGAAGACTCATCCTGTAACAGGTTTTTGTCGCCGGATTTCGACCATATCGGTATGCGATGTCCCCACCAAAGCTGCCGGCTGATGGGCCAGTCGCGGAGATTTTCCAGCCAACCCTGGTATGTCTTTGCGTAGCGTTCAGGGATAAAACGCAGCCGGCCGTCAAGCAGGGGGGTCAAGGCCAGACCGGCCAGAGAATTTACCGGCACATCCGTGCCCTCGATAAGGCCTTCGCCGAATTTCTCTGCCAGGTGCTCGACAGGTTTCTTCACGGCGATATACCACTGGTCGGACAGATATGGCTCGATAGGCACGTGGCTGCGATAGCTGTGCCCGACTTCATGTGTGTATTCGCGAACATCTTCGAGGAGATTTTCCTGCCGGAACCATTCGACAATGGCTTCACGCGCCTCAAAACGGTCCATGCCGAGCAAAGATTGCGCTTCCGGCTCATCGGCGTCTTCCCAGCCGTGCTTGTCACTTATCGAACCGTCGGGTGCCATAACGTTAATTACTTCCAAACCGTGTCTCTGGCCGATTTCCCAGTCATCCGGGTCGTGTGCCGGCGTAACTTTCAAAAAGCCGGTCGAGAATTTTGCCTTTTCGTCTTCACTATTTGGATCGGGCAGAACGACGTGCTCATCGGCAATAATGGGGATAATGCGGCCGACAATCGGAAGACGGACTTCTTTGCCGATCAGATATTTGGCGCGTTTGTCCGCGGGATTCATCGCAACGGCCGTATCGCCGAGCATTGTTTCGGGCCGGGTTGTAGCTACGGTGACGTGCGTGATAGTTGCCGTGTCGCGGGCGTCCCGCCCGCGCGTTCCGAGGGCATCTTGCCCTCGTTCTTCATTTGTTATTGCCCCCCCCATCCCACACCACGGCCAGTCTTGCAGACCTGACTTTTCAGGATTCGCCAGCACATACTCGACCTGGTTCGTGAAGTCCTCTTCGTCGCGGATCAAGTGGTCGTAGTATTCATCCATCCACAAAGTACCCTGGCGTCCGAGCATTCGGTTGACCTCTTTGGACGTGAATGATTTCCATGAATGGACGATTTTGGGCAGTTCGTGGCCGGTGGAGGGACTGATGATTGCGTGAACATGATTCGGCATGATGGCCCATGCGACCAGTTCGTACCGTTCGCCATCGAAATGCTTCAGGGCATTCTGCAAGATCTCGGCAAGCTGCGGATCTCTCAAAAGGCACTGGCCGTGTCCGGCGTCGAGGAATGATTCAATCTTCTCTGAGTGAAGTCGGTGCAGTTCGATTCGCTCAATGTGGGTCAGGGGGCGCCCTTGCTGTTGAGCTCGATCGTTGACTTGCTGACGCTCAAGACGCCATGATTCGGAGACTTCGCTTGGGACGGCATCAGCGAGCCGGAAGGTAACAGCATAGGTGGAGCCTTGTTTGGACCAATGAGGCAGGTAACGGCCTTGTCGTTTGTCGATGGTCTGTTCGTCGTCTTGCGAAGGCAGGATGCCATCGACACGCGCGGGCGGGACGCCCGCGACACATTCAACCGGCTCGACAAGCGGGTAATTCATATACCAGAAATGCCCCTGAACCGTCTCATGCTCGACTTCGTCGTCGGCCAAAACCGTCTGCGTAGCCGGGTCCCAGTTGACCAGCCTTTTGCCTCGATAGATCAGTCCATCCTTAAAGAGCTTGAAAAACGCGCTGCGAACGGCTTTGGCGCACATATCGTCCATGGTAAACCGCGTCCGCTGCCAGTCACACGAGCAGCCCATCGCTTTTAATTGTTCGATAATGCGGGCTTCATATTCGTCTTTCCAGGCCTGAACCCGGCCGACAAATTTTTCCCGCTCGAAGTCGGTCCGGCGTTTTCCTTCTTCCGAAAGGATTCGCTTCTCGACGACAGTCTGCGTGGCAATGCCGGCGTGATCCGTGCCGGGCATCCACAAAGTATTGTATTGTTGCATCCGACGGAAGCGAATGAGGATGTCCTGCAATGTATTATTCAGCGCATGGCCCAGGTGCAGCGGCGCCGTAACGTTAGGCGGGGGGATTACGATTGTGTAAGCTTTACCATTTTTGCCGTCAGCGTGCGGTTCGGCATGAAAGTATTGATGCGAAGTCCATATCTCATTCGCCTGCCGCTCTATTGTCTCGGATTCATAAATTTTCGGAAGTTGCTCACTCATGGCTTTTCAGATTTAGATAATTGTCCATAAAAAACTCCGGCACAATACTGTGGCCGGAGTAGTATCTTAATAAAAAGGAACAACGATGTAAAGCAAACAATCGAACGCAAAATCGGCTATTACTATGCGTTTTACGACAGGCAGCTTTGCACTTGTCGCCGGGCCTAATCGAGGTTCATTGTCATCAGGAACTCCCCGTTGGATTTTGTTTTGGCAAGCCTGCTTTTAAGCAGCTCGACCGCTTCGACGGGGTTCAATTCGCTTAGAACCCTTCGGAGCCGATATACGAGTTGAAGCTCTTTCGGATCGAGCAGCAGCTCTTCCCGCCTGGTTCCGCTCCGGCTGATATCTATAGCCGGGTAGATCCTCCTGTCGACAAGACGCCTGTCAAGATGCAATTCCATATTTCCGGTAGCCTTGAACTCTTCGAAGATCACCTCGTCCATTTTTGAGCCGGTGTCGATTAATGCGGTTGCGAAAATAGTCAGCGAACCGCCTTCTTCGATGTTCCTGGCAGCGCCAAAAAACCTCTTGGGCATCTGCATGGCGCCGGCGTCGACACCGCCTGTCAGGATTCTGCCTGAGTGCGGCATCTCGGTATTATATGCACGCGCAAGCCGCGTTATCGAGTCCAGCAGAATCACTACATCTTTGCCGTACTCGATAAGCCGCTTTGCTTTTTCGATTACGACTTCCGCAACCTGGCAATGACGTGAGGCCGGTTCGTCGAAAGTCGAGCTTATAACCTCAACATCATCAGCGGTTTTCCTCTCCATTTCGGTAACTTCTTCCGGCCGTTCGTCGATCAGCAGCACTATCAATTTCACCTCAGGATGATTTGTGCTCAGGGCGTTCGCAATTTTTTGCAGCAGGATTGTCTTGCCGGTTCGCGGCGGAGCAACTATCAGGCCACGCTGGCCTTTGCCCACCGGTGTGACCAGATCGATAATCCGCATATTCAGCTCTTCCGCTGTCGTTTCGAGTATAAAACGGCCTTCAGGATGCAACGGCGTCAAGTCGCTGAAGACAATCTTTTCAGCAAGATTGTCAGGATCTTCGAAGTTGATCGCTTCGACGCGCAGAAGGGCAAAGTACTTCTCCGAATCTTTCGGGGGCCTGATTTGACCTTGTACAATATTTCCGGTCCGCAGGCCGAAGCGTCTGATTTGAGACGGAGATACATAAATGTCATCCGACGATGACAAATAGTTATAATCCTGATTTCGCAGAAATCCGTAACCGTCCGGGAGCACTTCCAGCACGCCTTCGCCGTACATTAGACCGCTCTGGTTAATACGCTCCTTGAGAATCCTGAAAACCAAATCCTGCTTTTTAAGCGCGCTGTATTCGGTGATACCGTCATTTTTGGCAAGTTCATGCAGTTCTGCAACGGTAAGTTTCTGTAAATCCGTCAAATACAAGCTGCCTTTTTTAATCCGTTCGTACTTGGCATGAGTGGATTCTTCTTCAGCTTTCTTAGCTTTCAGAGCTTCTTCCTCGGGACTTAAATCGGCAGCCTCTTCAACCGTAGCAGTTGCCGTAGCAGTTGCCGTAGCGGTAGCTTCTTCATTCTCCGGCAGTGTCTGCTCTTCCGGTTCGGTGACAGTTTGTTTTTTAGCAACTGCTTTTTTCTTCGTGCGCTTGCGTTTTTTGGTTGTGCCTTTTACAGCCTTAGCCATTATGACTCCTTTTCCATTTGTAAAAGTTTTCTGTTACTCCTGTGAACCTCGTTCTACTAAGAAGCATTAGAGGCATTATTCCACAGAATAACCTTCCCGAAGGAATTCAATAAGATTTGAACATTGAATAGTAGAAATAAAACCTAAATTTCAAAAACGGGCAATAGTAAATTCGAGTGAACTGCCAAAACCCCGCTTACCCATTATTCATAATATCAGAGAAAATATCAGCGATCTGTCTGACCAATGCCGAGAAGTCAGAATTGTTATCTACCGCATTATCGGCGACGCTTGCCTTGTTGTCCAGAGAAATCTGAAAATTTTCTCTAATTTTAACCTGATTTTCGTCAAAATCCTTTTTTTTTGCCCTTTCTGCCCTTATTTTTTGCTCGCAATCGACAAAAATAAGCCTGTCGCATCGCTTTGCCCAGCCAACTTCCACCAATAATGGCATATCCAGCACGATTGCCATGACTTGATTTTGTTGATTATATTGCTCTATTAGCTCTTCAGCACGCGCAAGGACAAGAGGATGAATTACCCCGTTCAAAGAATCAAGCTTATCGCCAGAAGCAAATACTACGCCGGCAAGTTTCTTACGTTCGATCCTTCCAGAAGAATCTAAAACAGCTTTGCCAAAAAGCCCGACTATTTCTTCTTTAACACTTTTACTGTCGAGCAGCTCGTGAGCGATCTTGTCGGCATCAATTACCTTGCAGCCCAATTTGGCAAATTCAGCCGCAACAGTACTCTTGCCGGAGCCGATTCCACCCAAAATACCGATTATTGGTTTTTCTCCGATATTAACCACAATTCAGCAGCTTAACGGCTCTGTGAGCCATAGTCAAGCGATTTTGCCATTTCGACCGGACTTATGTCAATACTTTGGATTGTGATCTTCAAGCCAATGGGCCATCAAGATCATAAGATCATCGAAGTCAACTTTGCAGTCACCGTTTATATCGCCTGCGATGATGGTTTCGCAGACCGGCCCGCCGAAGTATGATTTACTTGCCCCGACAGTGCCGCCGTATGCGCCCATATTAATAATGCCGCCGTTCGGGAACGGCTCATGGCCGATGGGACTATTCGGATCGCCGGCATCGATACAGGGGCTCGTTACATCATCCTGAATCCAGATTTGACTGTTCGGATCCCATCTGCCGGCCTGAGATTTCAAATGGTAATCGCCATCAATCCAGACAGCGTTGGGATCATTCGGCTCTACAGCAATATTCGGATCATCTGCATCAGCCCAATAGCCGGGATTAGCAAATAGTGGATCCTCATTGATGTTGTCCGTACCTTCCCAACCGTTCTGTATGTTTGAATAAGCTATAAAAGCCATACTATCTTGAATGGGATCGAATATTTCGTTGTCGCTGCCCCACAGAACACAATTGTATAGCTTGAGAGAAGAGTCGTTAAAGATAGCACGACCATTCCGTGCCCAGTTCCCGGCGAAAGTGCAGTTAGCTAATATAGTATCACCATAACTTGCTAAGCCACCGCCCCTGCCGATGTCGTACGGTTTGCCCGGCTCACCGTAAACCTTATTCCCGACGAAAAGACAGTTGATCATCATTGCCTTGTTTGTTTTGCCTGCTATGCCACCACCGTAAAATTTGGAAGAGTTGTTACTAAATGTACAGTTGGCTAACGTTAGTTCGTTGACGTCGTCATTCCATATCCCACCCCCGTCACCGTCGAACGTTTTATTACGGCTAAACGTACAATCAATCATTATATGATTGCTCCCCCGGTTATATATCCCGGCACCATATACGAGGCTCGAGTTACCGCTGAAAGTGCAGTTGGACAGATTTGAATCACTCCCTCCATTATACATACCTCCACCCCGAAAGCGGGCGTTATTATCAATAAACGTGCAATCGATGAGTGTAGAATTGCTGTCTCGAGATGAATGCACTTTCGGTAAACTGTGCATATTATACATCCCGGCTCCGAATATTGCATAGTTATTCGTGAATTGGCAATTTTTCAATATTGGACTACTACTTATACTGCACATACCTCCGCCAACTTCGGCATAATTTTTCGTAAATGTACATTTGACAAGCGTCGGATTCCCGTCCCTGGTCAATATTCCACCCCCATATTCGTCATAAGCAGCGTTTCCTTTGAAAGTACAGTCGGTAATTGTCAGATTTCCTTGATAAATGCTCATCCCAGCCCCCCAATAACCAAAACCTGCACTCACCGTAAAACCATCCAGCACGGTTGTCGCATCAATCCCAGTGGCATTTACAATGCGATCACTATTCTCATGACGGGTAGGTTCGTTTCTTAAGTCACAAGGATCGTTTACTTCGATATCATCCCCATTCAAATCGCCGCTTAAAATTGTCTCGAACAGTTCAACATTTCTTGCATTCGGATCAGGTTCTCTTATGCCAGCATATCCACCGATGATTGTAATTCCGTTGATTAGTTGGAATGTTGCCTCTCTATCGCCGGGTGTTTGGTATGCTCCTCTGTCGGGTGTGTATGTGCCTTGGGCAATGCGGATTTCTATTGGCTTTTCGGCAGAATTCGCATCGATAAGGGCATCCTGAAGATACATATAAGCATCCGTCCAACTTGTACCATCATTAGCCCCGTTAGCATCGTCATCGACATAAATAACTTCCCCAGCCAACGACGTGCACCCAATTGCGAGCAAAAATATTGTTGTTGCCAGCCAAATTTTTATGTGCATTTTGTTGTACATCTTTATCTTTTCCTCCCGCACCCGTTCTAATCCTGGGGCGTATAGTCTTCAAGCCAATGGGCCATCAAGATCATAAGATCATCGAAGTCAACTTTGCAGTCGCCGTTTATATCGCCTGCGATGATGGTTTCGCAGACCGGCTTGCCGAAGTATGATTTACTTGCCTCGACAGTGCCGCCGTAGGCGCCCATATTAATAATGCCGCCGTTCGGGAACGGCTCGTGGCCGATGGGACTATTCGGATCGCCGGCATCGATACAGGGGCTCGTTACATCATCCTGAACCCAGCTTTGGCTAACCGGGTTCCATCTGCCAGCCTGAGATTTCAAATGATAATCGCCTTCAATCAAGATGGTGTTGAGATCATTTGGCTGGACAGGAACGTTCGGATCATCTGCATCAGCCCAATAACCGGGACTGGCAAACAATGGATCTTCATTGATATTACCCTTACCTTCCCAACCGCCTTGTATATTGCTGTATGTAATTGTTATAACTGAACCGTCATAGTTTGATATTTCGTTGCCGCCATCCCAAAGAATACAGTTTGTTAGTTTAATATTATTTATTCTATGAAGCGAATCACTGCTCAAAGCCTTCCCGTTTTTCCCAAAATTTGCATTAAATGAACAATTTACAATTATTGAATTGCAGTCTTCATCGAAAGAAATGCCTCCACCATTGGACTCTGAAAAATTGTCACTGAATATACAGTTGATAATCACGGGATTACAATTTCGTTCTAATCCCCAAAACAATTCATTAGAATTACCCATTCCACCACCACGATTTCTTGCATAATTTCCTTTAAAAAGGCAGTGACTAAAAACTGGATTGCTACTTGCATTATATACTCCACCGCCACCACCCCAAGCGTAGTTTCTTATAAATTTACAATTTGTTACAATCGGGCTACTATTTTTTTTGGTAAGCATTCCGCCACCACATGCTAAAGCCGCATTACCGATAAGGGTACAGTTACTTATTGTAGGACTGCTACCACGATCAATTCTAATACCACCCCCGCCAACTATTAACTCAAACGGCACTGCTGTGTTACGGCCACCTGTAATTACGAAACCATCAAGAACTGCGGTTTGATTGATTGAGTATCCACTGTAGATTATTGGGCCGTTGTCCGAACGAGTTGGTTCGTTAAGCAAATCGCTGAGATTATTTACATCAATATCATTGCTGGCCAAATCTCCGCTAAGGATCGTTTCATATAGTTGGATATTTCTTTCATTCGGATCATGCTCATTGACTCCAGCATAGCCACCGACTAAAGTAACCTCGTTTATAAAAAAGAATATAACTTGACTAATATTGACACCCTGATTGGGCTTGTAGATACCCTGAGCGACACGGATTTCAACAGGCTTTTCTGCGGAGTTTGCATCGGCCAATGCATCCTGCAGATAGATATAAGCATTTTCCCACGATGAGCCGTTATTGGCACCAATAGCATCGTCATCGACGTAAATAACAACCTGATCTGCGAAAGATGTACATCCAATCGTTAGTACAATCAAAATCTTTATTAAAAATGTCATTTTGTCCATTTTTCCACCCTTTCAGATTGATCCTAAATGTACAAATCCTGGCTGACTTCTAATTCTCAAAGGCAGGGCGGTATGAATGTGATATAGGTACGAATTATGACGGCAAAAAAAGTATTATTACAATCTTAGCCTGCCTTCACGTCTCACTAATCCCATTGTAGCACGAAAGACATTAATTATGCAAGGACTTTTTGCAAATTTTTGTAAAAAGAGTACGGCCATATTTCTCTGCAAGACCACACTCCCATATTGATTATGCCGCCGTTTGGCACCGGCTCATTGGCCGGATTCAGTGTGGCAGCACGATAAATACCGCATCACTCTCCGGCGTTATAATATTTATAACAGGCGTTTTTACGTATTTGAGCCAATCTTCCGTCAGCAGGGCAAGGTCTGCCGTATTTACTATACCATTTCGATCCAGGTCGCCGGGCTGCCGGCTTTCGGTTTTCAACCAGAATTGAACCTGAAAGGCATAATCCTTTGAGTTGACAAGCCCATCATTATTTATATCTGCCAGCAAACTCCAGCCATGGGGAGGTATACTGGCCTCGGCTGTTCCGCCGTAGCGGCCCATATTGATACGCAGATTGCCTGCCCATAAATTAGATGGTCCGTCCGGCATGTTCAACAATTCGCCATCCAACGGCCAGCCCGGATTACCTGCGTCGATACATGGACTGGTTATTTCATCGTAGTGCCATCGCCGGCGCTCGTTGTCCCACCGCCAGCCTGCGCTCTTCAAATGGTAGTCGCCTGCTTCCGGGTCGACAAAAAGCGGATCGGCACCGATGTTTCCAATCCCGCCAAGTGACCCGGTCCAACCCTGGATACAACAATAATTTATGACCGATATCCTGCTGCCGCGTGCATCGTTAATCTGCGCCGATTCTCCCATGCCGCCGCTATCACTGTTGCCCCAGAGAATGGAATTGACCAATTCGGCGCTGCCGCCCCATCCATTCCATATTCCGCCGCCCATCTCCGCCGAATTGCCGTGTAATGTGCAGTTAATCAGAGTGGGTATGGCCTCGCTGTTTTTGACAGCACCGCCGTACTCAGCTAAGTTTTCTCTAAATGTGCAGTTTGTCAGGCTCGGTTTGCTGTCGTAGCAATTATACATACCGCCGCCATGACGGGCGATATTTGCAGTGAAAGTGCATTTCGTTAAAACGGGGTTGCTATTCTCGCAGTTATATATCCCGGCCCCGCTGTGGTTGGCAAAGTTCCCGCTGAAAGTGCAGTTGGTAATTACCGGATTGCTGTTGACGAGGTTACATATTCCGCCGCCGCTGCCGAGCGCCGAAAGACTGGATTCGGCCGAGTTTTCGCTGAACGTGCAGTTGGTGAGTATGGGCGAGCTGTTATAAGAGTTACACATTCCGCCGCCATACTGTCCGGCGGTGCTTCCGGTGATGATACAATTGATTATAGTTGGGCTGCTTGCCGTACATTTGATACCGCCGCCAAATCCACCGGCGGTTCCGTTGATAATTTTAACGCCGTCGAGGACGGAGTTCTCGTTTTCGCCGTTGTGGAAATCGAAGCCGCGACCCTTGAACTGACAGTCGATAATACAATTTTGCGGACCGTTTTCGCTTTTTACTGTGATAGCTTTTCCTTTGAAGTTGATATCGAAGTTTCCTTCTCCGGAATATTGCCCGTCAGCAATCCATATAGTATCTCCATCCGAAGTGTCGTCTATCGCAGCCTGAATTGTGGGATAGACGCCCGGCACACGATAACCGGGAAATTCCGCCGATGTGGTAAACGAATAGCACAGGCCGTTGTTGTCCGCCGTGACTTTGTTGCCCACTACATCGAGAAGGTCTATAACGAAATAGTAGTCCGTATTTAAAGGAAGAGGCTGAAGCCTGATAGTATGGTCATTGGCTATTATAACATCTTCCTGAGCAAAGGTATATGGCCCGCCGCACGTCAGAGAGCAACGAACCTGTGCCTTAGTCGGTTCGTCGGTCGCAAATATAATGCTTGCCACATGTCCCTGCGTCTCAACCCTGACATTTAAAAGCGCCGGTGCTTCAGAATCCGTTATAGCACTGTCCATTGTCGCGGCGGGATTGCCGGTGCCGTCGTCGGCATCGAAATATATTGCCGTAATAACCTCGTAAGAGGAAACCTGGATAGTTCCATCTTCTCTGTTCGGTTCGCCGGAGACGGTTGAAATGCTCCCGGTGAAAACACCGGAGACGGAACTTTTTTCGGTCAGGGCAATTTTTTCCAAATCACCCCCGCCTGTCATTATGGTCGCTTCCTGCGTGCCTTTGCCCCTGAGGTCCCAGTCCGCCAGAAGCATTCCCACAACGCCGGGGCGGGCATAATAGTCGCTATCGAAACTGATATACCCTCGCGAGGGAATGACCGCGTGCATTGCTCCCGAAAGGTTTACCCTGCCGTTCGAAAGGCAGATTCCGGGTGAAATCGGATCCGCCGTTCTCGTCAGCACGTCATAAACCTGATCGAATGTCATTAACGGATTGACTGATAGTAAAAGGGCACAAGCACCTGCGATATGGGGACATGCCGTTGATGTTCCCGATAAAATAGTAGTGTATCCGTTGTTGGATGCTCCAATCGAAGTTCCTTCTGCGCTTAGTGATAAAACATCCACCCCGGGTGCGGCTATGTCCACAAAGTCGCCATAATTGGAATACGTCCATCTCTGGTCGTCCGAATCAGTTGCCGCGACGGAAATCACGTTTTTGTAGTAGGCAGGGTACTGAGGCAATTCCGAACCATCATTGCCGGCGGACGCGACTATTATTACGCCCCGGCTGTAAGCGTAATCAACGGCATCTTTGAGTAAAAGGGACTCATTTGGCGTACTCCAGCTATTGGAAATAACGTCGGCGCCGTTTTCCACGGCGTAATAAACAGCAAGTACCGCATCGGATGCGCTTCCATCTCCGAAC
>Ga0307380_10004099_pt1 | contig 19841 bp, 19 predicted proteins | sample UN3MG_FD_202239 | JGI IMG/M metagenome (GOLD analysis project Ga0307380, IMG submission 202239) | Soil microbial communities from Risofladan, Vaasa, Finland - UN-3 | ecosystem: Environmental > Terrestrial > Soil > Coastal area > Acid sulfate soil | place: Finland: Risofladan, Vaasa | collected... | reverse complement strand
AGAGCCATCGATCCGTATTCTCCTTTATCGATCGAGCTTTTTCCCGCCAAAAAAATCCTCTTTTTGTCTTGTCAAGAGCATCCATCATTTCAGCCAGGTTTGAACAGGCCTGAAAGAACATGCTCTGGTCATAGATATCGGCTGTCCAGTGGGTGCGCTCGTCCACATAGATAGCCTGCTGGTCTGCATCAACCATATCCACATCCCCCCAGTCGGCTGTATGGGCTCCGGTGACAAGTCCGTATTGTGGACTCAGGCGTGCATTGAGAACGAACATCAGTGCCCTTTCTAACCTGTCGATAATCCTCTCACCGGTCACAGGCTTTTCCAGCCACCGGGGGCCGAAAATTTTATAGATTTGGAACGCTGCCTGAACCGCACCGGATTCCTGGTCGGTTTCGGTCGTGTTTTTATCGGTCTTTCCGTGTGCATCAATCCAATCATTCAAAGATCCGTTTTGCTCTTGATAGGCCAGGATCTCCTCCAACCAAGAGATAAGATAATCCTCACCATAAAAATATTTGGCCACTCCAATAACAGAATTTGAGTCTCTGAGCCATATTTGAGGGTATTCGCTACCTGCTGAGAATCCATGGATCTTTCCTGTTTTTCCTGAAAATTCAACTGCGTTTTTTTCCAGTGTTAGACGCATAAGGTTAAAAATTAAGTTGAGCTCTTTTATGCTCGAACTGTATCTTGTGTATTTCCCATAATCAAGACCTAGGGTGAATTCATCCTCCGGCCATATTTTTTCTTTGACCGATAATGTTATCTCTGAGGTCTGAGATCCCTGATCTTTGAACCAGAAGAGCCCCTCTCTCAAAAGGTCGAACTCAAGGATATATTCTCCTGGCTCAAGAGGGCTTCGTACAATTATTATCATATCGATCTTTTGACCAGGGTATATTTTCTTTGGCAGAATGAAGCGATGATTATCGAATCGTATGATTTGTCCATTCTCATCCAGAAGATGATAGGACAAATAATAGGGATTTTCTCCAACCGGAATCCAAGTGGTTTTTCCCTGATTCATAATTTTGAGCGGGACCTCCACACGTTCCCCTATAGTTGTTGCATAGCTGTTTTTATCGGATTCAATGAAGCTTGAATAATCAGATTCACCCATATGTTTAGGGCTTCGAACGCGCACGATCATAATGAAGACGACAAGTGCAATAAGAATTAAAAAAACCACTGGCAGGGCTATCTTGATAGATCGATTCATTCTATTCCATTCCCATATAGTCGTTTGGAATAATGAGAATTATCATTTTAGCATATACGAGGAAGAAGCTCTGAAGTTAATGGTTCCAAAAGCCTCAATCCTCCTGAGAGAGTCGAGAGCAGTAGTTCTCCCGGCTTCCCAACCTTGTCTTCCACCTCTCCGATGATCTGCGCTTTCTTGCCCAGGGGATCTTTCCTGATCTCTGCGAGGAGGCCTTTGCTCTTTTTCCCGGGGACAATGAGTACGGCGCGTCCTTCGCAGGCGAGATAGAGGGGATCGATCCCCAGGATCTCGGATGCTCCCCTTGTCGCTGGCGATAAGGGGATTTTTTCTTCTTCGACAACAACGGAATAGGGGATTCGTTCGGCAAGCTCGGAGAGAACCGTGGCCAATCCACCTCTAGTGATATCCCTCATCCACTTAGCACCTTTCTTCCAGAAGGGCAGGAGAAAATTGAGTGGAGCACAATCGGATTTGACTTTGGATTCAAGGCCGAACTCACCCCGCGCCAGCATCACAGCCAGGCTGTGTTCTCCCAATGTGCCGGTCAGGATGATCTTATCGCCTGGTTTGATGACTTGAGTGTATGGACGGGCGATGAGCGGGCCAACTCCCGACGTGTTGATGTATATTTTATCGCACTGGCCGCGGTGCACAACCTTTGTGTCTCCAGTTGCTATGACAACTCCTGCCTTTTTTGCAGACTTTTTTATGGATTTCAAAATTTTTTTCAGGTCATCGACAGATAATCCCTCTTCTATGATGAGAGAGAGGGACAGATAACGGGGTTCTGCTCCGGAAACTATCAGGTCATTCACTGTGCCGTTGACGCAAAGTGTGCCGATGTCTCCGCCGGGGAAGAAGATAGGATCGACAACATAACTGTCCGTTGTGAAGGCGATCTTTTGCGGCAAGTGTGCCGAATCCAAAAGCTCGTCCAGGAATGGATTTTTAAAATTCTTGACGATATGTGTGTCGATGAAATCTCTCATCAACTTGCCACCACTGCCCAGTTCTAAACTCACTTTATCCATGACTATCTCCAGGTGTATTTATAATATGCAAGACAAGCGCCTTCGAAAGACACCATGCACGGCCCATAAGGCGAGTCCGGATTGCATGTCTTAGCGAAGAGAGGGCACTGTGGGGGAGAGACTTTCCCCTGTAAAACTTCGCCACAGAGGCATCCGGGCAGTTCGTCGCTTCCCGCTTTTATATGAAGGTTGTACTTAACTTCCGCATCGAACGCCGCATATTTTCTCTTCAGTTTAAGGCCGCTCTTCGGTATCATGCCGATCCCTCGCCAGTAGGCGTCTTTGGTTTCCAGCATTTCGTCCATGACCGCCTGCGCCATGAGGTTTCCCTCAGCCTTGACTACGCGTGCATATTCATTGGCGACGGTTGCCTTACCTTCTTTGATCTGTTCCAGGATCGACAGGATGGCCAGCAGGATGTCACCGGGCTCAAAGCCTGCAATAGTACCCGGTATTCCGAATTCTTCAGCAATGAATCGGTATGGATTTTCTCCGATGATGGCGCTCACGTGTCCGGGATAGAGAAAGCCCTGGACAGCGATATCTTTGGCCTGGACGATCGCTCTGAGGGGAGGGGGGATGATCCAAAGGGCTGTTAAGACTGCATAGTTAGTCAATCCTTCTTCAAAGGCGTCTTTGACTGTGATGGCTATGGCGGGAATAGTGGTTTCAAAACCGACGCCAAAAAAGACAACGTCCTTTTCGGGGAAATTGCGTGCCATTTCGAGCGATTCTTCCGGGGAATACACGATTTGGACGCGAGAGCCTTCCGCTGGCACTATGGACTGGATGGAACCCTTTTTAGTGGGGACTCGTGTCATATCTCCGAAAGTCGCCAGGATAAAATCGGTCTTGGATGTAACTAATTCGATGGCGGCTTCATGGATTTCGTTTGGAGTTATGCATACCGGGCAGCCCGGGCCGGAAAGCATCTCCACACCTGCTTTCTGGAGTAATTTTTTCAAGCCATACCTGTGGATGGTCATTGTGTGTGTGCCGCAGACCTCCATGATCTTTATCGGTCTTTTTAGTAGCGCCGCTTTTTTTCCGATTTCTTTGAGTAATCCCTGGATGACTTTTTTATCTCTGAATTCTTTCATTTTATTCTCTTGAGGATCGCTGGGACCGTAAGAAATACAAAAAAGGGCGAGAAAGGTATCTAGGCCAATTTAACGCTCTTCTCTGCTCTAGCTTTTAATATGAGTGTATTCGCGGAGAAGTTGGAGTGTCTCCTGGGCTTCTTCTTCATTCAATTGGGATATGGCAAAGCCCGCATGAAGGATCACCCAATCGCCGATCTTGACATCCTCGAGGAGTGTGAGATTGGCTTTAACTTTGGTGCCGAGGTAATCCACTTTTCCTATGCCGGATTCATCCACTTCAACAACTTTAGCCGGTATTCCTAAACACATCGTTCAACCTACCTTTTATTCTTTCTGAATGCTTTACCTGAACTATTCATAAAAAATGTCGATTTCATGGGCCACTGCCATGCCTTTGCAGCAACCTCGACTCGTGAATAGTCCAAGTTTATTGTGGCTAAAAAAACGATCTCAGCAAACTTGAATAAAATGATAGGTTAGCAGATTTTGTGGCGCAGGTCTAGATTTTTGACAATTTGCAGGGGAGTCCCTATAATACCTGCATGCTCGAGAGTCTAGAAGGTTATATTAAGCCTGGAAGTGAAGAAGAATCCCTGGTCAAACAGCTGGATTTCACCAGGCTTCCCAAGCATGTGGCAGTGATCATGGATGGTAACGGCCGCTGGGCAAAAAAGAAGAATATGCCCCGTGTGGAAGGCCATCGTGCAGGGGCCAAGTCTGTCCGTGAGATTGTGGAGACATGCGGCCGAATAGGAATTCGGTACCTCTCTCTCTATGCCTTTTCCAAGGAGAACTGGAAGAGGCCCAAAAAGGAGATCGCAACGCTGTGGAGACTCCTGGAAGACTACCTCAGAAAGGAGGACAAAGTCCTGGTCGAGAACAACTTTCGACTGAAGGTGATTGGGCAAAAGATGTTGATCCCACAGTCAGTTATCAAAGAACTGGAAAGGGTAGAAACTCTTACCAAAAATAATGATCGGCTGACAATTCTCCTGGCACTCAATTATGGCGGAAGGTCAGAGATCGTTGATGCAGTCAAGAGAATCATGGACGATCCCGGTTTAGACAGAAATTCATTGGATGAAGCGAGATTTTCTCAATATCTTTATACGGCGGATATCCCAGATCCAGACCTTCTCATCAGAACGAGCGGCGAGCTTCGCGTATCCAATTTTCTCCTCTGGCAGATAGCATATTCTGAGATCTGGATCACTGAAGAGCTCTGGCCAGATTTTCGCAAGAAACATTTACTCAATGCCCTTGTTGAATTCCAAAAAAGAGAAAGGCGATTCGGAGATATTCGAGCCAATGTTGAACACCCGTAAACGGTTGCCCACAGCGATAATAATCCTCGCAATAGTTTTTGCCTGTATCCAGTATCTTCCCAGCTTGGGATTTTTTATTGCCCTACAGATAGTGATCTTGGTTGCACTTCTTGAATTCTACTATCTGCCTCGGAAGAAAAATATTCTCCCCCACAAGATACTGGGGAGCATCCTTGCATTGTCTATCGGGCTCTCCTTCTATTCTGCAGATATTTCCCTGGAGATAGTGCTCTATACATGGCTTTTAGTCACGGGATTTTATTTTGTTGCCTCCATGGATTCATTGGAAAAGATGATGCACTTTCCAAAGATGATCTCTCTGACATTTTTTGGGGCAATATATGTGAGTTTCACTCTCAATCACATATTCTTGATAAGAGAGGATTTTGGGCCGTTTTTTATCTATTTTCTCCTGTTGACCATCGTTACTGGAGATTCTGCTGCGTTCACTTTTGGCAAGCTCTTTGGCAAGCACCCGATGACACCTTTTGCCAGCCCAAAGAAGACATGGGAGGGGAGTGTGATCGGAATCCTTTTCGCGGCTTTGGGGGGTCTGGTCGTTCATTTTTCCCTTTTGAAGGAGACTTCACTCTGGAAAGCCTTGGTCTTTGCTTTCCTCATACACGCTGTTGCGCAGATCAGCGATCCTTTTGAATCTCTTTTTAAGAGAGCATCCGGAGTGAAAGATTCTTCGAACATTCTTCCGGGACATGGAGGCTTTTTGGATAGAATAGACAGCCTTATTCTTGCTGCCCCGCTATTTTATTATTTGTTGACTTTCTTTGGCATGGAATAATCCAAACTAGAATGATATGAAAAATATTGCAATTTTAGGCTCCACCGGCTCGATTGGCCGGAGCACCCTGGAGGTCATCGACAACCTCAGGCACAAGTATAGAGTGACTGGGCTTGCTGCTGGCCGGAATCTGGAGCTGTTCCAGGAGCAGATCGATAAATTCCATCCAGAGATCGTTTCTCTCTCGAATGAAGAGCATGCAGCTGCGATCCAAAGCAAGATCGGCACTAACGATGTTCGTATAGTTTTCGGCCAGGAGGGGGCTGAAGAAGTCGCAAGTTATACGAAGAACGATATCATCGTTTCATCCATTACCGGGATAAATGGTCTGAGGCCCACGCTCGCCGCTGTGGAATCTGGCAAAAGAGTTGCTCTTGCCAATAAAGAATCCATGGTCGTGGCAGGTTCCTTGATACAGAAGATGGCTGCTGATTCAGGTGCAGAGATCATTCCCGTCGACAGCGAGCACAGTGGAGTGTTCCAGTGCTTGGCTAAAGAAGAGATGGCCGGAGTGAAAAAAGTTATCCTCACTGCGTCTGGAGGTCCCTTTTTTGAAACGCCCGCAGAAGAGATGAAGAACACAACTGTGGCGGATGCTCTCAATCATCCCAGATGGAGTATGGGAGAAAAGGTGACGATCGATTCAGCGACACTGATGAATAAAGGACTTGAGCTCATCGAAGCCCGCTGGCTTTTCGGATTAGATCCAGAGAAGCTGGGGATTCTCATCCATCCACAAAGCATCGTCCATTCTCTCATTGAGATGCAGGATGGTTCTGTTCTCGCTCAGCTCAGTCCGACTGATATGAAGATTCCGATCCAGTATGCGCTGACTTATCCAGAGAGAGAAAAGGGGCTCTTGCCTTCACTGGATTTGAGTCAGATCAGAGTATTGGAATTTTATGATGTGGATTTTGAAAAATTCCCTCTTGTCAACCTGGCACGACAGGTTTTGATGGAAAACGACAGCTTTTCTATAGCTCTAAATGCCGCAAATGAAGTTGTGGTAGCGGCTTTTCTTGGAGAAGAAATAAAATTTATGGATATTGCCGCTGTTGTGACGGAAGTCGTCGAGGATCATCGTGCCAAAAAAGTTGAGACAGTCAACGATATATTTGAGATCGACCGGGATTCCAGGTCGCGAACCCGGAAATTGTTAGAGCAAAGGTAGAGTCATGGGACCAGTACTAGGAACAATACTAGCATTTATCATCGTTTTTGGCATTCTTGTTTTTGTTCATGAATTCGGCCATTTTTTCATGGCCAAACTTGTTGGAATTCGTGTGGATGTGTTTTCCTTCGGATACGGTAAGCGTCTTTTTGGATTCAAAAAGGGAGATACAGATTACAGAGTGAGCCTGATCCCCATGGGTGGGTATGTCAAATTTCCCGGGGAAGAGGTCTATGAGAAAGAACGTGAGGTCGAACCCGGGGATTTTATGGCGGCCAAAAGATGGCAGAGGCTTCTCACGATCGTTATGGGACCCATCATGAATATACTGCTGGCTATCGTGCTGATGGCAGCGATCAATATGGTTGGAGCTCCGGTCCCAATCTATCAGAGTCAAACACCGGTCATCGGTTGGGTTGAGCCGGATTCTCCGGCTGAAAAGACCGATCTGCAGATCGACGATGAGATCCTGAGTATCGACGGCCAAAGGACAAAGACATGGAGTGATGTGGAACTTGCTGTCGGCACCAAACCCAAGAGGACTATCAAGCTAGAAGTGAAGAGGGGAGAGGAGATTATTGATGTCGATCTTCTGACCGAGGGCAAAACCATTCACGAGATGGGATATGCTGGCTTTTTCGGGAAAATTTTAACTGAGATCAAGATGCTCGTTCCTGATGCTCCTGCAGAAAAAGCAGGATTGAAGCCGGGCGATGTCATCCTCGAGATAGAAGGCCAACCTGCCTATTATTTTCAATTTTTGGAGATGATCCAGAGCAATCCAAATGTCGAGCTCAATTTTCGTATCAGAAGAGGGGAAGAGCTCCTAAACATTCCAGTTACTCCTCGACTCAAAGGAGATGTCGGGGAGATAGGGATAGCCCAGGTGATTGAATATAAAGAGGAAAGCCTGGGCTTTTTTACAGCTTTTAAGCAGAGCATCAAGGACAACGTGCGTCTAACCTTCCTTGTCATCAATTTCATCAAAGATCTGGTGACGGGCGAAGCAACAGCGCGACAGCTGGGAGGGCCGATAGAGATCGCCAGTTTATCCTACACAGCACTGCGTATGGGGCTCTTAGCCATGATGAGCTGGATTGCGCTCATCAGCCTCCAGCTGGGTATCATCAACCTGTTTCCCATTCCTGTGCTGGACGGTGGACAGATTCTTGTGATCTCGCTGGAAGGCATTTTCCGTCGCGATTTCAGCCCGAAAGTCAAGCAGATCGTAATGCAGATCGGTTTTGCCATATTTATAGTCTTGATCGTGTTCGTCATCCTGAACGATGTCGCCAAAAGACTCCCGAACGGCTGGGACAGTCTGATCCCCTTTTAGATCTCTTGCCTTGTGTGACATATCCGCCTCGCATATAATAAAGTGACAATGCATCCGAAGAAATGCTAAGACGCTTTGGCGTCTATTTCTTCTCGTGTGTCCTTTGTGCCTTGTGACGAAATAAAATGAGTGATTGCGAATTCAAGGATTTTCAGTTTGAACGCAGAAAAACGCGGCAGATCAAGATCGGAGACGTGCCGATCGGGGGTGGGGCTCCGATCGTCGTTCAGTCCATGACCAAGACACACACACAGGATGTTGCAGATACTGTCAATCAGATCCGAAGGATGGAGGAGGCCGGATGTGAGATCATCCGCCTTGCAGTTCCCGACGTAGATGCAGCACATGCACTCCGCAAGATCAAAAAGCGTGTCTCTATTCCCCTCATAGCGGATATCCATTTTGACCACACATTGGCATTAGCCGCCCTGGACGCCGGAGTGGAAGGATTGCGAATCAATCCCGGAAATATCGGCTCCAAGAAAAAAGTAAAAGAAGTGGTCCTTTCTGCCCTAGAGAGATCAGTTCCCATAAGAATCGGCGTGAACTCGGGTTCCCTTGAAAAAGCTCTTCTCCAGAAATATGGGGAAGCCACTCCGGAAGCGATGGTCGAGAGTGCCACGCGGCATGTGCAGATCCTTGAGGATCTGGGATTTGATCTGATTAAAATCTCTCTCAAGGCGTCAGACATCTTCCGGACCGTAAAAGCTTACCAGTTGATGGCAGAAAAAGTCGACTATCCTTTTCATGCAGGAATTACTGAGGCCGGGAGTATAGTCTCGGGAACGGTAAAATCTTCTGCTGGAATGGCACTGTTATTGCGGGAGGGGCTCGTCGATACTCTCCGTGTTTCGCTCACTGCTCCACCCCAGGAAGAGGTCAGGATCGCACATCTCATCCTATCAAGCTTGGGGATCCGATCTTTCGGGCCGAACATCATATCCTGTCCTATCTGTGGAAGATGTGAAGTTGACTTTGTGAACATAGCCAGTGAGATCGAGAAGAAGCTCTCTTCTGTCAAGGCAAATATCACAGTGGCCGTGATGGGTTGTATGGTGAACGGTCCCGGAGAAGCCAAGGAGGCTGATATCGGTTTGGCCTGTGGCAGGGGAGTGGGAGTGGTTTTCAAAAAGGGGAAATTGTACCGGCGTTTGAAAGAAGATGAGATCGTCTCGGAGTTCATCACCGAAGTACTTAGCTTCGTAAAACGTAAAACATAATATGTAGATGAATGAGCGGGAGCTCCCCGAGCTGATCGATAAATAGATGTATTTCCAAATTCGTGTTGTTATGAATACTCAGTAGCGTTGTTGAGTGATCAGATAGTGTGTTTTTGATATCATATAATCTGATCACTGGGAATGATATCAACATGGATTTGTAAACACTAACCCTCAGAAGATGAACTTGCCTTTTTCTCATATTCTAGATATTCTATAAATATAATAGGATGATGCAGATGAAAAACGCAAAGAACGATCGAAAAAGCAATATCCCTGAAGAAACACAACGTAAATATGACGAACTGAAAGCTGTTCTTCAAGAGATGAGAAGTGTTCTTGTGGCCTTTTCCGGCGGAGTGGACAGCACGTTTTTGGTGAAAGTCGCGCAGGATGTCCTGGGGGATCAGATTTTTGCCGTCATCGCCTCCTCTGAGTCTTATCCGAAGAAAGAAACACAGGGGGCTATCGAACTTGCCAATAAACTGAATATCCCTCATATGGTCATCCGTACACGGGAGTTGGACAATCCTGATTTCTCGAACAATCCTCCGGATAGATGTTATCATTGCAAAACAGAGTTGTTTTCCCGCATGAAGGAGATCGCCGCAAAAAAGGGAATCTCATTTGTCCTCGATGGATCCAATTTTGATGACATGGATGATTATAGACCAGGTCTGCTGGCATGTGAGGAATTGGGTATCAAGTCTCCTCTGAAAGAAGTGGGATTGGGAAAAGAGGAGATCCGAGTGTTGTCCAAACAGATGGATCTTCCCACCTGGAATAAGCCATCCCTGGCCTGTCTGGCCTCTCGATTCCCGTACAACTCTGAGATCGACAAGGCAAGTCTTGAGCAGGTGGCTAAGGCTGAAGAATATTTATGGTCATTGGGTTTTTCTCAGGTCAGAGTGAGACATCACGACCAGATTGCTAGAGTGGAGGTTGATCCGGAAGGAGTCCATAGACTTTTGGAACCAGACCTCAGAGCGAAGATTGTTGAGAATCTCAAGAGGCTGGGTTATGCATACGTGACACTGGATTTGGCAGGATACAGAACAGGAAGTATGAACGAGCCTCTCTCTGAGGAAGAAAAAAATAAAAAATAACGATGTCGGGTCCGTTCCCCGAACGGACCGTTTGGGAAACGGTTCCTACATCTTGAATATATGGACTATTTGGGAAACGGTCGCTCCATTTAGGAAACAAGATTGTCCGGCTTTTGTCCGGATAATCCCTGGACGAGATTTTTCACTGCCATCATTGCCATTTTGAGGCGTGTTTCATAGGTGGCGCTCCCTATATGGGGCAATAGCACAACATTGTCCAGGGAGAGCAGCCTCTCCTCGATCTCCGGTTCTCTTTCATACACGTCCAGGCCGGCCGCCCAAATTTGTCCCTCCTCTAAAGCTTCAGCTAATGCTAGCTCATCGACCACAGGGCCCCGAGATACATTCACTAAGATAGCATCTTTTTTCATCAATCGGAGCTGTCCCCGGGATATGAGGTGATGCGTCTGGGGATTGAGTGTTGTATGGATCGTAACGATATCAGCCGTTCGAAGCAACTCATCCAGAGGAACACAAAATGCGTTATATTTCTTCCTGAACTCTTCCGAGAGTTCTTTTGGGTCTGTGTAGATGATCTTCATCTGGAATCCCATTGCTCTCTGGGCTATCGCTTTCCCGATACGGCCCATGCCGATAATCCCCAGACATTTTCCTGTGATCTCTTTACCGAGAAACAGGTCGAGCTCCCAGCCCAGGTATTTATTTGCTCGTGCAAACGCATCGGCCTGCGGAATTTTACGGGCTACAGCGAGAATAAGCGCCCAGGAGAGGTCAGCCGTCGTCTCTGTTAAAACTCCTGGTGTGTTGGTCACCATAATGCCCTTCCTCCTGGCATATTCGATGTCGATGTTGTCATACCCTACAGAGCAGTTAGCGATGATCTTTAACATGGGGGCAGCATCCATGACGTCTTTGTCAATGCGAGCCGTGAGTAGGGGAAGAATCCCCTCCTTGTCTTTCACTTTTTCTATAAGCTCCTCTTTTGTCAGAAAAGCCTTCTGTGTCCCGACCTCAAGGTCAACATGCTTATTCAAATATGCGATGGCTTCGTGCAGCAATCTATGTGTGACTAAGACCTTTGGTTTCATCTCATTCACCTCATTCCCATAGATATAAGCTTTATCGATTTAGAGAATCATCCTTACATTCCCGGATCGATAAATGGGAAAAAAAACTTTTGGGTATTCCGTGCAAGTTTTAGCGAGTCTAGTCCCATTTGATGAGAGGAAAGGGTGAGCTGATCGCTCACCAAATGCAGCGCTGCGGCTTGGATACCATAAAAATCCGCTAAAGCAAAAACAGCCGATGTTTCCATATCCACAAAGCCGATACCCCTGGCCTTATTCCGATCTAACCATGACCGTGTTTCTCGAAAGGGTGCATCTGTGGATACCACAGGGCCATTCACAAAAGAAAGCCTTTGCTCTGAGAGAGTGTTTTCAACTCTGGCCCGAAGGCGTGAAGATGCCCGAAAGAGCTTTTTTCTAGGAAAATAATGTTTGGAAGTACCCTCCTCGGATGCAGCTTCTGTGACACTCACAGCCTCACCAATGTCTGTGTGTTTATCGAGTGCTCCGCAGAAGCCAAGGATGATTATCTCTTGTGCGCCCGATATGATCAACCTCTCCAGCATCAGAACGGCAAGAGGGGCCCCTACACATTGAGAGAGGACAGCTCTATTCTCAAAACCATACAACTGGCCTAATGGTGTGGTCTTTGTCTTCTTCGCTCTTTTTTTGAGAACCTTCTGGATCGTGAGGGAAGGCAGATCCACAGGAATATATATGACTGCCCTTTGGTCGAAACCTTTAATGGGTTGAGGCTTGATGATTCCTTCGTCTTTTTTGCTTTTCATAACTTTCGAAGAATAGATAACAAAAATAGATGTTCATTACAATAGCCAATTATATTGTTTGGAGATTCGATCCAAAATAGGGGACTGGCACCAATTTTTATTACCCCTGGAAAAGGTGACAGTCCCCCTTTAGCGACTCGCTCGGAGAGTGGACCCTGTATCATTGGTGGGAGCTCCAAACCTATAGAATCATATCATACAATGAGATACAATATTGTCCATGAGATCAGAGGATATCAAGCTGGACACAATAAATATCAGGGACGAGAGATTCCGCATTTCGTATTATTCCGATCTTTTTGCGCTCATTCATTCCATCTCGGAGATCGGTCTCATCCACCCACCTGTCATCACTTATAGAGAGGGAGATGCCATCATCGTGACAGGCTGGAAGAGAGTTCTGGCCTGTCAAAGCCTTGACCTGCCCTCCATCCCATGTTTTGTTTTTGAGGGCCAAGACGATTTTGAGGCATTCCGATTGGGACTGGAAGAAAATTTGGCGTTCAGACCTTTCACGCTTCTTGAAAAGGCACAGATCCTGAGTCGGCTGATCCAATTGGGTATCCCTGAAAAAGGTGTTGTTAAAGACCACTTGTTCCGTCTGGAAATTCCGCAGACGCTGAACCATTTGGACACCTACCTTCGTATCGCTGCTCTAGACCCTGAGACAAAAGCAGCCATCCATTCAAAGAACATGGTGTTTCCTGTCGTCCAGCTTTTGACCGAATACAGCGAAGAGGAACGGCGTCTCCTTTTGTTTTTCCTCCATCCTCTGGGACAGAACAAACGGAGAGAGCTCCTGCAGAACCTTTTGGAGATCGCCAAAAGAGATCGTATCCCCATCCAAAATATCCTCACTGGCGAGGATGTTCATGGAATTGCCTCTGACCAAAATCTCTCCCCACTCCAAAAAGCCGAGGAGATCAGAAACCTGATCCAGAGAAAAAGATATCCTACACTTTCGACTTGGAAAGACATGTTCAAATCCCATAAAAAAGACCTGGAATGGCCGAACGATATAAAAATAGAACCGTCCCCGTTTTTTGAGGGAGAAGAGTTCACGGTTCATTTCACTTTTAAAGATTTGGACGAATACCGGAAGAAGCTGACCAAACTCAACCAAATGGCTTCGGATGAGAAGATCTCGCGGCTGCTGAAATTTTCACCGGAAAAAAAAGATGAGTGATCTCTATTTCCCGGAAAAAATATTCATCCAAAAGAAAAGCCTCAATTTTCCCCTCACAGAAAAAATCCTGGAAAGGGCAGGCCATATTCCAACTGAGATTATTGAGAATGCTCAAGATTTGATCGCCGATTTCGGTGCCAGAAAAGATCCTCTCCTTTCAGGGAAAAAGACTCTTTTCATTACTCAACAAAAAGGAGCGTTTGTGAAGCCCTGCCCCTGCACGCCGGGATATGTCGGGTGTAATTATTTCATCATCAACACTGATCTCAACTGCCCCCTGGATTGTACATACTGCATTCTCCAAAATTATCTGGACAATCCATTGATCACAGTCCATGTCAACACTGAGCACCTGTGGCGTCAAATTGATCTCTTCCTGTCTAGACTCCGTCACCAAATCATCCGCATCGGTACAGGCGAATTGGGGGATTCCTTGGTGTTGGACCACCTTACGGACCGTTCCAAAGAAATGCTCGGTTATTTTAGAGAGAGAAAAAATGTGCTCTTTGAGCTCAAGACAAAAACCACGAACATCTCTAATGTGCTTGAGAGTCCCCCGTCTGAGAACATTGTCATCGCCTGGTCTCTCAACTCCGAAAAGATCGCTCAAGAGGAGGAAAAAGGAGCTCCATCTATTACGGAGAGATTGGAGGCCGCTCATTCGGTCATGAAGAGAGGATACAGGGTTGCGTTTCATTTTGATCCCATCATTCGTTATCCCGGATGGGAAGAGGGTTATGCCCAAGTTGTGGATCAGATGCTCACAAAAATTGATGCTCAGAAAATAGCTTGGATCAGCTTGGGTAGCCTTAGGTTTCCGCCCCCTCTCAAAGAGGTCATCTCCAAAAGGTTCCCTCAAAGCCGAATCCTATATGAAGAGCTCATCCGCGGGAAAGACGGGAAATTCCGTTATTTTAAGCCTCTCCGTATCCAACTCTACAAGAACTTCGTCAAATTTCTAAGGAAAACAGGCAAAGAAATACCCGTGTACTTTTGTATGGAGAGTGGGGAAGTTTGGGAAAAAATCCTAAAAAAAGAACCAAAGGATAAGGAAGATGTTCAAGCTTATCTTTCTTACCCTTTGGTGTCAGTCGATAACTTATAGCTTTTAGTTAAACCTGGAATTGTACAGGTGCTGAAGTACCCCTAATCAATTCTTTCTGTTTTCTTATCCGCGATAATGCCTACGATTTCTACGCCTGCGTCCTTCATGATCTCGATGACATCCACGATATTGCCGTACTCTAGCTCCCCATCGGCTCTCAGGTAGAGTTTTTTATCGCTAGCAGCCAAAAAGGCCTCTTCCAATAGAGCTGCGAGACTGTCCATCTGGACCTGCTTTTCGTTCAAGTAGAGGGCACCGTCTCTTCTGATGTGCAGGATGACTTCCGGGTTTTCAGGCATGTCTATGGTGTTGAGGGCGGAAGGAAGTCGGACATCAACTCCTTTTTGAACGAGTGGTGTCACAACCATAAAGATGATGAGAAGAACAAGAAGCACATCACAGAGAGGAACGACATTAGGTTCTGATGAAACAGCGCCGGCATCTTTACCAGGAATTGAAACTCCCATTTTTCTCCCCTTTAGTGTTTATTTCGAAGGATTATTGTTCTCAGCCTTTTTGACTTTCTCTCCTGACGAAGAAGTCAACGACTTCAGATGCGGTATTGGACATCTCAGCGCCAATGACCTCAGCCCTTGTGTTCAAGAAGTTGTAGCACCAGAGGGCGATAATAGCAACACCGATTCCAAAGGCTGTTGTGATCAGGGCCTCAGCGATACCGGCCGCCACAGCACCGATCCCACCTGAACCAGTCAGAGCCATGCCACGGAACGCATTGATAATACCAAAGATCGTTCCAAACAGCCCGATGAACGGAGCAGATGTTGCGATCGTAGCAACTGTGTTCAGACCCCTCTTCAACTCTTGAGAAAAGATAACTGCTCCTCTGTCCATACCTCTTTGTGCAGACGCAACCTGCTGGTCAAGGTTCAAGCCAGCTTGGTCACCTTCCATGAATTCTCTGACACCTGCTGCAGTCACTCGGGCTAAATGGCTTCCCTTGTTTTCTTTCTTACTAGAAAGAGTCAGGGCTTCCTGGATGTTCCCGGATTTCAGCAACTCGGCGAGTTTTGGGGCAATCTTCTTTGATTTCGTCTTTGTTCTTGTGTAAACGATCTGCCTTTCAACGAAGAGATAGATGGCGACCACTGATAGGAAAATGAGTATCATAGCAACTGATTTGGCTATAAATCCCATAGCCTGCCACATTTCAATGAGACCAAATTGCATTTTAAGTACCTCCTTTTAAAAATTGAAAGCCATTTATAGCTTTTCTTTATTATTTTAATTGAAACCGTACGGTTACGGTAAAGATAACACCTCTTGGGCGGCCGTTGATGACCATGGGCTCATAGACCCACTGACGCACAGCGTCGATGGCAGACTGGTCAAGAAGTGGGATGGACCTGAGGACTTTGACCCTCTGGACGCGGCCGTAGATATCGGTGGTCGCTTCAACGATGACAACACCCTCCACTCGGGCCTGTCTTGCGATCTCAGGATAAGTGGGGTCGACCCGCTTGACGAGTCTTGGCGGTTTGATCTCACCGACAGCCCTCACAGGAGCTTCGACTTCACCGACGACGCCACCGAGCACTCCACCGACGATGCCACCGAGGACACCGCCGACGACTCCGCCTTCGACTCCACCTTCGACTCCGCCTTCGATCCCGATGTCGGAGAGTTCTTCTTCAGCGATCTCATCAGGGATCTCCACAGGTGCGACGAGTTGTCCGGGCTTGATGGTTGTCTGAGCCTGGACGGGCTTGATGCGAGTCCTGGTGCGGGCTTGGCTCCTTCTCTTAGCTGGTGGTGGTGGTGGAGGTGGAGGCGGTGGTGGTGGAGCGAGGAATGCACTGTACACTTCCACTTGGGGCACATCAGAGGGATTCAGAAGAGGAACTATGATCATAGCTGCACCGACGGCCACGAAGAAAAGAAAAGAGACGAGGAATGCGATGGTTTTTCTGCCATATCCTTTTTCCGCAATGAAAAAGGAATCTGCAAACATTTCTGGAACTTTTTCTTTTCCCTTCGGCTTTGTGTTTTCAGCCATTTTCTTTTACCTCTTGTTTAAATTATTTCCTCAGATAATAGATGAGTATAAACAAAAACTGAACTTTTGACAAGCCAAAAAATCATTTTCCCATGCCTTTTTTCGGTTTGAAGAATTTCTTCCAGAAGAAGAGGATCGAACAGGATTGGTAGATCGAGGAGTAGGTTCCAACAATGACTCCGATCATCATGGTAAATGCAAAATCGTTGATGACCTTTCCCCCGAAAAAAAACAGCGCAGCCACGGTAAAGAAAGTCGTTCCAGACGTGATGATTGTTCGGCTGAGGGTCTGGTTGATGCTTGCATCCAGTAACTGCTCGAACTCTTTTTTCCTGAGAATCTTGATGTTATCGCGCACTCTATCAAAAATAACGATCGTATCGTTCAAAGAATATCCGACAATAGTCAGGATCGCTGCAATCACGGGCAGGTTGATCTCTCTGTTGGTCAGAGAAAAAATACCGATGGTGACCAGAACGTCATGCGTGAGGGTCAAGATCGCTGCGACGCCGTAAGCAAATTTGAACCGTATTCCAATGTAGATGAGCATCCCGATCAAAGCCCAGACAGTCGCTTGGGTCGCTTTTCGTCGGAGGTCGAATCCGACCTGGGGGCCCACAGATTCTCTGCTCAGGACCGCTAATCGGCTGAGGATCGTCTTGGCTTGGAGGGATCGGACGATGTCGCTGCTGATGCCGACCTCTTGTTCGATCTGTTCATATCCGGCGATGATGCCGTTCGCCACGCGGAAAGCAATGATCCGTCGCGCAGAATCTTCGGCCTCATCCGGGAAGTCTGTTGCGATCAGCCGCGATAGAACTCCTTCATCGACACTGTTCAGGTCGACCTTTCCGCTATCAAGGGCTGCCTTCTCATCCTCTCCACGCAGTACATCCACAACTCTCTGACTCATGATCTCATGGGCCTCGATGTCCTGGTTCTGTTGTTCGTCTTCTGTCGCTTGCATCGTGCGGATCATGTACTCTGTTTGTGTGTCACCCACTGCTTGGATCTTGCTTGCCCCAAGATCAGCCATGGCCAGTGCTTGTCTGATATCGGAGACAGGCATGGGTTCACTGAATTTGATACGGACCAGAGCCCCCCCAGCAAAATCGATCCCTGGGGTAAGGCCTTTTCCAAAATTGATATTGAGGAGGCCTATGATAATGATGATCGCAGAGAAACCCAGAGCAACATACTTGTACTTCATAAAGTTAAAGTTGGGTTTCTTGAATATCTGCATCTTATATGCTCAATTTATCTCTTTTTTTCCGCTTCGAGTAAGAGATGTCAAAAATCAACCTCGAAACAAATATCGCTGTAAACATGCTCGCGGTAATTCCGATGATAAGGGTGACAGCAAACCCTCGAATGGGGCCTGTACCGAATTGGAAGAGAAAGATAGCGGCGATGATGGTTGTTACATTGGCATCCAGAATCGTCCGGTACGCCCTGGAAAATCCCGCCGAGATCGAACTGAGGATACTTTTTCCTTGAGCGAGTTCTTCTCTGATGCGTTCGAAGACAAGCACATTGGCATCCACTGCCATCCCGATAGTCAAAATGATACCGGCTATTCCAGGCAGCGTGAGGCTCGCGTGGAAATAAGCCAGCGCTCCCATAAGGATGATCACGTTAAACACAAGAGCGATGACCGCGTTCACTCCGGCCAATCTGTAATAGAAAACCATAAAAACAAGAATGAGTGTGAGGGCTATGATGATGGAAGTCATACCCTTGCGGATGGAGTCGGCTCCAAGGGAGGGTCCGATGGTCCGTTCTTCCAGGTATTTGATATTTGCGGGCATTGCCCCAGCTCTCAAGACCAGAGCCAAGTCATCAGCCTCCTCGATCGTATATCCTCCTCGGATGATCCCGCTTCCTGTTGTGATCCGGTCCTCGATAACGGGAGCAGATTGCACGCGGCCATCCAGAATTATGGCTAGGTTCTCACCCTGGTGATCCGTTGTGGTTTTGCCGAACCTCCGCGACCCATCCGGATCCAGAGTGAAAGATACGGCAGGACTGTTCCATTGATCGATCGACCGGCGCGCCATCCGGATATCCTGGCCAGTGACACTCGCTACTCTGCTGAGGAGGTAATATCCTCCTTGGGTCCTTTTCGGGTCCCCTTTGACGACCTGCATGTCTTCGGGAACAAGACCTCCGTGTGGTTCGAGAAGGGCTTCTTCTGTAGGAGCAGGGCCTCCGGTAACCAGTTTCCATTCGAGAAGAGCTGTGGTTTTCAGGATGTTCTTCACTCGCTCTGGATTGTCCACTCCCGGAAGTTCCACAATGATGCGGTCTCCTCCAGCCCCTCCCTGTCTCTGGATCGTGGGCTCTGTAAGACCGAGCTCATCTACGCGGTTCCAGATCGTCTCTTCAGATTGTCGAACCGCCTGGTCGCGAAGATAGAAGGAGACGTTCGATTTTATGTCGAGGACAAAATTAGCTCCTACAACGGAATAATCCCATTCTGTGTAAGATTCATCCAGCAGATCACGGAGTTCTCGTTCTCTCTGAACGTCAAAGTTCTGGATGGTGAATCGCCCAACCCGGTCTTCGCTTTTAGATATCCTCTCATAGGTCAAGTTCTCTTTTTTCAACTGTTCTTCGAGGCGAAGGATCTCGTTGTCTGTTTCCGCATTGATCGCATCATCGGTCTCAACCTGCAGCACTAAGTGCATCCCTCCGGAAAGGTCTAGGCCGAGAGGGATCTTACTGGGAGGGTAGGCGAGATACATGGACAGTGCGAGGACGGCCAATACAACAAGGAGTCTCCACTGTATGTTTTTTTTCATCGATATGATTCTATTTTCGAATTCCTTTAAACTTTACCCCTACTTCAGAATCCTGAATTCTTGATTATTTTTTGTCTTTCTTTTGTCCTAGAATTGCTGCAACAGCGGTTTTGGTAATGTCGATCTTGACATTGGACGAGATCTTGATCTCTATTCGATCCTCCTTCGTCCCCATCACCGTACCGTATATGCCCCCGCTTGTGACAATTTTATCACCCGCTTTGAGTTGACCCACCATCTCCTGGTGCTTTTTCTGCTTTTTGCGTGAGGGCATGATGATGAGCAGATAGAAGATTACGAATACCAAGATAAAAGGAACAAGCGCTGTGATGAAACTTCCTTGACCGGCTCCGCCCGGGGCTTGTTCGCTGAAAGTCATGAGTGTTGCTAAAATCATTCGATGTCGTCCTCTGTGTTGATATCTATCAACTTTTTTTTCAAATTCTTGTACAAATTATTTTGGATAGCTTGCCTAATTTTTTCGAATATGTCAAGATAAAAATGCAGGTTGTGGATGGTGTTCAATATGGCAGAGGTGATCTCGTTTCTCTCGTAAAGATGCCGCAGGTAGGCTCTGGAAAAGTTAGTGCAGGTGTAGCAGGA
>Ga0307380_10004098_pt1 | contig 19843 bp, 16 predicted proteins | sample UN3MG_FD_202239 | JGI IMG/M metagenome (GOLD analysis project Ga0307380, IMG submission 202239) | Soil microbial communities from Risofladan, Vaasa, Finland - UN-3 | ecosystem: Environmental > Terrestrial > Soil > Coastal area > Acid sulfate soil | place: Finland: Risofladan, Vaasa | collected... | reverse complement strand
CCTCGACGCTTGAATTAGAAACCATTTCTTCAATACTTGAACAAACCTTTACGCCATACTGTTCTGCAAAAGCCTTGGCCTTAGCCCTGTTTATATCCCAAACTGCGGTAAACAAAGATTCTGAAAGTTTTTTTAAAGCATGGGCATGCAAATGCGCGACTTTTCCACATCCGATAATTCCAGTTTTAATTTTTTCCATTCCTATTTCTCCTTGTTAAAATATACATCTAATGTTGTATTCAATTACGTTCAAATGCACATCAGAATTAAAATGTTTTCCTAATACCTATTGGTGTTATTGGATGCAAACTTATACTGAGTTATGGGGATATTTTCATTAAACCAGATTCCTTATTATTATGCCTTTTAAACCAAATATCATTATCTTTAATTGATGCTTGTGGCTATCAAGGCATTAAGATCAATTTCACCACCTATAACTAAATCCGTGCAAGCTGCTGAATAATTTCCGCTTGAGAAATATGTGCCATAGGCTAATATTTAGTGCGGGACAACTAAATGAAACGAAAATCGATCTGTAACTTTAAATTTTCTATCAGTTTATCTTTAAAACAATGGGTATCTCAGAACCTTTGAGAAATTAAAACTTTAATTAATCAAGGTCAATAGCGATCATTTGATTACCATTGGATAGATCTAGAATTCAGAAATTAAGATTTTGACAGCTCAATCATTCCTACACCTACAACTATCGCCTTATTATTAAACGTTTTTGGCAAAAGATTTATAATATACACAGCAACTGAGTCAAGGTCGAGATTAATTATACCTTACTGGAAGAGTTCTATTAGATAGCTTTGGTTAAAAAAGTATATTACTATTTATTTGCATTATAAAAGAATGAATCAGGATTGCAGGTTAAAATGTAAATCCCTTACCAAAGGTTCTTTAGTGTAATATGAAAATATATTTTACTAATCCAGATAGAGAGTATTATTTTCTACAGAAAAAAGCACAAAGTGTAAACACCACTTGAAAGTAATGCAAATTAATTATAAATAGTAGGTTTCCTTATCTCCTACAATACCAATCCTTCCGGAAACTCCAGGTAGTCCTTGACCTGTTTCAAGAAAATTGCCGCTATGGCCCCATCAATTAAGCGATGATCGACGGAGACCGTTGCCTTCATTATAGAACGGATCTCTACCTTTTTGCTTTCTTTTATGACCACCGGCATTTTCTTGATTTCTCCCAACGATAAGATCGCCGCTTCCGGAAGATTTATAATCGCGGTAAAATTTTCTACTCCGTACATCCCCAGATTGGAGATGGTAAAGGTACCCCCCTGGTAATCCTCGGGCATCAGTTTTCTCTCCCGGGCCAATCGGATGAGAGTTCTCATTTCTTTTGATATGGCAGATACTCCTTTCTGGTTCGCTTCTTTTAATACCGGCACTATCAAACCTTCTTCCAAGGCAACGGCCACCCCGATATTCACGGCCTTGTGGTAGATGATTTCTTCATTAATCAGGGAACTGTTCATCTTTGGTTGCTCGGCTAAGACCCTTGAAACGGCAAAGATTAAAAAGTCATTAACCGATATTCTCTCTTCCATATCCCGGTTGTATCTTTTTAATAAGACTGTAACATTGGTCATATCAATAGAAACAGTAAAATATACATGGGGAGCAGTAAATTTACTTTGAGAGAGTCGATCACCAATAATCTTCCGCATACCGGTATAGGGAATGCGTTTATCGACTTGATCCTCCAGGTTGATTTTTTCCTGATGGATCTCATAATAAGCGAGAACATCTTTTTCACTGATTGCACTAGCCGGGCCACTGCCGGTCAAACCTTCTATCTGAATCCCCAATTCCTTGGCTTTTCTCCGTGCTCTAGGGGAGATTCTTTTTTCAGCTTCTTTTCTCGGTTCCTGGGTCGGCTTCTTTTCTATTACCGGAGTCACCTCTTTGAGTGCTTCTATAACCTCTTTTTTTCCTAATTTTTGGTAGGCTTCCTCCATCATTTGGCTAATATCTTCATTTTTATCCCCTATAATGGCAATAGGCAGAGTTACAGGAACTACCTCTCCTTCAGCTACCAGGATCTTTCTTAAAATACCAGAACAGGGCGCCTCTACCGGCATGACAGTCTTATCAGTCTCAATTTCTAAGACCTCCTCCCGCTCTTTTATAGTATCCCCCTCTTTCTTTAACCATTGAACTACTGTCCCTTGATCCATATTAAAGCCTAATTTAGGCATAATAATATATTTTGCCATCTTCGCTTCCTCTCTAACCTTTAAATATTTTTTTGATACGTTTGTACAATTTCTCCTGATCCGGAATCAGCGGGAACTCTAGAGCCGGGCTGAAAGGTAAAGGCACATTGGGTAGACAAAGTCGTTCTGGCGGATGATCCAGATCATAGAAGATATCCGGCATGAGATCTATGACGATCTCTGAGGTAATGTTTACGCGTTCATATCCCTCATCTGCAAGAAATAGCCTACCGGTTTTCTTGATGGAGGCAATCAGGGTTTCGCGATCCAAGGGGATTAAGGTCCGAGGGTCAATCACCTCCACATCGATGCCCTCTTTGCCCAGTTCCTCGGCTGCTTTTACCGCTTTTAAAGCCAAGTTGGAGGTGGCAATCACGGTGATATCCTTACCTTCTCTTAATATATTGGCCTGACCAAAGGGAATGGTGTATTCCCCTTCCGGAATCTCATAGGACTGGTTGTATTCCATTTTATGTTCGATAAAGAGCACCGGGTTGTCTTCCCGAATAGCCGTCTTAAGTAAACCCTTGGCATCGGCAGCAGAAGACGGGACTACAATTTTCAATCCTGGGATATGACACATGATGGCATGCAGACTCTGAGAATGCTGGGCAGCAGAAGAACGTCCTGCTCCGATGGTAGTTCTAACTGTTAAAGGAACCTTGACTTGTCCGCCAGACATATATCGAATCTTAGCTATCTGATTTAAAAGCTGATCAGCAGCAAGTAGTAAAAAATCAGTAAACATGATCTCAACAATGGGTCTTAAGCCGGTGATGGCCATCCCCAGACTCATACCCAGAAAACTATTCTCAGAAATAGGAGTATCTTTTACCCGGAGGTCACCATACTTTTCATAGAGGCCGACTGCAGTTTTAAAATTACCTCCTAGAATGCCGACATCTTCTCCTAATATCAATACATTTTTATCCCGGGCCATCTCTTCATCGATGGCTTCACAGATCGCTTGGGCATAGGTTACTTTTTTCATCTTGATCATTATTCTTTTGCTCCTTCCATTTCATAAAATAGATCTTCAAATGCTTCTTCCGGTTCCGGGAAAGGGCTATTCTCGGCAAATTGGACCGCCTCTTCTATCAATTTCCTACTTTCTTTTTCTAAATTTTCTACTTCCTCTTTATTAATAATTTCTTCTTTAATTAATCTCGCTTTGAAGGTTTTAATCGGGTCCCTTTTCTTCCAGGCTTCCAACTCCTCTTTCAGACGATAGACAGTTCCGGGATCTCCGATATGATGGCCTTTCTGCCGATAGGTTTTACATTCGATCAGGGTAGGACCTTCTCCTTTGCGGGCACGGACAAAAGCAGTATGAGTTGCCTGGTATACCTCCAGCACATCATTGCCATCGACTGCTACTCCCGGGATACCGTAACCAAAAGCCCGATCGGCAATATTGGGATTCCCGGTTATTTTACGCAAATCAACAGAGATACCAAAAAGATTATTCTCACAAACATACACCACGGGTAATTTCCAGGCAGCTGCCATATTAATACTTTCATGGAAGGTACCCTGATTAGAGGCAGCATCTCCAAAGAAAGAGACCGCTACCTGATCGGTCCCTCGATATTTGGCAGAATAGGCTGCACCGGTTGCAATCGGTATACCGGCACCGACAATGCCATTGGCTCCCAGGATACCTTTGCTGGCATCCATAATGTGCATGGAACCCCCTTTACCCTTGCAATAACCATCTTTTCTACCTAATACCTCAGCCATCATCTTTTTAAGGTCAGCTCCTTGAGCAATTAAGTGACCATGACCCCCGATGGGTGCTTACCGCATAGTCTCGGGAGCTAATGTTTGCGCACACCCCGGTAGCGATCGCCTCTTCACCGATATACAGATGAGCCAATCCATTCATTAAACCTCTGGAGTAAACATCGGTAATCGCATTTTCAAAATCCCTTATCTTAACCATGGTAAAATACATCTTCAGAAGTGTATCTTTGTTTAAGTTATAGTTCTTTATTGGTTTAAAATTACTTTCCATAATTTCTATTCATTAATCTCCTTTCTCTCTTCTTATTGATTTAAATAAATTTTATACTATGATTACTACCCAAAAAATTGATATTAGCTTTACTGATGGTATAAAACAACATAAAACAACATATCTAATTATTTACTTTATGAATCTTGAAAACTTAAGTAAAAAAATGGTTAAAACTCTTTAATGCCTCCTTTTATCTTTTATGATAAAACCTTATTCCATTTTTACCCTAAAAAAGTGATTTTTTGAAGGTTTTACTAACTAATTAATTTTTGGTGAATAATTCACCAAAAAAGGTATAAACTGTGAGCTATGTCAAGTTTAAAAAAACAATTAGAGTTATCTGATGCTCTAATTAATGATATTGTACTTAGAGATAACGATTTAGTCAAATTAAAGAAGATCATAAGTTGGTGTCAAGAACTTGTGGGGACTTTTCTTACCTCAAAAAATTATTTAATTTTAATTCACGAAAAGAAAGACAGATACTTATGAAGTTTAATATAAAATAAACCTACCAAACTATTTTCTAAAATAAACATATTATTCATCTTAAACCTAACTTTTTCTTAAAATATCAAATGATTAATTTATACTTACCAATCTCTTTAATGATCTTACCCAGGGCCTATCCTGATGGGGTCCAGATTGAACCTCCCCCGCTTTACTGGACACCAGGTTAAGAGCTATAATTAAATTAAAGGAGGTTTAGGGGCAGCACGCCAATCCCACAGAAGGCACCACTCTTTGGAAAGCCAGATGCAATTCTTCAGATGGATTGGCTTCGATCAGTCGCTGAACTAATTCGATATTATCCTTTGTCATTTTCTGCCCTTGAAGAGTCATTGTCTCATCCATAATTTTATGTTATTACAAAATGAGATGGTGTTCGGAAGAATATCAGAAATTTATTAACTTTTTTCCAAAAAATATGAATAAAATTCCCCAAAAAATGCTTGACAACTTGGGAGGGGATAGTATATTTAAATTAAGATTTTGGAAAAACTAAACTATTACCGAGTTTGTAATGTATACATATTTCTCAGTTATTATTTAATGAATCTATAAAAGTAAAGGAGGATTTTTTAATGAAAGGTGTTTTTGGACGGTATGTAGATATTGATCTTACTGCTGGAGTTGTAAAGGACTACGAGATACCACAGGATTGGTATAAGAAATATTTGGGAGGAAGGGGCATTGGCCTTAGAATTCTTTTGGAAGAGCTAAAAGGAAATGAGGACCCTCTAGGTCCTGATAACATTTTAATTTTTGCTACTGGTCCTTTACAAGGGACCGGAATTGCAGGAGCAGGTCGACATGCTGTAATCGCTAAATCTCCGAAAACCGGAAGTCTTAGTGATAGTTATGCTGGAGGGTTTTGGGGGCATGAACTCGCTAGATCTGGATATGATGGGATTATTATTAGGGGAAAAGCAACTGATCCTGTGTACCTGACTCTATTAAATGGCAAGGTAATGATAAGAAGTGCAAAAACTTTGTGGGGACTAGACGTGGGGGAAACAGATTACAGATTGAAAGAGGAACACAAAGGGAGCAGAATCTTATGCATAGGACCGGCTGGTGAGCACCTCGTTAAATTTGCGTGCATCATGAACGATATTACCAGGGCAGCAGGACGTCCTGGGTTTGGAACCGTGATGGGCAGCAAGAACCTTAAGGCGATTGTTGTTAAAGGTGAGCACAACAAGTTATTTTACGACGTTGGAATGTTGAGCGAGATAAGGAAGAAAATTAATCACGAGCTATTGGCTAATTCAGGAATTCAGGAATTCGGTAAATGGGGATCTTCAGCAGCAGTCATGGGTCATAACGATCTAGGGATTCTCCCAACTAAGAACTTTCAGGAAGGTGTATTTGATGGTGCCGAGAAGATTGACGGAGTAGGAAGCTTGTTTAAAAAAATTCTGGTAGGACGTGACACTTGCACTGGTTGTCCAATTCGTTGTAAACGTATCATTAAAGGAAGTTATAAAGGGAGGGAGATTGAGGAGAGGTACGGTGGTCCGGAATACGAAACATTGGCTGCATTGGGCTCTAACTGTCTGAATGACGATGTTTTATCTATTAGCTTAGCTAATCAGCTTTGTAACAAGTACGGTCTAGATACTATAAGTGCGGGCGTAACTATTGCTTTTGCCATGGAAGCAAGCGAGAAGGGATTGATTAAAGAATCAATTAAGTGGGGGGATCCCGAAGCGGTTGTCAACTTAATAGAGAGTATTGCATTTCGAAAAGGCTTAGGGGATATATTAGCTGAAGGTATTGACACAGTAGCTTCAAAGATTAAGGCAGATTTTGCTATGCATATCAAAGGCCAAGAGCTTCCGTTGCATGACCCTCGAGGGAAGAAAGCCCTTGGCTTGAGCTATGCGACGACCCCTCGTGGTGCACAGCACATGGAAGCAATGTCTGATACTGGAGCTGAAAGGCTAGGAAATTACGGTACCCCTGAGATCGGTGTTTACGGACCACTAGAGAGAATGTCATGGAATAAAAAGCCGCGATTTTGCAAGATACACCAAGATTTGGGTTCCTTTGCTAATTCAGCCATTACTTGTGATTATGTGGGTTTTGACGCTGCTTTACCCTTGGGCTACAACCCTTTTCCTCGTTTCCGTGAAGCAATTTATGCTACAACGGGATTAGAGATTGGAGTAGTAGAGATGTTGCTTATCGGCGAACGAAACTTTAATTTGCTTAAACTTGCTGCTGCTCAACAGGGGTACACACGAAAAGATGACGATTTACCAAAGCGTTTAAAAGAAGCACTTCCTAGGGGTAATAGTGCAGGTGAGTCTATCCCGGATGATGTTCTTCAAAGCGCAATCGATGAATATTACATGCTCAGGGGCTGGGACAAATATGGTCCAACAGACGAGAAATTGGCTCAACTGGATATGAAAGAGTTTGTCGGTTTTATCAAGAGGAAGAGCTGACGCATATGATCAATCAATAAAGAGTACAAATCCTTAAAGAGAAAATTGCTAGCTTTGATCGGGTGAAGTTAGTAAATCTCCCTACCCCGTTTATGTAATTACCTAATTTTTCTAATACACTAGGTGGCCGAGAATTTATATGAAACGCGATGGTCTTACAGGGGGAATTTCTTTTGGTGGAAATAAGACCCGGATGTTAGAGTTCAGGTTAGCCCCAGCTGTGGCACAGAAAGCGGACACCATTGTATTCGATTTTGGGATTCAATTAAATCGCGCTTGTCAGATAGTTATTGCTTCTCGAAAACTTGGAATGAACCTAAAACTTATTCTTCGTAAAACTTGCCAAAATGAAAAGATTAATGTTCAGGGTAACTTGCTGATTGATCTTCTTGCCGGAGCCCACATAAAAATAGTTAATTCGGCTCCGGGAGAATAAAAAATACTTATTTGTAATGAGGCTAATCCGTTACGAACAGAGGGGAAAAATCCATATGAAACGGGCTATGATGATAAAGACCTAAGTACGATGTCGTATGTGGCATGTTAACTAGAATTATTGGATCAGATTATTGTATTTTCCATTGAACTGACACGTCTGTATATTGTTATATAATTGAGACTTTAAATTTTATATTTTTCAACTACACTCTCGTCTATTTCTACACCAAGTCCAGCTCCCTCAGGAATAGATACAATACCATCAATTGACTCTATTTTATTTAATGCAAGTTTATCTCTAAAAACTGATTTTTCAACACAATATTCTAAATAGATAGCATTAGGGATAGAGGCTAACATATGTAAGGAAGCTGCAACATTAATATCAGTTGTAAATGAATGATTAGCAACTGGCAGACTACGAATTTGAGCATCCCAAGCGATTTTTCTTGCTTCTGTCAACCCACCAACTCTAGTTACATCTATTTGAACAACATCAATTTTCCCTTTATCAATAAACTCTATAAATGATTCCCTACTACTTTCTTCCTCACCAGCAGCAATTCGTATAGATGTTGACTCTGAAAGTCTCCGATATCCTTCAACATTATCAGGATGTAACGGTTCCTCCAACCAAAAAATATTATATTTCTTAAACTTTTCACACATCATAATGGCTGTTTTAGTATCATATGCAAAGCCTGCATCTACCATAATGTCAATATCATCACCAACTGTTTCCCGAATAGCTTTAACCAAAGCCTCATCATGTTCTGGACTGGTTCCTATAGATTCCCATCCAAATTTCATAGCTTTAAATCCCAATTCTTTGTACTCAGCCGCTTTATTGGCAGTTTCTTCGGGAGTCGCACCAAATAATGCACTAGCATAAGCCTTTATATGTTTTCTGAATGGACCACCAAGAAGTTGATAAACTGGTACATCTAAAGCCTTCCCCATAATATCCCAGATTGCTAAATCAATTCCACTAATAGCTTGAATAACTGCTCCACGTCTCCCCATATAAATACTACCTTGATACATATCATGCCAAAGTTTTTCGTATGCGAAGGGATCTTGACCAATAACCACTTCTTTTAAACCTCTACAGGTTGCATGTGAAACAGGCGCTTCAATAATTGCCCGGGCTACAGCAGGAGAAGAATCAACTTCCCCATAACCAACGATGCCTGTGTCCGTAGTTAATTTAACTAATAACAGGTCTTGAGTTCCATTAGCCTTATTTGAAACTTCGGGTAGCCTTAATTCGATACATTTAACATCGGTAATTTTCACTAGGTAAACCTCCAATACTATATAATTAAATTATTAAAGAACACCATATTTTTCATAAAGATCTGCTAATAACTTGCCTCTTTGCCTCTTAATAATTCTTTTCTAGCCAAAATCTGCATCTAAGATATTTACGCATATTTTTGCTAAATTCATCTAAAATCCTCATAAATTTCAGGGTAAATCTACAAATTTACATTCAAATTCTACCATTTTCTTTACCGCATTTCAAGGAAACTTTTATTTTCATTTTTTCTCGGTTACAAACGGTAGAACTCTTAAACTTTCCGCGGATAGTCTGCTTTTAAGCTTCCTTTATCCACAATTTCTAACCTCGTTACAGTTTTTTACTGAAATACTTCTTTGTAAGGATACCCCTCCAGAAGCTTAAGTATGGTCTGCCTTGCAGTCCTTATAATCTTACCCGCCACAAACACATATTTTAATCTGAAGGTCAGTATCTACTGCCTGTACTCACTTACCTGAAACTTTATCCATTGTAAATAGCAGGAATATATTGTACGCCAGCATCGTAATCTGGAAAAACACTTCATTTACAAGAGAAGGATTTCATTTTCAAAGAGCTAATGTTCATATTGTACTTGGTTTCCTTGATGTAATTTGCAGAGTTTCCAGGATTTTCATAGAATTTCATTGTGTCAGCGAGTTCCCATGTAGTATTAGTAACTGCATGGGTATAATCACTACTTTCTAACAATCTGAGTTATTTTCTGTCTCCTTCCAGTTTTAATTCCCTGACAAATGCAAATTTCCTTGCCTTGCTCCATTGTTAGGTTTCATGATGACTTGCTTTTGATAACCATAATCTTCCCAAATTTTAAGGGGTCTGTTATAAGTTTTATCAATTAGGTTTAGAGTATTCCTGGGCTTTTACCACCTACTGGTATCCTGCTTCTTCAATAACTTCTGCGATCTCTTCGCTTTCATAACCACTCTCCATTCTAAAAAACGATGTTGTCCACTTCATCTCGGAGGTTTGCTATAATTTCTTTTATCATTTCGGCAGCACCATTAGAGGTGCATGTATTCCCGGAATACATAAAGTCTTTAATTCATCATAGAATGCCATCAAGATATTATAACAGTTATTCCCCTGGTGACTAGGATGGTATCTTTTAACGGCTCTTTTCTGATTTCCTTCAACATTGACTGCTCTGCTTTTAACAAAAGAAACCTTTCCAGCTAGATCTGCATCTACCAAACCACAACAATATGAGTATGTACATCAACAATCATCTAGATTAACCTCCAAATATATAAAAAAAATTGAATTAATATGTTATAGAACCTGAAACTTTTCAAACATTGCCTTGACTGAAGACCCTTCATGGAGACCTTTCATGAACTGCTGTTCTTTCTTATACTTTTCTTCTGCTAAATAAACAACTTCACTAGCAATCTCCTGCGGAATGACCACCACACCATCATCATCACCAAAGACAACATCTCCGGGGTTGACCCATACCCCTCCGCATTTGATCGGATGATTAAAACTAATAATTTCAATCCTTCCTTTCGAATCACCTGGGGCAATTCCTTTAACAAAAACGGGAAAGCCCATCTCTTTTATAGCCTTTGTATCCCTTGAAATGCCATCAATGATAGCTCCTTTTGCTCCTTTATATCTTGCCCCGGTTGAAAGTAAAGACCCCCACAAACCGGCAGTCATAGCCCCGCTCTGGGTAGCTACCACGACATCACCTGGTTTTAAACTTTCAATAAAATCCAGCTCATTTTTATATGGTTCATCTGGTTCTTTATATACTGGAACAGATAAAGCAGTAGCTGCCCTGCCAACTAATTTTATATTAGGAAAAAGAGGTCGAATTTTATAATCCATAATATAAACATTTTCTTTAAATCCTAACTTATCATCTAAAACATCACTGATAAGACCGGTATAAAGCTTTTCCATTCTATTAAAATTAAATTCGTTAATTTGTTTTTCTCTCATATATTCCTCCAATAAATATCATTAATTATCAAAACTCGGTTTAACCAAAATAGTCTTGGTTGTATTTAATAATAAAGTAAGAAAAGAATTAACTTCTCTTCTGTAAGGCGATGGCAAGGAGCAGCTATACTTATAGCTGAGATAACTTACGCAAAACACCCACCCAGAGTTTACCCTAATCTGGCCCTCTTAGGGCCGGTATGGTTACCTCGATAAGAGGAGAAGATTCCGTCTCTTTCTTAAAGTAAGAAGCAGGTAAGGTGGTTTATACTTACCTATTTTAATATTTCGTTCTCTTTCGATCTCCCACCATTCATCCCATTCATTATTTGAGATAGTTTCTTTTATATTTAAGGGAGCCAGGGCTCCTGTTTTACTTCAACTCATCCCTCCTTTTTTAAAGCGAGAGGCTATCACCTTATTTATGTTTGATTCTATAGCTCCGGCTCTTCCTATCTCTTTGTCTTTTAGTTTAAATTGATTAATAACCCCCTAGCGGTTACGGGATATGTAGGTATAGAGTTTTACTAGATTATCTTTATCCCTTTGGTCATAGGGTGATTTTATCATCTGGTCTATTACAGATAATGTTTAGACAAAGCTCTTTATAACTTTGATGATGTTTTCCGCTGTCAAATCAAAATATTGGAGAAGAACTTCATAATTTTCTGCACTTGTTCCAAAGTTTTCATTGATTGCTACAGTTCTCATAGGAATCCCTCCCCGATAGGCCAAAACATCGGCTACGGCGCTGCATAGTCCTCCGATTGCATTATGCTCTTCGGTAACAACAACCCCTTTTTTCCCATGGGTATGTAAAAAAATTTCTTCACCATTAAGCGGTTTTACGGTTGGGACATTTACAACACATACCGAGATTCCCTGGCTATCAAGAATACCAGCCGCCTCCAAAGCTTGCCCTACCATAATACCATTTGCAAATACGACAAAATCGGTGCCCTCACGCATTACGTAAGTCTTTCCGATTTGAAAATTATCATCCTTCCCTGTTAAAACCGGCAATTCACTCCTGTTAATTCTTAAGTAAACCGGACCTTTATATGTTACAATTGTTTCAACCATCTTTACTACCTGATTTGCATCTACTGGAACTAATATCGTCATATTAGGAAATGCCCGCATTAGTGCTATATCTTCCAATGCTTGATGTGTTGACCCATCTCCGAAATCGGATAACCCAGAGCTCGAGCCGCAAATTTTGACATTTAGGTTGGGAAGGCATATGCTCTGCCTGATTTGTTCACAGCTACGGCCTGTCACAAACATCGCAAATGAATGAATAAATGGTATTTTACCTCCCAGGCTTAGCCCTGCAGCAGTTGCCGCCATATTCTGTTCCGCTATTCCCATTTCGAAAAACCTTTCGGGAAATCTTTTTTCAAACATATACGACATAGTACTCTTGCCCAGATCAGCTTCCAGTACGACTAAATTTTTGTCCCTTTCTCCCATTTGTACTAATGCCTCTCCATAAGCTTTCCTTATACTCGCCTTCGCCATATCCATCACCTAGTCTCCTTCAAAAGTAAATCAATATCCTGCATAGCTTGAAAGTACATTTCCTGATTCAATGCAGCGTTGTGAAATGAAGGATTGGATTCAGCAAATGAAATCCCTTTCCCTTTGATAGTATTGGCAATAATTGCGCACGGAGCCCCACTAACGAGGTCTGCCTTATCCAGTGCATCGACAATCTGACTGATATCATGCCCGTCAATTTCAAGGACAGTCCAACCGAACGATTTGAATTTATCGTCAATATTCGGGATATCAAATCTTTCCTTCATAAATCCTGTAGAAGTCAGTCCATTTTTGTCCACAATTCCTACAATGTTATCCAGCTTATAATAGGATGCAGCCATTGCAGCTTCCCATATCTCGCCTTCCCCCAGCTCACCGTCCCCCATGACTACATACACTTTGTGGGAGATCGCATCCAATTTCATACTAATCGCCAAACCGCAGGCAATCGATAGCCCCTGACCCAGTGAGCCAGTGTTGGCTTCGATTCCAGGCGTTTTTCGCATATCCGGGTGCCCTTGCAGTTTACCGTTCAAAGTTTTGGTTTTCTTGTACTCTTCTTCAGGAAAAAATCCAAGTTCTCCAAGTGCGGCGTATTGAGCAAGCACCGAATGTCCTTTACTCATGATGAATCTGTTCCGGTTATTGGAATTGAAATTATTGGGAGTGATACCTAATTTATAAAAATACAAACATGCAACAATATCTGCTATAGAACATGAACCTCCAAGGTGGCCAGCATGGTCAATTCCCAACATTTCAACTATCCTTTTTCTAACAATATTGCCCTGATGCTTTAGATAAAGCATCAGGCTATCTCTATTTGTATGCGGATCCAAATTATTAATCATCCTTTACATGATTTTGTTAATGTTTGGCTGTAACCAAGTCCAAAGCTTCTTTGACGCTCTTTTCTATCAAATCACACAGTTCTTCCAATTGTGCGTCTGTGCTAATAAGTGGTGGCGCAATCGCAAACCAGTCAGGATCAATTCTTAATATAACTCCATTTTTTATTGACGTCTTCTTTAAAGCATCGCCAAAATTATTATCCTCAGGGAATGGTTTATTTGTCACAGAATCCTCAACAATTTCCACACCAAGCAGTACGCCTTTACCTCTGACTTCGCGAATGATGCCATACTTGCTCAGCTCTTCCAGTCGGGCTTTAAGATACGTACCCATCTGGCGCGCTCTTTGGGGTAATCTTTCCTCTTCAAGAACATTTATCACTTCAATCCCAACGGCGTCTGCAAGGGGGAATCCAGAAAAAGTATGTCCATGGGCAAAATTCACATTATTCTTATCCGTGCTGTAGAAAACATCGCCAATATCTTCGCGAACCATGAATGACCCTATTGGAATTACTCCTGCAGATAAACCTTTTCCCGAACAGATTATATCTGGAGTTACGCCGAATGTCTGTGCTGCAAACATATCCCCGGTTTTACCAAATCCCGTTAAAACTTCGTCAAAAATCAGTAGTACATTGTATTTATCACATATTTCACGAATAATTCTAAAGTATTCTACCGTAGGTGTGATGATTCCAGCCGTATTGCATATCGGTTCCACAATAACGGCTCCTATCGTGTCTGGATTTTCACTCAAAATTGTTTTTTCCAGGAGATTTGCACAGAACCTGCATGTTTCTTCCCAGGAAGGAAAACTATCTCTTAATTGTTTTGGTGAATACAGCTTTACAAATCCCGGCATTTGTGGTTCGAATTTGTCTTTTCTTGGAGAACCGCCTGCAGACATGGCAGCAAATGTTGCTCCATGATAGCTCAGATAATTAGAGATACATTTCATCTTATCATTATGACCTGTCTGCTTAAAATATTGCCTGACGAGTTTTAATGCTGCTTCAATGGATTCTGAGCCACCACTAAAAGACTTGATATAATTTAGATTCCCTGGCGATACCTCCCCAAGCCTTTTAACAAATTCCAATGTTATATCTGTTGTCCCATGTAAAGGTGCTGCAAAGGTTAATAATTCCATTTGCTTTCTCATTGCTTCCATTATTCTAGGATGCCTGTGCCCCAAAGAAGCAACAAAAATTCCTCCGATTCCATCAAAGTATCTCTTCCCGTGTATATCCCAAAAATATACTCCTTCAGCTCTATTAAATATTAATGGGTTTTCAAGAAACTTGGAAGTTTGCATAAAATCAATAAATGTATGTTTAATCGTTTTTTCATAATATGGCTTCATCATTATAATAATCACCTCTCCTTAATAAGATAAATATTTTTGTTGGTTGTTCTTTCGCAACATCATACCGTTTCGTAAATTTGACAGGCAACCATTTTTATAGGCAATACTGCCATTTACGATTACATATTGTATTCCTTCAGGCTTAAGATTTGGGTTTTCGAAGTCATTATAGACTTCCAGTCTATTAAGATCCAAAATAGTAATAACAGCCCAGTTTCTTTCCTTAAGAACCCCTCTGTATTTAATCCCCAAAATATCCGCCGGTAATGAAGTAATTTTTCTAACAGCTTCATTTATACTCAAATATTTCTTTCCTTAATCATTATGAGCTCACCCCTTTCTTTAACCATTTTTATCAGATAATTAGGTATCATATGGTAAGTTGTTGGCGGGACACCTATATTTAGTATGTCCCCTTTTCCATACGGATCAATAGGAAATGCGACTGCATCACTGCAAGGCATACCGTATGGATGCTTGAGGAACTCTGTATATTTTCCTGCTTCCCGCTTATCCTTGATCAATGCCCGGGTGGTACTTGGAATTTCTATGAGAATATCACATACCACCTCTACTGCCTCATTATATATATAGCATTGACGATATTATGTGGACTTCGTTCCCTAGCCAATTCAAAAATGGTCTTGTCCACATATCGCTTATTGCTACATTTGATGATGCGGAAACATTCCGACCAATATGGATCCGTTACTGCTGATATCATTCCGAATTTAAACTTCCCTGAATTGATTCAAGCTTTGACTTGTTCCCTGAACTTCTTTGACTGCAACGCTTTTACAAATTCCAGCACATCAACTGTATCCAGCCATTTCGGGAGTGCTATCGACTTATTAGGCGATAAGAATGACTTAATCATAAGCAATTCACTACCTACACTATATTCGGAAAAAAGCATGTTAAAAGATATATCCATACCTTCAATACAGATCAAAAACTCCTTATCATATTAGCCCTGCTAAACCTGGCAACCAAAGTACCATTTGGGGAAAGAACACTATTATTATCACAATAAATATAGTTACAATCAAGTATGGCCAAATTTCCGGAACAATATCATCATATTTTACTTTTCCAACTACAGCAGCAGTAAACATATTCAGACCAAACGGCGGCGTAATTAAACCAATGTTTAAGGATATAATCATCGCTACTCCAAAATGAATTGGATCAATTCCTGCAGCTTTGGCAATAGGTGCCAAAATTGGAGCAGCCAGAATACAAGCAACACCATTATCCATAAAACACCCTAAAAAGAATGCTACAGCTATGCCAAAGGCAAAAATAAGATTCGTATTCTGGGTTGTACTCAGGAGCCAATGCGACAAAACCATCGGAGCTCCAGATTTAGCCAGCATCCAGCTTAAAATTCCTCCTGCTGCCATTAACATCAACATATTTGCTGATATCTTAACAGTAGTCTCAAAAGACTCATAAATATCATTTAGTTTTAAACTTTTAAATACAAACACTCCCACAAAGAAAGCATAAAACACGGCTACACATGCTGCTTCTGTAGGTGTAAACAATCCGCTCAAGATTCCACCTATAATTATCAGCGGCATAATTAAGGCAAGAGATGCATTTCTACTTATTTTTACAGCCTCCTTAACTGTATATTTAGTCGTATCCTTCGGAAAATCACGCTTTTTGGAAATAATTCCAACATACAGCATCATTAATAAACCCATAAGAATTCCGGGGATAGCACATCCAATTAATAGGGCTCCAATAGAAACACCTGTTACGGCTCCATAAATTACAGTTATAATACTTGGGGGAATAGTTGGCCCAATTACAGCGGTTCCCGCTATTAAAGCTGCTGACCAAACACGATTATATCCTTTTTTTTCCATAGAGGGAATAAATATTGTTCCCAGTGCGGAAACGTCTGCTACCCCAGCTCCTGTAATTCCGGCAAATAACATGGAAGCCAATACTACCGCATAGGCTAATCCTCCACGAATGCGGCCAAGCAACATCTGACAAAAATCAATTAGATGCCCTGTAATACCGGCTCGGTTCATAATTTCACCGGAAAGAACAAAAAATGGTATTGCCAACTGTACAAAACTATTAATGGACTGATAGTAACTAGAGGAAATCGCATCAGATGACTGACCAGAAACCAATACCCATATTGCCGCAGATAAACCTAATGAAACAACAACCGGAATACCACAAATGATTAAAACAAATAGCAAAATGAAGGCAGGAAGTACCAGAGTCATTTCGTCACCTCATTATATTCATCATTTTCAGGTAATACCAAATCTCGCAAGAAATGAAAAAAGGAAAAAATACTGATGAATAAACCGCCTATAGGAACTGCTCCGTAAAAATATAACCTAGGAATACCCGAAGCGGGAGCAACACTATTTAACCCCCAACTGGCCAGGTTGTATCCTGTAATTAATAGTATTAATCCATATGTTACACCCAGCAAATCATAGAAACAAGTAATTACTTTCCGGTGCCCTTTGAACTTCTTAATGACAAATTCTACATAAATATTGCTTTTTTCATAAAACAATATACTGCCTCCGTATAAACCCATCCAAATCATTAGTGCTACAGATATTTCTTCACTCCAGGGAATGCCTTTATTAAGTACGTACCTTGCAAAAACCTGTCCACCGACAAAAATAATTATCAGTAATGTCATTAAAATGCAAACATTAATAGTCAATTGCACCATCAGCTTTTCAACTTTTCCAATTGTATGTAGCCAATTTAGTTTCAAAATTCCACCTCACTTTACCCTTTTTCATATTTAGTACATTCGGAAACTTTCATTCCCTGATATCGCTGTTTCAAGATAAGAATTATTTTATTCCCCCCAAAAACTCAGTAATTTACTAACATTCTTAGTCCATCTATCCTATCTTTCAATTTATGGTGAATATATTTTTTAGTCTACTACAGCGAATTGTAGATTTTCCTTCTTAAATTTACCGGATGGGAAACCTATGCAATTTTTCTGTCTGGCTTCCCAGCCGGTAATACCCTTAATAAATTATTTGTTAAAACCCTCGTAACCTAACCCTTTGTTTACTTCATCTTTTGCTAAGAACATCCTATCAATCCAGGAAGCATCCTTCATCAGTTTTTTTACGTCTTCAGTTACCGTCTCGATAGTAGCATCTTTAAATGTCTGGATTTCCTCTTCTGACGGATCATAAACTTCCATATGCTTTTTTAAGAACTGTAGCCCTTGATTACTGGCAACATCACTTTGCATATTGCCATAATCTGAGGCATACATTCCACCAGCTTCAATAATTAGCTGGTATTCTTTAGGCAATCCCTGGAACCACTTCTCATTTAAAAAGAAAAGGTCAGTACCATAACGGTGACCATCCAACGTCAAGTATTTTTGAACTTGATAAAGATTACCCAGAAGTATTGAGGGGATACCATTTTCCTGTCCGTCCACAACACCAGTCTGTAGTGAAGTATACACTTCCGTCCAGGCAATTGGTGCAGGATTAGCCCCAAGTGAACTAACAATATCCATATCTGATTTAATATTCATTGTCCTGATTTTCAAGCCTTTCATATCCTGGGCCGTTTTAATAGGTCTTTCATTGTTTGTAAAGTGGCGGGCACCTTGAGACATCAAGATAAACATTCTCACCCCTACCTTTTCCTTGATATCTTCAAACATAGCCTGCCCGAAATCACCCCGCAAAACAGCTAGGAACTCTACATTATCCTTGAACACATAAGGAATACTCAAGAGCTGGATATCAGGATAAAGTTGTGCCACTGATCCTGCGGAAACAGACCCACAAGCCTCAATAGTTCCCCTAGATACCTGTTCCAGCATGGCATCAGCATCTCCAAAAGCACCACCGGGGACAATTTCTACAGTAATTCCTCCATCTGTTTTTTCTTCAACATATTCTTTAAATTTCAGTGCAGAACCGTGGATATAATTTGTCGGATCTGCAGGTTCAGCATGACCAATTGTCATTGTCACTTTTGGCAATGCCTCATCACCATATCCTGTTAAGGAAACCATCAAAAGCACCATCATTATCAATAAAAAAACCCGTTTAAACCCTTCATGTAAATTCATAACAATTCTCCTTTTTAATTTTTTTTAAAACTTCACCCTACTAAACTATATTATATGCAACTTATTATTACTGTTTTCTAGTAATAGTTTAGTTTTTCTAAAATCTTATTTTAAGTATATCACCCCCTCCCTAAGCCAAGCTGTCAAGTATTCGAATTTCCTCATAAGTAATATTTTTGTGTTTTCGTGCATGTTGCAGTGCATTGTACTTGGAACTGGCAATAAGTTTTTCTTTGGTCAGGTATGCTGTTCTCCTTCCTATTTTTTGAATATTTTTCTTTAATATTCTATAGGAAAGATCACATGCATGACCAATTTTATTTTAAGCTAAGTGTAAACACTACTCGAATTTAGTACAATTTTAATAACAAACTTAATTGAACCAATTTCACTTTATTTTAAACCATGCTTTTCTCTTGTAATAATCATATTTTAAAACTATTATTATTATCAAAGTCTATTCACTAACATGCTAAGCGTGTTTTTCCATATTAATTAGCCTTTATTAACCTTTCACAACTATTTCCATCTTGGGTGATAATTTGGGATATAATATAATTCTATTTATAGCAATCAGCTACTTCCTTTGCAGTTTTTTCCAACCTGTTAAGTACTTCATCTACATCTTCCTCTGTATAAGCCGCAGAAAAACCATGGTGTTTTCCAAACATTAATACTCCATTTTTTACTGCAGCAGCAATGAATTTCTTATTCTTCTCTTCATTGCTCTTGGCTGAGATACGATAATTTGTGACTTCTTCATCCACATCAAAATACATACCGAAGCGGGCACCAAGACCCTGGATTCGACCCAGGTGGTATTCTGCAAATATTCGATCTAAGCCTTTGTATAAACGATCTGCTATCTGGTAGATATGGTCGTAAAAACCGGGACTGCTTATTTCTTCCAAACAGGTAAGAGCTGCCATTACTGGAATCAGATGTCCATTATAGGTCCCACTGTGTTCTGAATTGCCCTTTGGTCTGAGATGATTCATATATTCCCTTTTTCCTCCAAACACACTAAGCGGATAACCGCCTGCAACACATTTGCCGATTG
>Ga0307380_10004096_pt1 | contig 19845 bp, 19 predicted proteins | sample UN3MG_FD_202239 | JGI IMG/M metagenome (GOLD analysis project Ga0307380, IMG submission 202239) | Soil microbial communities from Risofladan, Vaasa, Finland - UN-3 | ecosystem: Environmental > Terrestrial > Soil > Coastal area > Acid sulfate soil | place: Finland: Risofladan, Vaasa | collected... | reverse complement strand
TACGGCGGCACCCAGGCGCAGCCAGCACAGCAACGCAAAACCATTGGCGTGCCCGACGTGGCCGTAGCCACCGTGTTCCAGCTTATCGCCACAGCCAAGACCACCGACGCCTCGGAGCCAATCACTGCGACCAACCCAACCGGCGCAGGTCAATGGTCGGCGCCATCGGTAATCGCCGAGGTCACGATGCCGCCCGTACTGCCGCCGACGAAAGCCAAGCCCAAGCCGCCGACGATACTGAACGCCACGGCTACGCCGTAGCTTTACAGATAACTTTACACTCAGAAGGGGTGCAATTATGTTCGGTTTGTTCAAAAAAGATGATGAAGGCAACGCCGTTGAGATAGAACTGGTGCGCAGCGATATCGCAGAGGTTGCGGTTGCAAAAATGTGCCATGAGGTCAACCGCCTATATTGCCAGAGCCTCGGCGATAACTCGCAAAAGTCGTGGGAAAGTTCACCCGCGTGGCTGCAGAGATCAGCCCTGAATGGCGTCGAGCACCAGATCAAAAACCCACACTCGCCCCCCAGTGCGAGCCACGAAAACTGGTTGGCCGATAAAGAAGCCGCTGGCTGGAAATATGGCCCGGTTAAGGACGTGCCTAACAAGCTCCACCCGTGCTGTGTGCCATTCGACGAACTGCCGATTGATCAGCAGATGAAGGACCGGTTGTTCAAGGCCGTGTGCTTCGCGATGCTCTGGGAATAGCGCATGGCAAAAGATCGCAAAGCCGGCCGGCGGGCGCGTAATGTTGCCCGCAACGCCCGCACCAAATCACTGAAGCGGCAGCTCAACACTGTCGAACTGATGGCCAGCATGATGGCGATTGCCCCCAACTTCCGGCGCGACATGAAGGCGGCCGTTGGTAGAATGTTTCGTGGCAAAAGCCGGCAGAAACCGCATCAGGGCGCTCAGGAAATGGCGCGACGGTTTGCCAAGGGCCAGACCGACAACGCCATTGAGCACGCCGACCGCTGGGCTTACTGGAAAACCGGTCGCGTGGTCCACGTTGATCGCGACCATGGTATTGTCGCGGCCTGCATTCCGAGCCCTGACGAACAATTCAAGGGCTTGACGCCCGAGCAGATTGAGGTACAGATGGTCGGCTAATCGACCTGAAACAAAACCAGCACAAGGAGTGTGCCTGATGAAATTCGTATATAGCTTGATGCTGTCGTTGTTGCTGACGGCCTGTGCGTTTGCAGGGAAGCCACCGAACCACGTGCCGCTGTTTGACACCACGGTTCTGACCGAAATCCCGCCGGATTTCTACGACCGCGGCATGACCAAGGCCCCGGTTATCTACGAGCGCGAGTTCTGGCCGCCCGGCGGCACCCCTAATTTCACTTGGGCCGATGCGGCCTACATCAGCGAATTGGCAAAATCGTTTGAGGGCGTTCCGGTTGTCTGGTTTGATATCGAGGGCAACAGCGGGCATCCCGAGCTTAAATTCTGGAACTTCCGCAGCAAAGACCCGGCAATCCGGGCAGGCGCCATCCAGCGCTATCAGTGGGTGATTCAGGCGTGGGCATGGTCAAACCCAGATACCAAGCTGGTCCTGTACGGCTTTCCCACCTTTCCGGTCTGGGACCTGATCAGCGGCGAAGGCACCGCCTCGCACTACGAGCGCGCCGAAGATCTCAAAAAGATTACTCAGCACCCATCGATTATCGGACTGTGGCCTGGCACATACTGGAAAAACCACGATCGCCCCGATCACCAAAAGCGCGCCTATGACGTGGTTGTTGATATCTGCAAGAACGTCTACGAGCTGCCCTGCTATTTTTCCATTTCGCCCGGTTCAGGATGGTCGTGGAGTTCGCAAACCACCGTCCGGTATCAGCTCAATGCAATGACGAAAGCCGGTGCTGCTGGCATCGCGATATGGATCCCGGCGGCCATGATGAACGACGACTACAACAACAAACTCAAGGCATGGCGCAACATGGGCGGTTCAGAGGGCCGATACACCGAGAACTCGACCTTCTGGCTGGAATCCATCGACAGGTATTTGCCGTCAGCCGAGTAAGTAATGGCCCAAAGCATAGGGAATATGACGGCGGCAGAGCGGCTGGCGCTGATAAGCGCCGACACTCAGAGCTGCATCCCGACTTCCCTTGATCTGGAAAAAGCGCTTGAGGGCACGATGGTCGGGCCGCCGTGGGCTGACAAATACCCGAAGGACCCTGAGCAGTGGGAAAACCAGCTCTGGCGCCTGCACAACCTGTACTACATCGTCGATAAAGTCGGCAATAAGGTTCTGTTCCAGCCCAACTGGGCGCAGGTCCAGCTGATCGAGAATCTGTGGTTTTTGAATGTAATACTTAAAGCCAGGCAATATGGCTTCACCACTTTTATCGGCTTGCTGCTGCTGGATAACACGGTCTGGCAGGAAGATCAGCGCTGCGGCATCATTGCCCACAACAAGGAAGATGCGAAGGTCATTTTCCGCGATAAGGTCAAATACCCGTTCGACAACCTGCCTGACCCCATCAAGTCGCGCCTGGCGCCGAAGCTGGATTCTGCCAACGAGCTGCTGTTCTCGAATAACTCAAGTATCCGGGTCGGCACCAGCATGCGTTCCGGCACCTTCCAGATGTTGCATATCTCTGAGTACGGCAAGCTGTGTGCCAAAACCCCCGAGAAAGCCCGTGAGGTAAAGACAGGGGCCCTGAATACCGTCCAGAAAGGCCAGATTGTCTTTATCGAATCCACGGCCGAGGGCCGCGCCGGCCACTTCTACGAACTGTGCGAACGCGCACAAAACATGGCCAAGCTGCACAAAAAGCTGTCGGCGCTGGATTATCGGTTTCACTTTTTCCCATGGTGGTGCTCGCCTGATTACGAGCTGCAGCCTGATGAAATCAGCGACGACATGGTGCTGCCGACCGAAATGCTCGAGTATTTCGTCGATATCGAGGCCACTATCCTGAAGCGGCTGAGCATGGGCCAGAAGCTCTGGTACTGGAAAAAGTGGGTGGATCAGGGCGAGGACATGAAGCGCGAGTTTCCGTCGACGCCCGAGGAAGCCTTCGCGGCCGCAGTAGAGGGCGCATACTTCAAGCACCAGATGGCCAAGGTCAGGGTCGAGAAGCGGATTTGCCGCGTGCCTTATGTCGACGCTTTCCCCGTCGATACATTCTGGGACTTTGGGTTCAGCGACCAAAATTGCATCTGGTTCATGCAGCACGTCGGCCTTGAGTACCGGTTCATTGACTATCACAGCGCATCAGGCGAAGAACTCGCGTTTTACATCAAGATGCTGCAGCAAAGGCCCTACATATATGGCACCCACTATCTGCCATGGGATGCCGGCCACACCGACCTGAAACGTCGCGAGTCACTTGAGGATCGGTTCAGGGACCTGCACGTGCGCAACACCTACGCCGTCGATCGCATCGAGGACGAAGCTCAGGGCTACAACGCGACCCGTGCGATCCTGTCGCAGTGCTGGTTCGACGAGGAAAAGTGCAACGAAGGCATTATCGGCCTTGACCACTACCGTAAGGAATGGAACGAAAAAATGGGCTGCTTTTCGGAGCACCCGCTGCATGACTGGGCCTCGCACCCAGCCAAAGCGTTCGAGACCTTCGCAGTCGGCTATCGCAAGCGCCCCACAGGCGGCAAGAAAAAGGGCTCGCGCCGCAGACGGGTGTCTGGAATGGCAGCATAGCGATGCTCCACGTCGGCCTTCAGTATGCGATCGCGTGCATAGCCGCAGCCACGGCGCTCAGTATCACCGGCGCATTGTTGCGGCCCACCGATTTTATGCGCTTGACGCTTTGCATTATTGCAATCGTTCTGGTTTTTCAGGCTGTATGGGGATTCAGGTTATCAATCACACCAGAACCGAAAACGGAATTTTCGAGCTATGAGTGTTACCTCGACAACTGAACTTCCCCCTGCATTGGCTTTGATAGCAATGATTTAGCCGGCTGTTGCTAAAAACCTCAGCCGGTATTTTTATTCGCACGGAGCGCGATCATGGCCCAAATCAAATCTATTATTGACTTCTTTGCAACGCCGCAGACCGGAGCCGCCACTTCCGATTGGCATAGCGTGCCTGGCGCCGGGTTCGGGCCTTCAAGCGTGATGATTGAGGCCAACGCAGATGTCTGGGGCACCGTAGAAGCCGCATTCGAGATCAGACCACGCGGAACCACACCGGCCGATCCGACCGAGGTTCTGTCCTATACGTCTTTTGTGAATGGCGCTGACTGGCTGGACCTGACCAGAGGCTATCAGATTCGCTGTGTGCTTACCGGCGCTGGCGGCACCAACGTAATCCCAAGAATGAGCTACTAGCGTGAGCGCGACTCGGCCTGTCACCCGACAAGTCGCCCGCTCGTCTGCACGTGGCGGGCTGCGCGCCTATGGCGGGGCGGCGCCGATTACAGCGTCGGTGACGATCGCAGCTGCTGGTGATGATGGGCACGAAACGGCGGGCACCACTTGGGTTACCGCAGGCGCGTTCGGCGGCGTCGGCATAATGGGCTACAACTTCTTCGTTAATGCAACCAGCTGTAGAGCGGCTTTTTCGTTTGACCTTGCTGGCGCAATCCCTCAAGGCAGCGTGCTGGCATCAGCAACGCTGACAGTCACCGTAATCACCGCCCCTGGTGCAGGAACTTTAACTTTCAATGTGTTCGGGCAGGATGCCGATGCAGCCGCTCAGCCCGCCGCTGGCAACCGGCCATCGTCATGGGCCAAAACAACCGCAACTATCAACCGAACCGACGCACCATCCGGCGCAACGCCCATTGATGTGACCGCGATTGTGCAGGAGATCATCGACCGGCCTTTGTGGGACGGAAACAGGATCAACCTTTTTAGCGAGTCCAACATTTTTACCGGCCAGAACAATTGGGCTGTGGCCCTTTTCGAGAACGCCGGCGCGAACCCAAACCTAACTGTTGTAACGGTATAGCCATGCCGGTTTACTATTTTGGTGACGACGGCAACCCATATCCAACGGCTGATGGTTCAGAGGGCGATCCGTGGGATAACCTCGATACGGCAATCTTCAACGCTCCAACCGGCATCGCTCGCCCGGTCGTGAGGCGGGCTGCATGAGCATTGTAATCAAAACCAAAGCGCACGAAAAACTAAAGGTAGGGCGATTATGTCTGGACATAGACGATTTTCACAAATTGGTGAAAGTTTACCCCGGCGACCCGCGGCAGCCACCGCCGAACCGAGCCGAAATGGTTGCGATTCAGAGGTATCTGGAGGTAAAGCGACCCGACATAGTGAGCCCAGGCGAGGTTATGACGGGCTGGGCATTGGAATCGGCGGTAGCGATTTAATGGTGGTATATTCCGAATTACACCACGGGCCGGCCTTCTGATGGCGTGCTCGGGCTGTGAACGGCGTAGGGCGGCTATACGAAAGGCCGCGCTCGCCGCTAAGCATGGATTTGTTGCACTGGTAAAGGGCAACAGCAATAGCATGGATTCGCAGATCATTGACCGCAAGCAGGCGGCAGCGAATCAGCGCAAAGGGACACAGCGCGTATGAGCGAAGATACTACCTTCAAGGTATTCGACAAGGGTGATTTTCAGATCCGGCTCGCTTACGTGAATCCGCAGCCGCTGATCGTTGGCTCTACAACTGAGCCCGCCATGCTGGTTGTTGGCAAGCGCAAGACCAGCAAGTCGGCGTGGGTAATCATGCTCGAAGCGGCTTGGAAGTATGTCGACGACCATGACAGCCACTCCAACTACATGCACATGGCCAGCGCCAAGATCGCAGAGGATTTCCTGCACCTTGGCTCGGATATCAAAACCCGGTTCAAAATAGCTGAGGCCATACTTGAACACATTCCAGACCTGTTGGCGATGCCGCCATACGCAAAGCCGCTTGAAGTACAGGGCAGCGTGGTTGGCAAGATCGGCGATCAGGTTATTGAAACGGAGGTAATGGGCTAATGGCTGTCAGCATCGAGAATATGCGCAAGCAAAAGCAGGCGGTCTCGCACCTGAATTACACGCTGGACGACCCGCTGGACGATGAACTCGACGAGAACATTCATCCCATGGATACGCCCGCGGCCGAGGCAAAGCTCTCGAAGCTGCAGGATTGGTGGTCGGAAGCTAAGACCCAACACTCCGAGAATCGCTACCAGATGGCGATTGACTGCGACTTCTACGACGGCCTGCAGTGGAAGGACGAGGACGTTGAGGTCCTGAATGAGCGCGGCCAGGTTCCGTTGGTATTCAACAAAACCGCCCAGCACATTAACTGGCTGCTGGGCACTGAGCGCCGCACCCGGGTTGACTTCAAGGTCCACGGTCGCAGCGACAACGATATCCAGACCGCTGAGTCAAAAACCCAGCTGATAAAATACGTCAACGACGTGAACAAAGGTCAGTATGCCCGCAGTAAGGCCTTCTCTGACGCCATGCGTGCCGGGGTCGGCTGGCTGGAAGATGGCATCAGGTCTGACCCGCACGACGAGCTGCTATTCACCCGATGGGAACACTGGCGCTCGATGTGGTGGGATGCAATGTCGAAGCAAGACGACATTCAGGACGCCCGTTACCTATTCCGGGTCAAGCACGTCGATCAAGACTATGCGCTGGCGATGTTCCCAGATCGCAAGAGCGCGATCATGCAGGCCACGCAGAACTATGACCTGTTCAATTTCGAGGACGAGGAAGAATTCACGTTTAATTCGTTGTATCAGGACCAGTCGGTGCACACGCATTTCGGTGCGCATGGCCGATCGTTTCTTGATTCGGCGTTCCATGTCGGGTTGCGCCGGCAGCGAGTTAAGCTGATTGAATGCTGGTACAGGGAGCCGGTGACCCGGCAACAAGTACGGGCACGCAAGCATGCGTTGATGGGCCCAGCTTTGCTGGATCGCCTTGAGGCTGTTGATGGTCAGGCCCACACTGGAACGGACCCCGCTGTGGAAACCCTGATCGCAAACGGCTATGCGTCTGTTTACGATGCTCTGCACATGGAAGTGCGCTGCGCTATTTTCGTTGAGGGCTTTCTACTGCAGGACAAGAAAAGCCCATACAATCACAACCGCTTTCCGTTCACACCGATCTGGGCCTACAAACGCGATCGCGACGGCATGCCTTATGGTGTGATTCGCAATATGCGCGACCCGCAGGAAGATCTGAACAAACGCCGCAGCAAGGCGCTATTCCTACTGTCGACCAACCAGCTCATTGCTGACGAAGATGCGTTTGAGGACTGGGACGAAGCGATCGACGAAGCGGCCCGCCCGGATGGCGTGCTCAAGAAAAAGCGTGGTGCTGAGGTCGAAATCAACCGACAGCTGGACCTCGCAGAAGAACACGTGATGCTGATGGAGCAGGACATTAAGTTCCTCGAATCATCGTCTGGCGTCACTGAGGAAAATCTGGGCGAGGTCACGAACACCAACTCAGGCCGGGCTATCAACCTGCGGCAGACTCAGGGCAGCGTGGTTACGGCCGTGCTGTTCGACAACCTGCGGCAAGCTATTCAGGCTGAAGGCGAGATACAGCTGTCTCTGATCGAGCAGTTTTATGCCGAGCCAAAGAAATTCCGAATTACCGGCGGCAACGGCAAAACCGAGTTCGCGGCGGTAAATGGACTGGGCACGGCCGACGACGGCGCGATGTTCATCGATAACGATATTCAGGCCAGCCAGGCTGACTTTGTGGTCGATGTTGAGGACTTCAGCGAGTCCATCCGGCTCAGCATGTTCGACCAGCTCATGGAAATGACGACGCGCCTTGACCCGACCGTGACCATGCAGATTCTGGACCTGATCATCGATCTGTCAGACGTTCCGGGCAAGGATGAAATCGTAAAACGAATTCGGTCCATGAATGGCCAGATAGATCCGAATGACCCAGAGCGCGAGTCCAAGGAGCAGGCCCAGCAGAACACCAAGGACGAGCAGGCCAGGCTCGCCAAGCGCGACAAGGAAGCCGAGATTCGCAAGAAAGAAAGCACCGCCACTCAGGCCGAGGCAGCGGGGCAGCTCAAGCGCACTGATGCGCTATCGCAGGCCATGGAGATCGCGGCCATGATGTCAGAAAACCCGCAGCTCGCAAGGGCTGTCGATTTATTGATGGATGGAATTGGCTCGGGTGATACGCCTGATCTGGGCCCAATTCAACCAATAGTGCCGGCGGGGCAAACCACCGTGGATAACCCGCTGACTGAACCAGAAACTCAAGAGGGGAATACCAATGGCTAAAGAAAAAGTGATCATAGACGAACCCGCTGACGACAAAAAAGTCGACGCCGGAAGCAATCTGCTGGATCGTACCGAAGGCGACATGGACCCGCTGGCCCATGCAGCCGCGCTCGCGGGCCTGTCGCCCGAAGAACAAGCAGCCCTGCAGGACGACGAGGACAACGCTGGGAGCGGTGATGCCGATGATACAGGTGGTGACGCGGGTGATCCTGCTCCCCTTCTGGCAGATCCTGCGGAACCGGCGGACCCTGCTGCTGACGCCGCCGCTCCCGGCACCACTACGCCTGATAAGGGCCTGTCGCCCGATACAACGGTGTTCGCATCCGATGTTGATATAGAAGCGCTCGGCGCCAAGATTGTCGAGGTCGATGCGCAAATCGTTGAGCTGGACAAGAAATACGACGATGGCGAGATTGAGTTTGCGGAATATCGCGCACAGGACCGGGCGCTTAATGATCAGCGCACCGGCTTGCTGGGCGACAGACGCGAGGCAGAGCTTGCTACTAAGGTAAATGAGCAATCCGCTACACGGTCATGGAAGCAAAATGTTGGCGATTGGCTTGCAAGTAACGATCAGTTCGCAAAACCGACGATGCAGGCTGCGTTAAACACAGCCTTACAAACCCTGTACGCCGACGAGGCAAACGCCAATGCGAGCCCTCAATGGCTGCTAGATACAGCAGCAGCGCAGGTCAGGTTGGATATGGGCATCACTGCGCCAGCTGACGAAGTTGATCCGAATGCGGCTGCAATAGCGGCTGCGAAAAAGCGAACCGCCAAGGCTGCTGATGCGCGAGACGCCCTGCCAAAAACTTTGGCAGATGCTCCCGCGGCTGGTGACGACGTGCCGACCGACAACGAATTTGCGGCGCTGGACAAGCTCAACGGTATGCAGCTTGAGGCTGCCGTCGCGAGATTGACCCCTGAGCAGCAGGAACGATTTGCGAACGGGTAAATAGTTGGCATTGCTACGAAATATAGGAGTCGGGGACAAGATCGTTTTACGACTATGCGATCTCCCTGAGTCCGTGATTGCAAAAGGTGAGCTGACTCTGACGATGCTGAAATTTAATTCGCCGATCAACGGCAGATTCTCGATTGAAGCAAATTCAGAAGTAGCACTTGAAGTTCTACCCGCAGATGGTACATAGTCGGCGGGAACAAATGCGGCGTTACGCAAGAGTGTGCGCTTTCGGAAATGGATTTTCTGGAGGTACAAACTCATGGCCCGTACTATCATTGGCCTTAACGATCCGAAGGCTGTAAAGCGATATTCAGCGTTCCTCGCTGTCGACACCGCTCGGATCTCATACTTCAACCGCAAATTCATGGGCGTTGGCCCTGACAGCGGCATGCCCATCCAAATGTTGCCCGAGCTGGAAAATGATGCCGGCGAGCAGATCACCTTTGATCTGAACATGCAGCTACGCCAGGCACCGATCGAAGGTGACGACGTTCAGGAAGGCACTGAGGAAGCCCTGCAGTTCTACACCGATCAGGTCTATATCGACCAGATGCGCGGTGGTGTAAACACAGGTGGACGCATGACCCGCAAACGTACGGTTCACGATCTGCGTAAAATCGCCCGTAAGCGCCAAGCTGAATGGTGGGGCCGGGTGTTCGACGAATTGTTTTTCATGTACCTCTCAGGCGGTCGCGGCGAGAATACGGAATTCATTTTCCCGTCTAGCTACACCGGGTTCGCTAACAACGCCTTCCAGGCCCCTGACGCCGAGCATATTTTGTACGGTGGCACAGCAACCTCTAAGGCTTCTGTAGCAGCTGCCGACATCATGGACCTTGTGTTGGTCGACAAGCTGAAAACCCGCGCCGTGATGATGGGCGGTGGCTCTCAGGGCACCCCGCAGATCCAGCCAATTATGATCAACGGCGAGGAACATTACGTTCTGCTTATGTCGCCATGGCAGGAGTTCGACATGCGCACATCGGCAACAGCCGGTCAGTGGCTGGATATTCAGAAAGCAGCTGCCGGGGCCGAAGGTCGGAACAACCCGATCTTCAAGGGCGGCCTTGGCATGTATAACGATGTGGTTCTGCACAGTCACAAGAATGTGCTGCGCTACACCGATTACGGTGCTGGTGGCAACATTGCGGCAGCGCGAGCCTTGTTCATGGGCACTCAGGCAGCAGTTTGTGCATTCGGTTCGCCGGGCACAGGTCTGCGGTTTGACTGGCATGAGGAAAGCCGCGACAACGGTAACCAGATGATCGTCTCCACAAGTTCGATCTTCGGGTGCAAAAAGACACAGTTTACAATCGACGGTACTGCCAAAGATTTCGGCATTATCTCGGCTGATACTGCCGCCGCTGACCCAACTGTCTAAGCTGACAGTTGGTGACGTACGCCTTTAACGAAATTTTGAAAGAGAGGTAATTTAGGATGGCAACTTTACGGCATCCCTTGTTCGGCGGTAACTCTGGCTATTCACTCAACGAGTGTGCAGCCGGCGGTCTCCGTTGCGTTCAATCAATGATATCGCTTGCAGCCAACCCAACGGCTACTGACGTATATCGCATCTGTAAACTTCCGGCAGGGCATCGGGTCGTCGATGTGGCCCTTATCAGCGATGATATGGACGCCAACGGCAGCCCGACGTTTACTGTTGACGTTGGCATCGAAGATGAAATCGGTGCAACGACTGACGACGATATATTTTTCGTTCTCAGCACGTTGCCCGGTGTCGCCGGTGGCATCTCAAAGTGCGCCCTGAAAGCAATGACCGACCTCGCGGCAGTAGATAATGACCGCTGGGTGACAATCACCATCGGTGTGGCAGCAGCCACGTTTGCCGCCGGTGAAATCGGTGTATGCTTGACCACACGACCAGACCAAACGCTGGAAGCAGCTGTAGCTGCCGAAGCGGTCTAAGTCGGGTAACCAAACTGACTGCCCCGGGGCCGTGTTTCCCGGGGCAGTCATTATCCGTATGAGAGGGGATTTGAAATGCTTATTGAATGTCGAGGCCGCCGCAAGCCGAACCATATAAACCCAGATGGTGGAACAAAGCTCGACCTGTTCGGCCGCAAATACCACTTCAAGCCGCAGCCAGATCGCTGCAAAGCTGGGCAGGATCCAGACGCTCATATCTGTGACGTTATTGATGATCGCGCCATTCAGCTGCTGTTGGCTATTCCAGAGTCGTACAACAAGTTCGGGTTGCCGCCGCAGATCCCGGCGAAGGTAGCGGCGAAGGTAGCGCCCGGCCAACCATCTATAACTACCCAACTGATTGACGACGACGACGAGCTGGGCGAACCAGACTCGCCAGAAGTCGACGTGCTGGCGGCTGCCAGGGCAGCTCAGGACGAATGGATAGCGGAAATGCTGGCAAAGCCCACCAAGGCCATTGGCGCCATGGATTTGTCAGAGCTTGACGACGACACGCTTGAGAAAGTGCTGGAAGCCGAACAGGCTGCTGCCAAACGGGTCACCGTCACCAAACTAGTGGCTGGCGAACAGGCCAAGCGTAAAGCCGATAATGCCACCAATCCTGATGCCGAAGGGGGCGAGGGCGACGGCGAATAAGGAGTTCGTATGTCACTGCTCGGAGAACTAACCCCGCCGTACACACTGGAACAGCTGGTAACCGTCTTTCGTGACATAGCCGACGACTCTCCCGGTGACATAGTTGACCAGTCAACCGACTGGACCAACGACGACGCTGGCCTGCTGTGGAAAAACTCGGATATCGTCAGGTATGCCAATGAGGCTCAGAAAGAGCTGTTCAGGCGCATCAGATTCTACGATAACCAGACCGCGGCAATCACCCAGATCGCGATCACCAAGGACGTGCAGACGTACGCCTACGATCCCCGCATTCTTGGCATTACCAGAGCAAAGTTTGTTGACTCTAATGGCGATCAGTACACGATCACCAAGGCCATGCAGGAGTATCTGGACGAAAATCAGCCGAATTGGCAGATATCTGAGCCCCTGACGGCATCGGTGGTGACGCTGGTCTCCGATAATGTTGGTGACACCACGCAGAGCGCGACCATTACCGGGCTGAACGTGCTGGGCAACATCGCAACCGAAGCCGTTTCCCTGAACGGCACAACGCCTGTTTTGAGCGTCGCAAACTTCCTGCGGGTCCTGAACGTCACGCTCGACGTGGCTGCAGCTGGCATCATCACGGTGACAGAGCCTGGTGCTGGGTTTCCCGACAACATTGCGGCTGGCGTAACCGATCAGGACGCCGCGGTACGTCACGCCACTGGCAAGGTCCAGTATTACGTTGAGGACGAACATGAGCGCAGCTTGCGGCTTTGGCGCACGCCTGAGCTTGATGGCACGCTATATCTGAATGTGTGGCGCCTGCCGCTGCTGGATTTGCAGTGGGCCACCCGTAGCCTGCTGATCGAAACCCCGACCGAGCATCAGGACAAGCTGTTAGATTACATGCTGCACCGGGCTTATCTGAAGCGAGACGCTGAGACCGACAACCCTCAGCTGTCAGGCGACCATCTTGCACTCTTTGAGGCCAACGTCGGCACCCGCGTCAGCGCGCACCTTGAGAACGTGCGGCGCAAGGAGTCTCGGGCATATCGACGGGTCAGAGCGCACTACTTTTAATCGAGAGTGACACCGCCGCCAAGTTGCGGTACATTCGTGATCTGGTTTTCGCAAGAGTGAAGCCGCCTTCTCAGTGAGGTAGCTTGCTTTTGAATCAGAAAACCAAATTCCCGACTACCCAGCAAGGTCCACTACCAATGTGGGCCTGATGCCTTCCATTGCCGATTCCCGTCGCAGCGCGAGCGTTCGCGAGGTATCCCTATGAGCACCCCGTCTTATACCAAGCAGCCCACAGAAACCCGCACGTATGACGTGACATTCCTGTCGTTGCTGGTGACCGGAGAGACCGTTTCGTCGGTAGATTCCGTGACTCAGCGCGTGATGGATCCGGTTACGGGGGCGCGTACCGCCACCACTGACTTGACGATCGTTGGCAATACCTTGGTGACGCCAGTTGTATCTGTGCAGCTGAGCGGCGGCGTCGAGGGCGTTTTGTATGACGTGACGGTAGAGGTAACTGCCAGCAATGGCGACATTATTGAGCAGCAGTTCAGGCTCTACGTGACTGACCTATGAACCGGGATATGCCAAAACTGGGACCGTGGAAGCAGGGTATGAACACCCTGTTGCACAAGAATGAGCTGCCTGACGACACGCTCAGGGCTTCGGCTAACTTTGATATCACAGACAAGGGCATGCTCAAGCGCCGCCGCGGCCATACCCGGGTTCTGGCCGCGACTGTCGTGCCAGGCACGTTTTGGAGCGGCAAAAACCGCACGTTGTACGTTGCATCTGGCTCGCTTTGGGAGCTGGTGCAAACGCCCGGCGGCACATATGCAGGGCAGCTGGTGCGCACCGGTGTTGGCAACAAGCCGATGGCCTATACCGAAGTGGCTGGCAACATCTACTGGTCGAATGGCGTCGTCAGCGGCCGTATGGATGCTCAGGGCGGCGATTGGCCGTGGGGAGTCCAAGGACCAGTCGTTAATCCCAAGCTCGTCGTAGGCGCATCTGGCAGCCTTGAGCCCGGCACTTATCAGGTGGCTGTGACCTTCATCGCTGCCAATGGTGAAGAATCTGGCACGCCGCTGGCCACCGAGGCGGTGGTGGCTGATCAGGGCGGCATCATTCTGCTCGACGATATCCCGCAGCCAACGGATCCAGATGCCACGATCCGGGTGTACTGCTCCTACGTGAATGGCGAAGGCCTGTACTGGGTTCAGGACATACCGCAGGGCACGCCCAGCTTTGCCATTACCCAAACGTCTAACCTGGCAACGGTGTTGCTGCAGACGCAGTTTGGCATGGCGCCGCCGGCTGGCAACGTCATTGAAGAACACAACGGCCGCATTTATATCGGCCGCGGCAAGGTGTTGTGGATGACTTCGCCGCTGCGATACGGGCTGCTGAAGCCCATGAAAGATTTTATTCAGTTCCCGGCAGATATCACGGTGGTTAAGGCCGTGAGCGACGGGCTGTTCGTATGCGCCGATCAGACGTATTGGTTCAGCGGCATCGACACAGATAACTTCAGGCAGCGCGTGGTGCTGCCTTACGGCGGCGTGTTCGGGACTGGTATTGATATCCCAAATCTTGATGCCGTGGCGTGGTTCGGAGACACCGGGATGGTGATAGGTGGCCTGAATGGAGAGGTATTCAACACGCTTGAGAATCGGGTTGCTGTCAGCAAATACGGCAGTGGGTCGATGTTCTGGCGCGAAGATAGGGGCATCCGGGCCATCGTTGCAAACCTGAGCGAGTCCAGCATTTCCCCGTATATGGTTCCTGACTACGTGGCGCTTGAAACCGCCCGTGGTGGTGATTTCAACTGATCTAACGTGAGGATAGAGCAATGGCTAATCTAGCTGATTTTCTGGTACGACTGTCTGGTGGTCTTTCTAACACCGATAAGGACCTGGCGCTTGGCGGCGCAATGTCAACGGTTTCTGGTGGCCGCGTGCTGTCGCAGACCGCCACTGACCCGGCTATCACCGGCGTAACCGTCAACGATGCCATGGGCAATTCCGAGGGCGTTGGCACGCTGACGTTTTCTGCGTCAGCCTCAACGCTCCGCTGGTCGCCACCTGGCGGCACAACCGGCGATGCTGTCGATGTGTCTGTTACTGGTGTTTACGCCATTCAGGGCGGCAGCAACGGCGGCGTTATTCTGGTGACGATTAGCTCCGGTCTGCTGCCTGGCTCAGACGCCAGCAAGTCTGTGACGATCGCAAACATTCTCAATAATGTGTTCGACGACGTGACCAAAACCGAGTCCCGGGACGGTGTGTTCGATTACCGCGGCTTGTATTTTGAGAACGCTCACGCCTCGGATAGCATGGTTGATATCAAGTTCTGGGTGGCAGTCAACACGCCGGGGGCTGACGTAATTCAGGTCGCTGATGGTGTGCAGGCAATAAATGTTGCGCTGGCCACGATTGCGGATCAGAACACGGCGCCTGCGACCGTAGATTTTGATGCGGCCAACCCGGTCGATTATGCCAGCGGCATTGCGATTACTGATCTGGACTTCGGCGATTACGAGGGGTTTTGGGTCAAGCGAACGGTGGCGGCCGGCACAGACAGCCCGCAGCTGGAAAATACATTTAGGCTCGGCTTCAGAATCTACGTCTGAGGAAAGCCAATGGCCTTGGTTTTCCTAGAGGGGTTTAGCCTGTACTCCGACCCTGACCAGTTTGATTTAAATGTCATGGAGAGTGCGGGCGACACATCTGCGTGCATATTGCTGCCTACAGACGGCCCTCACGGCCGTGGCGCCATGCAGATTGGTGGTGTGGCGAGCCCTTCTTATAGCCTGACCTGTGTTCTTGACGCTGTTTTTTCAGGCGGCAAGACCATCGGCATGTGGTTTCGTTGGGACGATTTCGATTCCGGGTCTCCGTTCACTTACGACACCATCATGCAGGTCATGTATGCGACCAACAATAACAATGGCGTAATGCTGCTCCACAGCGATGGCTCGCTACGGTTTTTGAAAAACACGACCAACACCGAATGGTGGGACTCCGCTGACGATGGCCATTTCCTCACGAAAGGCGAGGCCGTTTGGCTAGAGATCAGATTCATTTGCGGCACCAACAATGACGGAAGTTTGCAGGTCTGGGTGAATGGCGAGCAGTGGGCGTATATAACCGGCATTGATTACGTCAACGGCTTTATCAACGAGGTGAAGTTTCATACCGGCGGCGCAATCGCTGGTAACGGGGCCCAGTACACGATCAGCAACCTTTATGTTGACGACACCAACGACCCAAATAAGTTATTCCATGGCAGATGGGATTTTCAGATGCTAAACCCTACCGGCGATGGGGCTGTGACTGACTTCACCATCCCTTTTGGTGGGGCAGCGTGGGATTATCTCGACGAGTTTCCGTCTGATCTCGACTTTGGGTATTTGTTTTCGTCGACCGCCACCCATGAGCAGCGGGTTGTGACAGCAGATACCCTCGATGGTGCCAACGCCGTGGTGCATGGCGTTCTGGTGAAAGGTTACTTCAAGGGCGACACCACGACCGTGGCCATGGCCACCATTGAGAGCAATGGCACCAAGGATACTGCCGGCAGCCTCAGCACAGCCGCCAGGGCGTCTTACCGGGTCTGCCGCGGTCAGTGGATTATAGACCCAGACACGTCTTTGCAGTGGGGAGCTGCCGCTATTGAGGCGGCTGAGTTCGGGTTTGAGATCGTGAGCCTGTAATGACAGTTCGCATAACCACACTTTTGCTTGAGGTAATGACCACGCCGGGCGTCCCGGTCACGGGCGCTCTTGATAGCGGCTATACACACGATTACACCAGCCTGCATGGCGCGCTCGATGGCGCGTACGTGCTGCCCGACATAATCGAATACAACGGCTTCCTAGACACCCAGTACGCGCTTAATGCCGCCCTGCCTGTCGAGGGTTACCTGACAGCCACTTACGACCTGAACACTTTTGCGATCAAAACAGGCCATTTTAATGCGGCCTACGACCTGAACGCTTTTGCTGAGCTTGTTGGCTTCACCGAAATGACGTTTGCGCTCGACGCCTACGCGCCGCATAGCGGCCGCATGGACGCTGCCTACGAGTTAATGACCTTCGACGTGCTGAATGGCGCTTTCGATGGTGGCTACGTGTTAGATATCTATATTGCGTTGCAATCATCGCTAAACGCACGCTATGCGATCGCGGGTCTGCTGTCGCTGACAGGGCATCTGAATAGCGGCTTCGATTTGCAGGCCTATCAGCCGTCTGACTCTGCTATCGACGCTGCTTACGACCTGTTGGCATGGCAGCAGGGCAATAGCGTGTTGGGCATGGCCTACGACATAAGTGTATTCGAGGTCCTGCAGTCGGTACTGGGCTCGGCTTACGCTCTATCAATCTTCGAGCAACTGCCCGGCTGGCTTGATTCTGCCTATCAGCTGCAAACACTTGCCGAGGCCACAGGCTATACAGACTCCGATAATGCGTTGTTGGTATTTCAGCAGTACAACGGATTCACTGACACTGCGTTCGCGATTGAGATATTCAACGCTGTAGCTGGCTTCCTCGATGGGTCGTTCGATCTCGAAGCCTATACGGCAAAAATCAGCAGCCTTGATTCGGCCTTCGATCTGCAGGTCTATGCGGCGCTGAACGGATATGGCGATTCGGCCTTTGCGATCGAGGCGTTGGTGGCGCGCATGGGATTCATGGACAGCGCCTACTATCTGGACGCCTTCGAGGCCGTCTATACATGGGTTCAGAACCAGAACACCGGCGCCCCATACCGCTATGAGGGCTACAACTTCCACTCGTTTGCTAAGTTTGGGCAGCAATATCTGGCAGCGTCAGCTGACGGGCTTTACCTGCTGGAAGGCGACGACGATTTCGGCACCGACATAGCCGCCTCAGCTGCAACCGGCAATACTGATTTCGGCGACCCCAAGAACAAGCGCGTGCTGGGTGCTTATATGGGGCTGGCGTCCAGCGGTCAGTCACATCTGACGCTGATCACCGATGGCAACAAGACAACCGGGCCGTTCCAGCTGCGCGTCCCAGCCACAGCCTCACAGGTTGAGCGCACCAAGCTGCAGCGCGGTATCAAATCTGGCCGATGGCAATTCATTTTAGAGAACTTCGAGGGCTCTGACATTGAGCTTACCGAAATGGAATTGGAGGTCATGCTACTCACTGGCAGGTTAAAGCGGTGAGCCAACCTGATCGTCAGTTTATCGCGACGGCATATCACTTTGACAGCGATTCGCTGCTGGTTTACAAGGAAGCCGTGCGGCGCCAGCTGGACAGGATATTGGTCAACTTAGATGGCTCCACGAACTTAGGCCAGCACATTGAGATATGGCGCCCAGACACGGAAGTCGAGGCACAATTTCACATCTTTATCGGCGTAACGGACCCGTTTATAAACATCAGGGTGCGCTACCAGCCGGGCGAAGGCCCTGGCGACCGCTCGCAAAAACAAGACGAACGGTATGAGCCTTATCTGTGGGTAGGCATTAGGACTTCTGGGCACCAAAACACTGCCGATCAAACCGTCACAGGCCCGCTGGGCGGGTCCACAGCCAACCCAAACATTCCTAGCCTGCACGTGATTGAGCCACCCAACGAGGATTTCAGGGATGAAGATCCGTTTCAGTCGTGCATGAGCACCAATCAGGAGCCGGTGGGCTTCAACTGGATATCCCTCGAGTTCCCTGATTATTATTACGACTGGACCGAGAAGGTATTTGATAACCCCGAGACATTGCCCGAAACCGACCTGCTATTTACGCTGGACCAGCAGGAGGCTTTTGGGGTGTCGGCTCGCGGGCTGATAGCGCCAGCATGGGCCTTTGTAAACTCGCCAAACTTTATGCCGCCGCAGGCTGTTCGAGACGACGAGGGCTTGTGGTGCTATTCCATTTATCTTGACCCAAGCGAGCCGATCAATTTCGACGACTTTGACGAATGGGAGCAGGCGCCATGGAGCTGCGGCGACACGGTGCTGGTCCAAACCTTCAACGATTACACGTTGCGGCCAGAGGGTGTTCGGCCCAGCGAGGTCGTGGGCGGCAACTATGAAATATATGCTAACGTCTACAACGGCATCTGCGAGGACGACACCTGCCTTACCGAAGTCAGGGTTATTCTTGGCAAGAGCGCGTGGCAGGTATTCGAGTCAACTGATGGCGAAGGCGAGGCAAGCCCGCCGTTCAGGTCCAGGGTCTCGATTCTCGACCTCGAACTCACGGCCGTAGGAGACTCCTGCAACAACGTCCGAATCGCCCAGAACCCACGCAACATCTCGCTCGGCGGCGATCGTGATCCCAGCGTCACCGAGTTTGGCTTCTACGGCCCGAATACCGGCGGGCCTGGCTATTTTCAGGGCGCTATTCTAGCCAACGTGGAGACCGGCGACATGAGCGTCGTTACCGGCGCGTCCGATGATCAGCCCCTGTTCCAGCCGCCCTATTTCGACAAGGGCGCCCCAGCAGACCTCTATGAGAGTTATGGCACGTGCTCAGACCTTGACGAGTGCGGGCCAGCTTGTGACCCGTCAGACCCGCTCTCAAACCTTTTTGTGGCAGTCAACACGCAGGGTGTGCCGGGGTGGTATCCGGTTTGCTGGGAAATCAGCGGCGGCATCATCGTCGATAGTCGGGCCGCCGCGCTATGGCAACTCGCCAGGGTGGTCAATGTGAACCCGGGCGAAGGCAACACCATCTGTTATGTCCAGCTAGTCGGCGATGATTTTGGCGGGCTCCAATGCAGCAACCCAAAGCCCTTTGGATATGGAGCAGTTGCTCAGGCAACCGGCGTCCAGACGTTCGTTCCGGGCGGCACAGTGTTGCAAGAAGATGGCGGCTTTAGTGTTGGGCAGCTGGTTTGCGTTGTGGGCTGGTCGAACCGGTGCGTAACTAGCATTGGCAGCGCTTCGTTATTCTATCTGGTGACGCCAGCTGTGCAGACCGGATTCAATTTTAGCAGCCTGTTTTATTCATTACTGCGTTGCCCATTGTCGGCGGCCTATCAGCAATATGTTGCCGGCCTGAAGGCAGACGGACTGGCGCGTATTGACGGCCCGCCGCTTGCCTTTCAGGACAGCGTAGTCAACGGAGTTTTTACATTAA
>Ga0307380_10004095_pt1 | contig 19850 bp, 32 predicted proteins | sample UN3MG_FD_202239 | JGI IMG/M metagenome (GOLD analysis project Ga0307380, IMG submission 202239) | Soil microbial communities from Risofladan, Vaasa, Finland - UN-3 | ecosystem: Environmental > Terrestrial > Soil > Coastal area > Acid sulfate soil | place: Finland: Risofladan, Vaasa | collected... | reverse complement strand
GGTATATCAGTTATCAAAATTGAATAACTCTCACTAACCCCAAATAAACGCAATATTTCTTCTGCTGCTAATTCAGGGCTGTTGTTATTTATAACTTTTGCTATTTTTTCTTGTGTTTCCATAATACCGCGTTTATTATTTTCGTTATGCACAAGCGGGTGTAGTGGCTCGTATCAAATTCTCTGCGTAATCGAAAGAAAAAAATAAAAGCCCACCCTCTTTTGGTTTTGCAAACCAATTAAGATTTTAAATAATCATCAAAATGTGGCTTAAATGCTTCAAGGTCTTTAATAAGGCTTTCAATTATACTTATTTCCTGTGCAAATTCAGGTTTATAAATATTAAGCAATCCTTTTAGATACTTAATTTCAGCATCAATATTTGGTGTAAAATCAAAATCAATCTTTTGGTATCTACAGCCAAGTTCATAACTAAATCCCTTTTCTTTGCATTCAAAAAACTTATCGCAATAATCTTGTATTACTGCAAAGTGCTTCCTAAATCTAATTGCTTGCATATACTCATAACCTGCAAATTCTTCAAGTTTTTGATGGGTATCACTAACTAAATGCACATCACCAAGTTTCTTGTAAAGCGCATCAATGTTTGCAAATAAGCATGTTAAATAACTAAATTTGTCTGTCTTCCTAATTTCGTTGTACTTTTTCATTTTTTATATTGTTTAAAAGTTTAACATTCAATAAAATACGGTGGCTAACACCGCATAAAACAAAGCAGGTCGTTGTTCTGCTTTGGAGCGTTCGAGCTTCGTTTCATCCTTCGTGTAGGTGGATAGGGTAAAGCTCGTTTTTTTTAAATTTATCAATCGCCGCTTTAACAAAAGCGTCTTTCTGCCATTGCGGGATCTCGTCTAGTTTTAATTCGTTTATCTGTTTCATAATCAACACTATTTTATCCGACGAATTTAACAGACGATCCTTTTCAACACAGGCCTGTATACTGTTCCTTATTATGTGTTTCCGCTCTATTTCTGGCCGAGTGAGCGCGTGGTATGCTAAATAGAAACATAGCACTGCAACGATGAGGCCAATACCCCCAGAGGAATAGTTTAATAATATCATGCAGTAAAGATAATAACAATTAGCAATAAATAAAACTTTATTAGCTTTTATATTTGATTATTTTGGCTTTTATCGCGGCGATTAGTTCGTTTTGCCCCCTGTCTTTGCGCCCCAGTGCGGCGACAACGTCCTGATCAATTGTAGAAACTCCGATCAATCGGTTAATAATTACAGGGTGCTTTTGCCCTTGTCGGTCTAACCTCGCATTAAATTGCAAATACAGTTCCAAACTCCAAGTTTGACCAAACCATATAATGTTATGGCCTCCATACTGTAAATTAAGGCCGTGGCCTCCACTGGCCGGGTGCATCATTAAAACTTTTAGTTTCCCGGCGTTCCAATCTTTTATGTCCTGCCCGTCTTTTAATTGCCTTGGTTTGTACTCTTTTAGCGCCTCCATAAGGCGATCTCTGTCATGTTTATACGTCCATGCTATTAATACGGGCTTGCCCTGCGCCTCCTCGATCAACTCTTTGCAAGCATCTATCTTTAGATCGTGCACTACGTGGACATTCTTATCTTCGTCGTACACGGCACCATTTGAAAACTGCAATAGTTTAGTAGATAGCGCCGCCGCATTTACCGCCGTAATGTCCTCCGCGTCCAAGCTCAAAATTTGCTCGCGTTCGAACTCATCGTATAAGCTTTGTATTTCGGGCGTAAACTTTACTTTTACATCGTTTATAACTGTTTTGGGTAGGTCTAAATAGTCCGACGCCTTCATAGATATACATATGTCTTTTATTTTATCATATATCTTTTGCTCAGCATCTTTTTTTATTTTGTAATTGAAGACTACGGCTCCGTTTCTCTGGTTTGGTTTAAAATATTCGCCCCTAAAATGCGTTATAAATTTGCCTAAACGTTCGCCTCTATCGAGTAAGAAAATTTGAGGCCACAGATCTAGCAATGAATTAGGCGCGGGGGTACCCGTTAATATTACGACTCGGTTAAAAGATGATCGTGCAAGCTTAAGCGTTTTGAACCGTATCGCATTTTTATTTTTGAACGAACTACTTTCATCAATAATAAGCATGTCAAACGGCAAGTTTGATCCGTAGTAATTACAGATCCATGCCGTGTTTTCACGACCGATCGTATATATGTCTGCCTCAGTTTGTAACGCTTTTATGCGCTGTTTCTCTGTGCCTGTAATGTTTACGACTTTCAAATGTTTTAAATGATCCCACTTTTCGACCTCGTCCGGCCAAACATCTGAAGCGACTCGCTTCGGAGCGATAACCAACGCTTTGAAAACCTCAAAGTTTAAATACATCAGATCGTCAACGGCGGTTAGGGCGCTGACAGTTTTGCCCAAACCCATATCTAAGATCAGCCCCGCCGCCTCGTTGTCTATTATGTGTTTAACACTAACGCCTTGGTAGGCGTGCATATCTGATCTTTTTAACATTTTTTCTCAATCGCCTTTCTAACCCTATCTACTTTCTTTTTGTACGATAAACCTTTTTGCATTTCAGCATCCGCCAACAGCGAAGTAGCTGCTTTGTCCGACATCTCCATAGTTTGCGCTATTTTGTGAACACTTAGATCTAAGAGGCTGAAAAGCATATATGCACAGATCTGCAATGCCTCCAGCATTTCATCCAACGCCTTGTCGTTATCAGTACTAAGATCATCCACTTTTAATGTCTGCAGAACTATCTTACGAACAGAGGAGGGGGAAAGTGTTTGTTTGGCTTTCTTTTCGTCGTACGCCTCTACGTACCCCTGCGTTACCCAGCTATATAAAACAGGTAGATTTATATGGCTGGATTTCCATCTTGCAAAAGCATAAGTTTTTGATTCTTTAACGTAAGTTAGTAGGACCCCTTCTTTCCAAAGAGGGTGTTTGTCTGTAACTATATATTTTGCTCTTTCCATATTTCTAATATTTGTTCTATTGTATCAATTATATATACATTGAAGCCAAGTGTTTTTATTTTACCAATAACAAATTGCTGCATTTTAGTAAGATCCTCGCCGGGGCTTTTCAATTCCACGAAGAATATGATCCCCCCAGGTAATAAGCAAATCCTGTCTGGTAGGCCTTTAAATTGGAAGGGCAAAAGCTTCAGACATAGCCCTCCCATGCTTTTAACCTCTTTTACAAGTCGTTTTTCTGTTTTTTTTTCGTTGTCCACGGAGTTGCATATAAAGACATCTGTTTGAGTTCGTAGGATCTTATTTTACGTTTTGCCTTCCGATTGTAGATCTTTATGAAAGAGTTATCGACAACGGCGAGGCCTGAATTATCAACTTTTACGACGTAATACTGCCGCCCCGTTTGCTTCGCTTGCTGATCCGCCTTTTTAATGGCTTTGTTTAGGCTTCTTTTGCTCCGCCAAACTCTGTATATGTTTATTAAAATCATACCAATTTGTGTAAGGTTAAAAAATCCAAAATACTATTTATATCGTACCCTAGCAAAAACCCAAGTACTGTGTGATCTAGGGCTGTTTTAGGCTCGTCTGGCAGCATATCTATTATTTTCTCTATTAAAGGGTGTTTGTAAACGTACAACGTTGCCCAGCCCTCTGCGAGATCGTCTAGTTTATAACTCAAGCCCGTTGAATTTAAAAAGGCGAGTATAGCCGTTTTGTTTTTAGTCATGACAGGCATTAAACTGAGGGGTTTGCAGCCCCTTGCGACCATTTCGCAGTGTTCACTTAGCGCTACGTAAACGTGATCGTTCATAGCTCCCCCTTTCCTACTTTAGCATTATACAACCACTCCTCTATTAACAGAGTGCCTTCGGCGTCTTCACTCTTTACGTGATTCGACGGAAACCAGACCTCATCACCTTCACAGTTGAATAATAATGAAGTAGCCCCTTTTCGTTTATAACTCCGTATAAACCGCGCCGCTATCCTGATCGCGGGCTTTTCGTTTAATCTTAATCCACTCATAATTCTAATTGTTTTCGTTTGTAAAATTTTTGTTTTCCGTATATTTTAAAATTTTTAGTACTGTTAACAAACTCCCAATCGTCAAAACCTTTCATTATCTCGTTGATTTCTCGTGTTTTATAACGATCCATGTCCTCGCGGTTCTTTTGCAAGCATTCTACCCATATCTCAGCGATACATACATATTCCCGCCGTTTAACCCCTACGCCATCCTGCGCGGTTATAAACATACGACGTTCGAATAGATCTAAGTTTTCCCAATCCAATGGCAGCGAGGTATCTATATAGTCGCCTATTAGTCCGGATCTTTCGTCCGTCTCTACATGTTCACCTCTTGCTGTGTTCGCGAGTTCGTTTGCCTCCTCACTTAGGTAGGGGGGTTCTCCGGCTTTGTAGAGGTGAACCGCCTCCGCCCAGATCTGATCCAGTTCGTCGTCCAGGGTTTGAGCGAGGGGGTCTTTGGTCGCTTTGCCTTCGAACACGTCAACAGGCATAAAGCGACGATTCCCGCCTCGTTCTTTTAGAAAATTCCTGTTGTTTGTGGTCCCGAAAAAAATGCACTGCCTTTTATAGGTCTCAGATGTGCGGCCATATGCAGGGCGGAAACTGTCCTCCTGTTTAGTAATGAAGTGTTTAACCGCTTCGACTTCGGCCTTTCTGAGGCCCGCAAGTTCTGCAATTTCGATCAGCCAAGCGCCTTGTATTTGTTCGAGAGCTTCTTTGCCATGGACGGTTAAAAACGTATCAGAAAACCAATCTTTCCCTAGTTTTTTAACGAATGTACTCTTTCCTGTCCCCTCTTTCTCCCCTACTAAAACCAGAACTAAATCAAATTTACAACCAGGACGATAAACGCGGGAAACTGCGCCCACTAACATTTTCCTGATCGCTTCACGTGTATATAGGTTGTCGTCCGCGCCGAAGTAGTCGATCAGTAAGTTGTCTATCCGGTGCAAGCCATCCCACTGCAAAGATCCCAAATAATCTTTTATCGGGTGAAAGTGGTTTTTCTCTATCTCGACCGCCAAACTATCGTCTATCTTCAGATTCCCTGAGATGCCGTAAATTGTTTCTATATAGTTTCGTACGCCTGAATAATCAATGTTTTTAACGGGTTCGGGCTTCGGGACTTTCCGCCAAGGCAGCGATCCGAACACGTACCTTTTCGCGTCGAAATCGTTAAGCTTAAACAGTCCTTTAAGTTCGTTATCGTTTTTTAAAATGGCATTTATGTTCATCGCCGTGCTTAGATACTTACCCCTTCCGTCGACCTCTAGATCTTGCATCCATTCGAGATCGATTGTCTTATCTACCTCTTTGAGTTCGTCCGCGAAGTCGTAGGCGGCGCCGCTGATCTGTTCCTGTGCGATCAAAGCTTTAACCTCTTTGTCTTTTGCGATCAGTTCTTCGGTTTGTTTTTTGCTGTTCTCCGTGTTTCCAAATTTGTGGATTCTCAAGAGGTCGAACGCGTTACACAGCTTCCCACTTGTCGGGTCTGTCCCGTGGTGGGAATAAGCAAATAGATTTTCGTATGTAATCAAACCCCCCGCAGTGCTCCCGTTCAAATAAGTGTATCTACCCTGTCCCGCCGACTTATAAACGTCTGTTAATAAGTTCTCGATCACCTCCTCGATCGTGTAAGCACGGCAAAAAGCGCCAATTAATCCCGCTTTATCTCTCGGATCTTCTTGTTTAGTGAGCGAGGCATGTACATCGTTTGTGTGCTTCGTTGCGGTGGGCCAAAGGCTTGTATCCGTCCAATCTGCATAAGTTGCTAGCACTTCGTCGGTGTTCAGGAACTCTCCCTCCTGTACTTTATAATAATACTCCTGATCGGAGGGCGTGGATGGCCAAAACATTAAACGGTTAGGCTCAAAAGTGGTATTGTCGAACAGCTCGATCCCGAGATCCCCGGCCACTCTGCGCCCGATCGCTTCGTACTCCTCTTTTGTTGCTTCTCTGTCTAAAGGTATTATTAAACGGAAACGGGGCATTTTATCACTGTGTTTATGCGTGGAGTGTATGACCGCTGAGCAGCCATAAAACAACGTGAAATCGCCCCAAAAGTTAACATTCGCAAAGTCTAGATCAAGTGTTAATATTTGACGATACACCACATTTTCAGGTTTACGTCTTCCGTTTCTAAGATACCCACCTACGTAGCCGCCTACGTCTTTAATGGACGTTTGATCCTCTTTGCTGCATGCTAGAAACTCTTTTAAAGTTTCTTGCGTTTTTACCGTTTCGGCCAATTTCAAGGCGAAAGCGTCCCAAGTAAACGTCTGATTTTTCCAAATTTTCGATTTGGCGCTTTTGCCCGTTGCTATGTTTAGGATCATATGTTACTCTTTTTTATAGTAGTTAGTGATATACCCGTCCGCGTTAAGAGGTAGCCCCTCCGACCATGCAGGACCTGATCCCATTATGTCGCACATTTCTTTTAGTTTAGCGTCCGCCTCGTATTCGAGGACCTCCGCCGCCGCTTCGTCATGCACGTGCATAACGACGTTAAACCCGGCGGCGTCTAGTTCCTGCATGCTGTACGCCAATAAGTCGCGGCTAATTGCCTGTATTATGTTCTCCGTAAGTTTCCCGCCGTACGTCTCGATCCATGTCCACTGCTTAGTAATTTGATCCATGCCTCGGTACTTTATAGACTCCCCGCCAAAGCGGTTAACTGTGAAAGATGGTTTGTAATAGTACAGTTTTCGACCGCTTGGGAGTTCGATAGTTAAAAAAGTACCGTCATATAAAAACGTGACATTTTCTACGTGTACGGGCCTTTTTGTTTTTAATGCCCTTTTTGCCGCTTTATCGACTCTGGCCCAAAATCTCACGATCGCAGGGTTCGCAGCTCGCCATCTGCTTACAATTTCGTTCATATCCGACGAACTCAATCCCATGTCTTCGCCCCCCATTTGGGTGAGCGCCCCAATTGATCCGCAATATCCTAAGGCCAGCTCCGCGATCTTTCCTTTTTGGCGAAGAGTCGAGTCTTTGCCTATTTCTTCCAGAGGTGCGCCGAACATGGCAGACGCGGAAGCTTCGTATATCTTGCCGTGTGTGCTAAACACGTCTATCCGCCACTGCTCCCCCGCTACCCACGACAACACTCGGGCCTCGATAGCCGAAAAGTCGGCCACCGCGAAAGTGTGGTGCCGTTTAGCCACGAACGCGGTACGCACTAGTTGACTCAGCGTGTTGGCTATGTCGTAAAACATCATTTTAGCGATAGAATAGTCTCCGTGTGCGATTATTCTGCGGCATACGTCCAGATCGGGGATGTGATTTTTTGGTAAGTTCTGCAATTGTATAAGTCTGCCCGCCCAGCGGCCCGTCCTGTTCGCTCCGTAGAATTGAAACAGCCCGCGGGCCCTGTCGTCGTCACAAACGCAACTTAACATAGCTATGTATTTAGCGGTGCTTGTCTTCGCCATTCGCCTTCTCAGCTCAAGAACTTTTTGAACAACGCCGCCGCTAAACTTATCGATCAAGGGTTGGATATTATCCTCGGCTAATGTTTCTATTTTTTCGCCCGTTTGGATAAGTAACCAGTCTTTAAGTTGCGCGACGCTGTTTGGATTGTCCAAACCAGTGAGCTGTTTGGCTTCGATGGTTAACTCCGCCTGTCGCCTTTCGTCTATATTTTTTGCGTTCTCGGCAAGGTTAATGTCAATTTTAATGCCCCTGTCGTTTATTTCTTGATCGAGTTGGTAGTCTAAAAGTACAGAGGTCGGCAGTTCATAAGGCGACAAAATCCGATCGACTTCGCGCTCTGCCTCCACGTCGTTAATACAATACCGTTTAAACTCCTCCCATTTAGCAGGGTTGTGCTCCGGTAAGTTTCGAGTTCTCCCGCCGTTTGTTTTTGTGGGCTTGCAGGGTTTACAAAAGTAAGTTATAAGAGCAGTACCTGTTTTTAATTTCCCTTTTTCGCCTAAATTAAGCGCTTCTGATAAGGCATCAAGTCCCAGTGGCAGGCCACAATAGGCGGATTTTACCATGGAACATCGCCACTGTGAGATCGGCACATCTAAACCTACTCTTTTAAACGCTAGTCTTTCAAAGTTTGCGTTATGTGCGTGCTTTTCAACTTTTGGATCTTGCAAGGCCTCTGTAAATTCAAGGGGGAGCACCCCCTCTGCTATTTTGATCGGGCCGTTATCGAAAGCATAGGCGACCATAAGGATCTCAAAATCAGGGCTTTCTATGTATCTGTAAGCCCCTGACTTTCGGATGTCTACAGGGCTATATGTCTCGATATCTATGTGCAGCTTCATAGCTTAATAATATGGCGTTTCTACATATTCACTATAAAGAGAATTATGTTTTTTTATTAAGTCACGACGTACAGCGACTAAGGTGTCTAGTGCAAAGCCATTCGCCCCTACTGTTGCGTGCATGGTTTTGATCCCTATTTCAACGGCTACGATTTTCTGCAAACTAACCATTTCGTTTGGATCCGTGATCCCCTCCAGTGCTACTAGGGTGCTAACTTTTTCCATGGTGTTTTTTTTTAAACTTAAAAAATGCCCCGTGTAAAAATTTAAGATCTAAACTCAAGGGCTCACCAACTAAACTTTTAAACGCTTCGCAGTACCTATAAGGGGGTTATCCCCTTTACAAAGCGAGAAAATTAAGTGGCGAATGTTTTTATAAATCCCGAGCTGTTAAGTTTGAACGTCGCCTAACTGGCGGTTGTGCATTTTAGATACATAAATGCCCTAAACATCGTTGGATTGTAAGCGGGGGCAGCTTCGAACTACCTGGCGGTTTCGTGGGGAGTTGCCCCTCCGTGATCCTACTAACGCTCTATGACGCTCAGTCACCCGCTTAATGAAAACTACAAAAAGTCTTCGCCTTCGCTTTCTTCGAGCCCGAAGTCTTCGGCAGCCGAAGCGCCTCCGCCCCCCAGTCTCTCCCCGTCATCGGTTTTCATTATATTATTTAAACCGCAGGCGATCCCTTTGTTCTTCACGTTGAACGCGTAGAAGTTGATAGAGGCGAGGCCGTAGCAACCGCTATAAAATTCGTCTTCGTCCATTTTCACCGCTTTGCCAGCCACTTTCTTAACCGCGCCCGGCGCTCTGGTGCTACTCGCATTTAAAAAGTAGTGTCCTTCGTAGGCTTCATCGTCTGGCCCGTCAGTGTCCCCGTCTCTTAGTGGATCTTTCCAAACTTTAGGGATTGATCCCCCTAATTTCCCGATCCCCTCCTGTAGGGCTTGCTGTATACAGCTTTTGACCATTTGGATCGTCTCTGTATCGCTTTTAGGTATTAAAATCGAAACGTTGTATTTCGGCGTGTCGTTTTCGTTGAATGCTTTTGGGGTGAATACGTTCACGTACGAAAAGCGTACGATACCCGTTACCATTGCTGTGGGTTTTAATTGTTTTGCCATAATTTATAAATTTTTAAAATCGTTTTCAATAATGTTAAATTCTGGGCGGGGATCTTCCTTTTTTACCAGGGTTGGCGCCCCCGCTGGTTTAATTACCACATCGTTAAGAACTTCGACAAAACGCTTTTTACCGAGTAATTTCTCAATTGCTGTTATGCCTTGTAATTTAGTGGCCATGATCTCATCGTCGCCGAAGTTCTCCGCTTTTAATGTTGCGATCACCTCGTCTTCACTTATCCACTTTCGCACGCTTCGGCCTTCGACAAGTTTTAAACCGTCCCAGTTTTTACCCGCCAAGGCTTCCTTCAGCATGAAGCCAGATACAGCGTTGATCCATTTGGTGATTCTAGCGCTTTGGTTATAAATGTCAACCATGTGGGCGTCTTTCAATAGGTGCGGATCTGAAAACTCGTCGTCGATCAACTTCATATTCTGCGACGCGAGAGTCGCACATCTTGGAGCCGCTTTGCACCAATGGCAGTGATCGCCCGCTTGTTGTATTCCTTCGCCCGCGTATGCCATTTGTGCCGCGGGGGCCACTTCTTTGATCGCCCAGTCCTTTAAATCGTCTACACTTATTTTCCAAGTGGAGTACCAGTCTAAACGGGGCTGTATGATAGAGATCTCAACCGTATGTATGTCGTACATCATTTCGTTAGCTTCCAGAGCTCCAAGTCCGTAGAGTTTTAGTTGTGGGTTATTCTCCGCGCTAACTTTGATCCCTTTGCCATATTTCAGGTCGATCACTTGTAGAACTCCGTCGGCTATTATTATAGCGTCACCAGTCCCGAACCCGTCCTCTATGTAAGTGGTTAGATCGAGCCTTTCTTCAATAGACAAAACAGCATCTGGTGTTTTCTTAATGGCCGCTTTGAATTGGTCGACCACTATGTCGACGTACTTTTGGACCTCATCGTCCATCTCAGGGGAATACAAATCGTGTGCTTTATACTTTTTAACTTCCGAATTGTATTTCCGTGTTGTGATCTGCCTTGCAAACTTTCTAAGCGCTAGATCTGCAAATTCATGGGCGAGTGTGCCCTCCGCCGCATACGGCCCGCGCTCCTCCTCGACAAAGTTCTCCTCCAGTCGAGCGCTGGGCGTGCAGTTCATCCAACGAGAGGCGCCCGAAGCGCTTAGCAAGGCATGTGCTCTTTGTTCGTGCCCTGCCATCTTATAGATTTTTCACCAATTCAACAAACTCCAGATACCTAGTTTCGGGTATGGAAGGAACGTTTTTAATGCCGTTCTTCGTCAACCACGAAAATATAACATTTTTATTATCGTTGCTTTTCACCGCCTTTTCGGCAGCCAGTCCCCTGATCTCGATCATGGTGTATTTTTTGGTTTCTTCCGTTGCGGTTTCTTCCGTTGCGGTTTCTTCCGTTGCGGTTTCTTCCGTTGTGGTTTCTTCCGTTGCGGTTTCTTCCGTTGCGGTTTCTTCCGTTGCGGTTTCTTCCGTTGCGGTTTCCTTGCTCAAGCTACCATAGGGCTTGCGCTTTTTGGCGTTTGAAGCATCGGCGACGGCGCAGTTTTCTGCCTTATCCGTCTTAATTTCTGCCAATTTAATTAAGAACTCACCGGCAGCGCGCAAGGCCTCCCGGTCATCAGTGTTTAAACCGACATTAAACTCAATTCTACTCATATCTAATTTATTTATTGATTTCGAAAATTTGCTCAACAGTGACGCCGAACTGTTCGGCTATCAAAAGCGCTGAAACTATGCACGGCGTACTTTTACCTGTTTCATAGTTCCCGATCGTCATTCTGTTAACTCTAATCGCGTCGGCCAACTGCTCCTGACTCATGTTTAAGCGGCCCCTGTGCTCTTTTATCCTATTCTTTAGGATAAGTTCTTCTTGTTCTTCCATAATTTTTTTTTCAACAAAGTTAAATTTTTTTAGCTAATTACAAAAATTATTTATCATTTCCTGCGAAAATACGTGCAATGTGCAAGTACTGGCGGTATTCAATTATTTGATCGGGGGTGTATCCCTGCGCCTCTGCTACGGCTTTCCCTTGGTTCTTCCATTCTTGCAGGGTCAAATTGCAGCATCCTATAGATACCGTGGCGTTTCCGGTATATGTTAACGCGTGCCTAGATCCGGTTATATATAAACTTCTGCGTAGCCGCACACCCGGCCCAATAATTGCCCCGTATCCGATGTTTGCCCTGTCTCCGATGCTTGCCTCGTATCCGATGTTTGCCTCGTATCCGATGTTTGCCCTGTCTCCGATGTTTGCCCTGTCTCCGATGTTTGCCTCGTATCCGATGTTTGCCCTGTCTCCGATGTTTGCCCCGTATCCGATGTTTGCCCCGTATCCGATGCTTACACCGTTTCCGATGCTTGCATCGTATCCGATGCTTGCCTCGTATCCGATGCTTACACCGTTTCCGATGTTTGCATGGTATCCGATGTTTGCCTCGTATCCGATGTTTGCCCTGTCTCCGATGTTTGCCCCGTATCCGATGCTTGCCCCGATTCCGATGTTTGCCCCGTATCCGATGTTTGCCTCGTATCCGATGTTTGCCCCGTCTCCGATAATTACGTAGCGCCCGATGTTTGCCCCGTCTCCGATAATTGCGTCGATCCCCACAGTTATTCTAAGCTCAGTTAGTTTGGGGGTTATTTCGCTTAAATTGGCATATCTTAACGAAACTACTTCGCCGATGGAGTTCTTTAATAATATTGTTTTCATGGGTTTTTAATTTATTTGTTCCTTGCAAAGATAAACATATTTATCAATAAACAAAAATTATTTAGCTTTATTTTAAAAATATTTATAAATTTTCCCGTTCAAAACCGCTGCTATCGTTGCTGTACTTACCTTTAGCCCCTCCGCTATTTCTTTGCGGGGCTTTCCCGCTTTTGCCCACCTGCGGATCTGTCGTACTTTCGCCTTATCTAGTTTAGCTTTAGGTTTAAGCCCCTCCGTGTGTGCGTGGATCTGATTTTCTGAATTGGTCAACCATTCGAGGTTTTTTGCCGCGTTGTTCGACTTGTCGCCGTCTATGTGGTTGACTTGGTTACAGTGCTTTTTACGTGGCCGCTTTACGAACGCGGCAGCTACTAAGCGGTGTATGTATTGGGGGCTTCTTTTCCCGGCAATACTTAAATACACTTTAAAGTAACCTTTCCCGTTTAACTGGGGCTTTAAGAATTGCCCCGTTTTACCGTTTTGAATTCGACCACCTTCGTGGACCACGTAATTTGTATCTTTATATCTTTCCATTAATCGATTTTTTTATCTCTTTAAGCGTCGACGCTCGTGCGACTGCTATATTATAATGATCCCCAGTGGGTAACTTTACAGAAACAAAAGTTTCCACGCCTTGCTCGGTATATAGCTCCTCTAGTTGCCTGTGCAATTTATCTATTTTATTTTTCATTTTTCGAGTATTAGTTTCATGTACGCCGCCCTTGTTCGGTAAGCTGTTAATAATTGTTTTGGGTTTGATGCTTTTTCTATGCCTGAATAAGTGGGTGAGTTGTCCCCTCTGGAACACATACACCCGGTAAGCTCCTTATATGCACATTCTTCGCAATCGGGGCAGCCCCACCCATCCCACAACCAAACTGCCTTGCAGAGAGTGCAGTTGCTTACGCCTCCGAACCCTGTAAGCCTCCTCTTAACATCACACAGGAGCGTTTTTGCAAACATGTCCTCGATTTCTTCCAGGGTGATCGTTTCGTATCGCTTGATCAGAGCTTCGAATTCTTTTAAATTTTTCATGATTATTTTTTATAGTTTCTTCTGTTTATTTTCTTCCCTGGGTTTTTAGCCTCCCAGTAAGCTATTCGGCAATCGTCGCCGCAAAATTGTTTATTCCAGTGCTTGAAGTCGAATTGATTCCCGCAATGTTTGCATTGACGTTGATCAGACGGTGAACGTCCCTTATCATTTTGATTAGCTGTTTTATCATTATTGGAGGTAAATCCTATTTGCGTGGCCTGTTTATAATTTGGACCCGTTTGGGGCCCTTTAGTTCTGGTCTGTCGGGTGAATGCTTCGAAATATAAGTTTAAACGGCTATTTATGGCATTCTCTATAAGATCATCGGTTTTATTCTGCATTTCTTCCCCTATGTCGCTTATTATTTCAACCTTAGACAGTTCCACTTCTTTCTCCTCAAAAATACGGGAATAAAAGAACATAAGAACGCCATTAATTAAGAAAATCAATACCATTATAATGGCCACGATGTTATAAAACTTATCCGCTTCCGCTTGTATCGTGTTGTTATTGTTGATCAGATCCGCGTCGTGTGAGGTTTTGAGATCAAAAAGCTCCATTTTAAGCTCTGCGGACAACTTTTTAAGATCCTTGTAGTAGTAGTCGATCCTCATAAGCTGATCTTGCAATAGCGCCGTTCTTTTGCCCCCAGACCAGCCTAAAGGATTGCTTTGTTCCGCCTTGATTCTATCCTGTATCACTTCCATTTGTTTATGGTAGTTTGCTTTTACTTCATTAATTACATAACCGTGTTGCTGCTCAATAAGTTCAGCGTTATCTACTTTCTTCGACTGGCGCAGTGCCAGCCCATTTGTGGAACTCACGAAGGATACCGCAAACAAGGCCCCTACTATAAACAGGATCGGGATCGCAGTCTTCCAGGTGCCCCGAATGACAAACTTAAAGAACTTGCTTATCGCTATAGCGGTGAGCACTTCTATTAATAGCAGGTTGGTACCCGCAAAGAATTTGGCCCAGAAAGGGCTATTTAATAAGCTGATAAACAGGTTATTAAAATAGAAATACCCTGCGAATATGCTAAACAGCATCGCGGCGAGTTTAACCACCAATGTAATAAGGATAAACACGCGCCACTCTTTTAAAAAGGTGTGCTTTTGGTAGCTGTGTTTTGCTAATTTTGATAATAGATCTTTCATAAGCTTTTTTATCGCAAAGATAGAAAACTTTTGCAGTTTAAAAAAAGTTTTTAGCAAAAAGATAGAAAAATGTATCTAAAATGATAAAAAGTGTTAAAAAATAGGGTTAAAAGATAAAATGTTTTGGTAGTAAGCTAAAAATGTTTATCTTTGTAGAGAACAAATAAAAATTAGCGGCATGAAAAACTCAAAAGAAGAAATCAAAGTAAAAGCAAATCACAGCAATAGAACATTCACTATTCGTAAATCCAGTAATGGAAAAGTATTTACAAAATACAGAACTATTAAATTTAATGGAACTGATTTTGATTCAGAATTAAATAATACCGAGAATGATTGGAAAAACTTTTTAAGGACCCAGTCTTATGATTATTATTCAATACGAAAGTGTTAAATAATGTTAAATAGTTTGTTAGTATGCTAAAAATGTTTATCTTTATACTATAATTAACAATCAAAAATTAACGATATGAAAAATACAATTATTTTAACAACCGATTTATTAAACGAAATTAAGCAAGTATTAGACCGTTCTGATTGGTCTTTTTGCTCAGGTAATACAACTGATAGCGAAAAAGCGTGTGATTACTTAAACAAACAGAAATGGAGTTTAGGCTATTTAAAGAATTATTTTGAAAATTCAGCAGACATTAATTTCATTAATGAATTAATTGAAGATAATGTTGACTTCGTAAGTGCGTTTGTAAATGAAGCAGCTCCAAATATTGCCGAAGACAGATGCAGGAAATTTATGTGGAATGGCAAAATCTATTCCAACGGATGGGATTTAGAATCGACAGCTTTTAAATTAGGATTTTAGTTAGCATTTTTTGCAGACTTTGCCCCGGCTCTGAAACAAGGCCGGGGTTTCTGGGTGAAAATAAGTAATTAACAACTAAAAATTTGCAAAATGAAAGAATTTAGCCGTAACAACTTAACAATTGTTTTCTATCAGAAAGAAAACGACCAAAAGTTTTCATTTTTAATTAAATGTAAAGAAGAGTTAACAGAGCAATTACTTGCTACTGTAAAAACTAAGCGAGTAAATGAAGATAAAATCAAATATGCAGTCAATGGTATATTTGATTTGATTGAAAATAATTTATTAATAACTAAAAAAATAAACAAAATGGAAAAAAATCCGATTATTGAATTAGCTGAATTAGTACAGAAACAATTTGGGGCAAACATTGCCACAAAAGTTTTAGGAAAAACAGGAGCTGACCACATGCCAACTGTAAGTGTTGAAATTGAGTTACCTGACGGTAGAACTTTTAAAGCTTCTGGAACCAATAAGCGAATTGCAAAACAAATAGCTGCCGAAAAGGCATTAGCAGAATTTTAATAAATAAATAAATATTTAGCCCCGGCTCTGAAACAAGGTCGGGGTTTTTGGGTGCAAACAAAATATTATAAAATTATGAAAACATACACGGAAGAACAACGCAACGACATAATAGAAAGTAACAAACGCATGTTTCCCGAAACTTACTTTCTTGAAAAACGAATTAAGGAAGCAAAGGAAAAAATTCAAAAAGACTATAAAGAATTTAAAAATATTAACCATTAAAATTTACAACTATGAAAACACCAAAATTAATGAATCATTCAGAATTGGCAGCAATTGAAGCCAATGTAAGCGCAACAAATAAAGAACTTAAAGAACTAAGCCCAAAAGTGATAAGTGCCTGGGCTAAATTTTCAAATGCAGTGACAAAGTTTGCCGAGGTTTATCGGCCGATGGGCTTCAGTTACGAAACCAAAAAACACTAAAATTATGAAACACTTACTTATATTTGTCGAATTTATCGGGATCCTCGCCATAATAGGGGGCCTATTATTTTTAATATTAACATCTTAAAACTGACGAAAATGGATTACGTAAAAAATCTTAAAAATTTGGAAAAAATCACAGCGGATATAGCAAAACAGGCGGCCGAACTAAATAAGAAAGTCACGGCTAAAAATAAAAAGCCTTGAAATTCAAAATATTTGAGTGGTTTAAGGGCCGACGTTTGGCGGCTAGCGCCCGAAGGGAAATTCTGAGCAGCCCAGACATAAACATAGAGGCGTTAAAACTTATAAACGACATGTCTAAATGTTCGGAGTGGTGCACAATTGAAATAAAACAATTCATAAAGGAGGGAATGCAAAATGGAAAAAGCGAAGTCGAAAATTAAAATAGGGAGCTTGGTTAAAATTAAGGATACCAATCATGAATACGGTTGGTACTCTGAAAGGTTCCGGCAAATGGGTTTCAATAAACCCTATAAAACGATGGGGGAACTCCCCCGCAACGGCAGTAATACTGTATTTAAAGTTTTCGCTAAAAAAAAGCCTGTGGGCAGCGGGCTTGCTCTTTACGGGATCGAAAGCGAGGACGGGGATCAATTTTTATTCAGTAAAGAAGGTCTGGCACTATACGATCCTAAAGTTGAAACGTACAAATTGTTAGAAGAAGTAAACGAAAGGTACCCTCTAGGGACGATTGTTAATTGTTTAGTCAATGGCGAGCCGGATATGATCATTGATCTTAAACACTGGATGCAAAATGATAGAGTGATATTCGTTAAAGGAAAAGAAAATGTTATTAAATTATACGAACGCGGCAAATGGGCGGAAGTTGTCAAAAAGCCGGTAGGGTTCTTTCGGGCCGCAAAAAAACCAGTGTTGCTTGGTATGCACCAAGTACTAATTACTGACGGTGATATTATCTGCAACGGGGGATCGGTTGGAAAAAAAGCGTGGCTGTCCTGGTCCGAAGTTTTTATGGCTGCGATTAAAAACGAAGTTGAGGCAAGCATTAAACTCGGCAATTATGAAACCCGGTGCTACCAAGATCAAGGAATATCCACAGGAAAATACCATTGGTTTATCGATATTGGCGACATAAGAGGGGTATCCGAAAAACAAATTAAAGCGATTACGAAAGAAATTCAAAGGGGCTAGAGGTGGTTGCTTCTTATAGAGGATGTTAAATAAATTTAAACAAAAAATAGAAATTATGAAAACAGGAAATGACTTACGTATGGCGTATAAGATGGAAACCGGGCTAGAAGCTCTTATAGATTTCCAAATCGAGACAACGATCCCAGATCTGGAAGACAAAACGATACATGAACTTAAAGACCCGATCACAATTGACGTTTACGGGGACGATTACTCCGAAGAGATCCCCTATATAAATTGGCTAGAGGAAATGGTAATAAAATTATCTGTTGATCCATTTACAGAGAGGGGGGAGGTATGAACATTTTAAAACAACTAGCCATAATTTACGAGAGTATGACTCTGGACAAAATTAAAACCGCACAAAGTGGGTGTGGGGAGAATTACGGGACCGCAAAGGCTAACACCCTGGTGGGTTTTGGACTGCCTAGCACGTGTATAGTTTGCGGAGATGCACGTTCCAAAGAAAAAGATGGTAGGATCTGCGATGCTTGCGAATGGGTCAAGGTTACGGGGGAACGCTGCACTATCGGCGATAACGATCCCACTTACCGGAGTATAGTGGTGGCGGAAAATAAGGAAGAATTAAAAGAGGCATTTAGGGATCGGGCTAAATGGATCAGAAAGGTGTTGAAATGAGGTGTAACTTGTGCGGCAGTAAAATGCAATTTATTGGATTCGTCAGCAATCCAGCGAAGATAGGCCACCAGTGCCCTAAATGTTTTAACACAACTCTGCGGCCCGCAGCCCCTTCACTGCTTAAGTGGGCGTTATGGGCGGGATTATTGGCTTTAATAATTTTAAGCCTGTGGACATAATTGTTAACAGTCAGGTAGATCTGACGGACGTACAGATCTACCACAGGTTACCGATAGCGGCGGGGTTGACGGCTAACATTGTGAACGTGGTCGTAGTAATAAATAGCGGCGGGGGCGTGCCCACCGCTTTTAAGCATACTTTTAAAAAGATAAGCACCTCACAGGGGCACAAATATGTAAAAGATGAACAATATTAATTTAACTGAGATCTTAGAGTCACAATTCACGGTCGAAGATCTTCGCCAATTGGCGGAGGTTTTAAGAACCGGGAAATTTGAAATTATTTTAAAACGAAGAAATGAAAAACAGGAATTTAAACCACGTAGACGATTGGGCGACCCCGCCGGAGTTTTTGGAAAAAATAAAAAAAGAGTTCGGGGAGTTTTTCGATCCATGTCCTTGGAAGCACGACGTAGGAGAGTGGGACGGGCTAAGTGAGCCGTGGGGTGAGATCAACTTCATTAATCCACCTTACAGTTTGAAGCTTAAAAGTTCTTTTGTTAACAAAGCTGTGACAGAGTCGGGCCTCATGGGATCTAAAAACATAATGCTGTTGCCTGTGAGCACGTCTACTAAATTGTTTCACCGAATTATTGAGCCGCACAGGATAGCCCCGATCAGGTTTTTACCGGGCCGACTCCGATTCATAGGCATAAACGACAAAGGGCAATACTGCAATTTTGACCAAATACAGGGGGTTACTAAGGAGACTATTGATTTTAAAGGGGTTGAAATACCAAAGTTTGTAAAGAGAGCTGGCATGCACGACAGTATGCTTGTAATATTTTAAAGTTATGAAAAAATGCAGATAGCGAGATAAAACAACAAAAAGTGTAAATTTTAAAGCCGGGATTTTCGAATTTCGGCTTTTTTATTGTCTTAAATGTAAAGAGTTGTTTACAGGGCAATTTTTGTAACGGTAAAATTGGCGTTTTTTACTGTTAGTTATTTTGAAAATTTAGATCTAAATCATTAATATTTAGATCTAAATGGGCAAGTAGTTGATATCTAAGAGGGTACAGAGGAGGGCGACAGGTTAAGCGTGTAGGCCGTAGCGTAAACAATAAACAAAAAGTTAAGTTATTGAGCGTTAGTAGATTAGGTATAAAGCGTAAACAATAGCGTAAACAATAAAAGGGGTATTGTTTACGCTTAAGATATTGATTGTTAACCGAGTAGCTACAATGTAAACAAATAAACAATAAAAACTATTAGAAGATATAATATAATATAGCATTGTATAGTATTATATACATTTAGAGTACATAATACTTTACATACGCGTAAGCTCATAGGGTTATAGGAAACGATTGTTTACATTGGATATTTAGAGGAGTATGAAGGGCTAAACCCAGGCCCTGCAAGGGGTGTAGGCGTAAACAATGATTGTTTACATTGGATACCTCCAATTTTAAGGAGTCTGTACAGATAAAATAAAATAAAAGCTAAAAAAGTTTGTTAGTATGCTAATTAATATTATCTTTGCTTTATAATTACGCTGAACAGGCGCTCACTAAATGACGATAATGTTTAGAAATACAATTGTATTAATTAATGTTTAAAATTTTACGATCATGGAGGGGATTAACAAAAGCTTTAAAATGACCACCAAGGCCATAGAGGGGGATGCTAAGCAAATAACTTATGCTTATGGTATAAAGTATTCAACCCGCAAAAAAAGTCCTTTAAAACGAAGGTTTTCGATACTTAAATTTAGATTTGTTTATTATTTTTATTTATTAACAGACTGAGTCAAAGGTACTTAGGAGAGGCTATATGTATTCCGTGCAATAAGATTGCAC
>Ga0307380_10004094_pt1 | contig 19853 bp, 23 predicted proteins | sample UN3MG_FD_202239 | JGI IMG/M metagenome (GOLD analysis project Ga0307380, IMG submission 202239) | Soil microbial communities from Risofladan, Vaasa, Finland - UN-3 | ecosystem: Environmental > Terrestrial > Soil > Coastal area > Acid sulfate soil | place: Finland: Risofladan, Vaasa | collected... | reverse complement strand
AATCACTGAGGATTGAATAACTCCCCCCATAGAGTCTAGCACTCCTTTTGCTGCTTCATACTTTGACATACAATAAAATTCGGTGCCACCCGGATAATTAACTAGTTTTCTCCACGGGGACAATAAGGAATGTAATGCTCCCTCTATCTGTCGGGCTTTAATTAATTCGCATGGGAGAACCCACACCGTTGTTAAATTATGGTTGTAAATTGGATAATATTGGCGCATCCGTTTGTGGATGTCCCCCGACATTCCTATTTTGAATAACGGCTGGTTGTCTTCATTGGTCCATAAAAACACGTATACACCGGAAATCATATCGTACCCTCAACATTATGTGACGAGTTATTTATGAAAAGGTGTTACGCAATTCGCCAATTTTGTACAAATACAAAATATAAGCGTGTTATTCGCCATTTTTGGCGAATAACAGCCTCGCCATTTTTGGCGAGTTACATCCGATTAACAATATCGGTCATGAAGCAAACCTCATCAGAGGAATTACAAAATGCCGGGTGGTTGTAACAGGGCTCATTCCACATACCAATATTGTTGGCTTTAGCCCATTTTATGATTTTACTATTGGGTATGACTTCTCCATGAACATACCAATCCCCATGCCAGTCCTCCCACTTCCATGCAGGCTTCCTGTCTGTTTTTGAAACTTCCTTCAGCCCTGTAAATCGCAATGCGGCTGGACCATCAACTCGGTGCAGATCGCCATTTTCGTCATACCAACCAAGCGTGCGTTCCGCGACCTGTACAGTTCGGAGTACGCCACCGGATATCAATTCTATGGTCTCCGAGCCTGTAGTATCAATCTGCCTACTCCAAGAATCGGGGTTAGTCAGCACTCCATGTCGGTACCATCCAAATGTCTTTTCACTGAAGGAGGACTGTCCAGACCGCTGATGATTATACCTGATATCGGTTATTGCCGGTCCACCCACCCTATGTGCCAAACCACCAATCGCCCATTCCTCCCGATACGACTTGCCATAGGTATGTTCTATAAGGGACGGACCACCATCACGGGAGAGGACCAGTGAATCTTGGTAATAGTGCTCTAGGTAATGTGTATCTGTAATAGTTTGCAGTGCCAATCCACCAAAGGGATTAATTCTGTCTCCGTTGGTCCACCACTCCTGCTTGAATCCACCGGTAGAGTAAAACATAAAATGGACAGGGTCTCTCACACGCTGACTGAACTCAATTTTTTGTTCTTCACGCATCGTATCCCGCTTACGGAACAGCACGGTGATTGCGCCACCAGTGTGGGTTATGGTGGCGTCGCGGAGTTCTTCCATTACAAATCCTCGTAGTGGATACTTGCACCGAATGGGGCTTTTTCGCCGTGCCCGCCCATCATGAAGAAAATGGTGGGTGCGTATCTGGGGTCACCCCATCCGCCACACGGCATACCATCCGTCAGCATGATGATCATGCGTGGTTTGATTTTGTGTTCCTTCAGGTAATCCCAGTTACACTCGAAGTCGGTGCCACCACCGCCCGCGATGTGTCTAGAGAATTGAACCACATGTTTCTTGACGGTTTCCCATCCACCACTCGCGGTGTGCTTTTCCAATACCATGACGCTTTCTTCTACGACCGCACCATCGAAGCAATGGATATGAATTTTATAGCGCGGGAATGCGTCCATCATTCCCCTGAATTCGGAAATGAATGTAGTCAGTTGTTCCATCTGGACCGAGCCAGATGTATCGACGAAAATGGCCACGTCGAGTTTGTTGGTTGAATCGCGGAAACCGGGTATGGTCCAACCACGATTGAACATTCCCTTGTTCGGAGATTTGTAAGAGTATCGGCGGTGGATGATTCGCAGAACCGCACGACGTAATGCATTTCTCCAATTCACCTTTGGCTTCGCGAGGTCATCGATGAGTCGCTGGATCGCAGAAGGGATACAACCGGCAGCAGACGCATCGCGCTGCTCGTGTTCCTTCTGTGCAGCAGCCGCAGAAGTCATGCCGTCTTGCCATTCCTTACTCAGGGCATCGTATTCAGACTGACCCATGATGATCTTTCCGCTACCGTCGCCGCTACCGTCTCCGGCTTCTGCCTTTGCTTTTGCTTCGGCAGCTTCTTCATCGGATACGACTTCGACTTCGATGTGCTCATCAAGGCACTGTGCACCCTGTGGAATCTTGTCTGGGTTATTCAGTAAATCATCGTAGACTTCTTCGACTGCCCACCCGAGATATTCGTCACGGTAGAGTATGTTGATAGTCTTGATGAATTCACCAACGTGGGCTTCGACCAGTCCGCCGTTAACAATAAAATCCGCTGCAAAATTCCACAACTTCGACTTCATTATGGCATCTTTGATTTTTTCCTGATCACCGGATTCGAGAATCTGTTTCATATCGATTCCAGTATAGCCTGCGAAGCGGCTGCTGGTACCGGCAGGCTCATACAGTGCATGAAATAACTCATGCGCTATAGCAAAGACGCGCTCACCCTTCGTAAGCGAGTCGGTGAATGCTGCATTATAGAAAATATGCATACCATCGGTTGCCAGCGTCCGCAGCTTTGGATCATCTACCTCGATCAAAACTATGGTCAATCCAAGTATTCCCCAAAAAGGAAAATCCTTGAGCAGCAGAGATTTGGCAACAATGAGTTCGTTATACGATGACTCACCGATCCAGACATCTTTATAGTATCGCTTGGGAGGAGGAGTAAATTTGCCAGACTCCTCCTCGCTCTCAGCGATACCTAATATTGTCGGGTCGAAGACATGCATTAGACAGTCCGACGAATGATGTCACGGTAGCGAACTGAGAATTCATCAAACTTCGGGTTGCGGAATTTCACATAAGAGATACCCAAATGCTTGGAAGTAATGTGAACGCACAATACGGTCATTTCCTTACCCAGATTCGTATCGATGAAATCCGTGAACGAGTTGCAAGCAATCTGCCACTCATCACATTGGCTCTCGGCATCTGGACCCAACTTCTCATCGAAGTACTTGTCGTGATAGTCGGAAAGTGCGTAGCACAGTCCCATGGCAAGATGGTACTTGGCACCAACGTTCGGGAGGTCAGTAAGCTCGACATACTTTCCTTGAAGTATGTCATCCGTGGATGGCAATTCATCAGCCACTTTGCGATGCTGGAGGAACTGATTACCGACGGCACGCCCGACGAATCCAGTAACAATTGCTGCTCGCACCCGCTCCGGCAAATCGTCGATTCCTTCCATCTGCTCACTGAGCTTAGCCCAAGAACGTGGGGTCGGAAAACCACAATCGCCCTCGGTGATGGTATCGGGATTGAACTGAAATAGATTTTCTTTCTTCCACTGGAGGTAGCCGAGGATCGACGGGTCTACGCGGTTTTCAACAGCCCAGATCATCCAGTCTTCCAGAGAATGAATGAGGCGAAGGTGCATGAACCGATTACACAGCGGCATCGACATCGGGCTTACGAAAGCCTGATCCGATTCGCGGTTACCGGCAGCAACCAGCGGGGTATAGGGAGGCACGTCGTACTCACCAACACGCTTATCCAGTACCAACTGAAGTGCAGCGTTCTGTACTTCAGGAACGGCAGCAGAGAGTTCGTCGAGGAAGATGATAGCCTTGTCGATGATTTGAATCTTGGTGCCCCTGACGAGCTTACCAATGATCTTGACCGTACCTTTGATTAGGTCGGTGGTGATCGTGATTTTCCCATCGGGGTTCAGGTCGCCCTGCATCTGGTCATTATGGCGGCAGATGAATTTACCATCCGGTCCGTAAATGTGAACCATAACGTCTTCGGAGTCGGGCCATGAGAATGCGAATGAGGACTCAATACTATCCTCATCCACGATGCGCTCGATGAACTGTGGTAGGTAGCTGGACGGAACCCACTTGACCTTACCAGACGAATCGAGTTCGCCGACGGAGTTGCCATTCGGGTCGAGGAGTATCGGGATACCTTTGAGATCAGTGGGGTCAAACTGGGGCAGGTGGAGAGAACAAATTCGGAGTCCCCATAGGGCACCGAGGGTTCGGCAGATATCGGACTTGCCGATTCCCATGGCACCCCACACCATGGCGTTTGCTTGTTTCTTTCGCTTGCCGTTCGCCGCAACTGCGGAGAGGCAATGTTCCAGAGTTTGAAAAAGTTGAGAAGGGGTTACTAAGAATTCGGTTAATGCTTTGGCGTTGGCTACTTGACTACTGCTACTGCTACTTGACATCTGTGCATCCTCTGAAAGGGTTTTGAATATGCACATAGACTATCATGAGTTTGAGTTGCGTGTCTAGTCTTTTTTGCCACCATCGAACACCAACAGCTTTGCACGCTGGCGGTTATACTTGTTGCGTTCTCTCATTAACAGTATCAGATTATATCCGATTGCATTGATGGCGGCATCGGTACCGGGTTGATCGATTTTCTCAGACTTATCACCCAACAATTCCTTATGCTGCTTGATAAGCCGATCCAAATCATTCGTGTCGTTGTAATGATGGCCGCGTGTGTGCAATAGAGTAATCAGTGGCATTAGATGTACTGGTCCCGATTGTTGATGTACTCTTGCCACTGGACCCATTCGCCATTACGATCTTGAAAACCCCAGTCCTTCACCTTTGGTCCCATCAAAAACAGTGACCACGATTCGGCACCCTTGTGAGGCAAAACCAATCGATGATAATCGGTGGACTTGCTGCTTCGCCATTTGCCCGGTCCGCGCCAAATCGAGGCAGTATTTGCACGATGTTCCCAGTAACCACCTTCGAGGATTTTCGCTTTCCATGACCAAGGATGATCGTGCAGTCCATCGGCATCAGACCGGACGCACTTGTGCAGCACTAACCGGTATGAAAGTTTTGGAAACCATCGGGCTAACCACCGGGTACTGAGGAGATAATACCGGTGAAGGTATGGCTTGTTCATCTCGCGGTCGGTTATCAATCGGTAAAGACCGTGTTGATACCACAGACCATCCTTCTCGGTCGTCCAAGAAAGAAGTTCACAGATTTTTGATACAGGAATCCACCAACGCATGGTTATGCCTCTATGTTACTATCCTATCAACATATGGCCAATGCGATCAGGAGTCAAGTGGTGGTTCGGCTGACATGAAGTCAATGACGCCCTGCACTGTTTTTATTCTATCGAATTCTTCGTCTATGATCTCGATTTCGAATTCTTCTTCCAAGCCCATGACCAGTTCTACGATGTGCAGAGTGTCGGCCTTCAAATCTTCCGCGAGGAAGTCAGTGACTTTTATTTCGGCGAGGGGGATACCCATCTGTTCCGCAATCATATTCATCACGGTGTCTTTTGTATTTTTCATTCGCTGGAACCTCCAGTCTTGTTTTTGAAATCAGTCTCGTACCAACCAGTTCCTTTCAAACGGAACGATCCAAGAGAAATAATTTTCTTGAGTTTAAGTTCACCGCACTTGGGACATTTCCTCTTTGGCGCTGAATTGAATTTTTGCATGAACTCTGAGCGTTCATTACAATATTTACATTCGTATTCGTAAATCGGCATTGCTGCTCACCTATGGATATTTATGCTTCCATCAACGAAAGGTCAACTGTAATAAGCGTGTAGTCGGTGCAAACCTTGTGACCCTCAAGAACACCTATCGCTCGCGGAACACCCTCGAATTCTAAATTCATGATATTCTCAATCTGTGCGTAGTGGCCCAATAACTTTACTTTACATTTGAGAATTTTCTTCTCGATCCAGATGTGTTGAACAATATGACTAACACGGCTCAAATCGATGGTACCGTGCCGTGGATCGACGCCCGTTGAGGAATTCGTGGATGGGGGATTGCATTCACCCATAACACCATTCGTTGACTTTATTCTATCCTCGAATTCCGCAATCGCTTTCGCTACTACGGCAGTCGGATAGACAATGCCCAGATTGTCTGGTTCATCCAGACGCATTAATTCTAATAGTTTTTCCATAATCTGGAATATAGAATGAAAAATGGTCTAGGTCAACCGTTTTTGAATTTCATTCCATCGGACTACAGATTCGGCCATCGACTCGGCGCAACCTGTTTCCCAGTTTCGGTCGGCACAGTTGGACGCTATTTTGATGGATGGCCCCCGTGCGAAACACATATGGCACTGGACGACGTAGGACATGACTGGAGTGCGGATGCGGTCTGGAAACGGCCTCCCTCCATCAGTACACCAAGGGCAGGGGGCAATCTCTTTCACCGGCATTCTCCGTATTGAAAAGTTATGTTGACATAGCAAACTGGGACGCAATGTGTGCTACTCGTGCATCACGTTCCTGTGTATACTTATCATATTCCTCTTGAACTATCTTTTCAACCAAAGATGACATTTTAACGTCATGATATTCAACCATTTCATCCAGCTTATCTTTTACTTCTGGGCTGATTTTACAAAATAGGTTTTTGCGGACATCGCCCGTAACCATATTGTAGATGGCATCGACTGACTTACCAGCATACTGCTTTTTCCAATCCGCACCTAATTCTTCTTCGATGATGCGCATTTTCCTGAGTGTGGGATAGCTCGCCATCACTAATTCTCCTGTGTAAATTTTTTCACACTAGTACTTATGGTTTTGGGAGTTTGGGTGAGATAGAAAGCAAAAGGGGCGGCGACTTGTTGCGTGTGTCGCCTACCCCTTTCTATTTATTTTGGTAACAAGGCTCATTACACCTCGGACGTTGCAGTGGTTTAGACCGCGTTGGGGTTTCGGCGTCGTCGCTTACGCGGCGAGGGCGAATCCTCCGTCAAATACGCTATCGTTTGCAGATAGATTGTTGAACCTTTACGGGGGTATCGTCCCGACAGTCTCACTACTTGTCTTTTGTCACCATGTCGAAACCGGTGCATCCCCTTAGTGGTGGAGATGGCGGGATTCGAACCCGCGTCCATAGAGCATCCAATGTTCGCTCAAGCAACTGTACTCTTATTTATATACCCGATGCCGTTCGGTGTCAAGTATTGAGTAAATAAGTTGTACATTGACAGGAATGAGCCATGACACAACAAAACTACTGGATTGATTCCCTCTGGCCTACTATTGCGGCTTCAGGTGAAACTCTCGTAACCCTACCCGGTACTACCGCAGCATTAATTCCAGTCGGTAGTTCGGCTGAACGGCCAGCCTCTCCAACCAACGGCATGATGCGCTACAACACCGACCTTGGTGACTTCGAGGCGTACAACGCTGGTTGGGCTATCCTAGCAACTATTGCTGGTGTCACTCTTTCTAAATTGGAAGATGCTGACCTCAATACTCAAATCTTTGTCGAAAACTTTACGGGTATCGATGACAATATCATCGCATTCACAATGGGTGACAATACCGGCACCTACATAATGCCCGCCACGGTGCTCAATTGGTCAACCGCTAACTTCGGAATTGTAACGCCTGCTGGTAATGCCGGTAATACTGGTGTCGCTTTTGACATCACCACGGGTGCCGGTAATACTACCGCCGCTGGTGGTACATTTAATCTTGTCACTGGTGACGGTGGCGCGAGTGGTAATGGTGGCGACATCGGACTGACTGCTGGTGACGGTGGTGGTACGGCTGGTAATGGTGGTAGTGTTGTATTTGCTGCTGGTGATGCGCCAATCGGTCTCGGTGGACTGGTTTCCATCTCTGCTGGTGATTCTGGCACAGGTAATGTCGGTGCCGCTGTAACGATTAATGCTGGTGTCGGTACCGCCGCTGTTGGTGGTGCAATAAACTTAAACGGTGGTGCTTCTACGACGGGTATTGGTGGTCAAGTCAATATCAACCCCGGTGCTTCAGTTGCCGCTGACGGTGCTCCGATTTCTCTAACTGCTGGTGCTGCTGATGGCGCTTCTAACACTGGTGGTGCGATTACCCTAACTGCTGGTGAGGGTGATGCCTCAAATGGTGCTGGTGGTGTTGCATCCCTTATTGGTGGTGCCGGTGGTACCGGTACTGGTGGTGGTGGTGATGTTAACGTGCTTGCCGGTCTACCACAAACGAGTGGTGCTGGTGGTGACGTTAACGTGACGGCTGGTGACTCGCTTGGTGCTATTGCTGGTGGTGCCATTACAATCACTGGTGGTGATGCCGGAACGGTTGCGGTTGGTGGTGCGGTAACGATCACGGCTGGTGCTGGTGGCGCGACATCCGGCGTTGGTGGCTCAACACTTATCTCGGCTGGTGCCGGTGGTGCTGGCGACGTTGGTGGCTCATTGACGCTTACGTCCGGTACCGGTAACGGGTCTGGTGATGGTGGTGATTTATCTATTATCGCTGGTTCAGGTGGTGCAGGTGGTGGAGACCTTGGTGGCGATGTCAGTATTATCTCTGGTACTGGTGCCGGTGCCTCTGGTGATGCCAATATATCTTCTGCTAACGCTACTGGTGTCCCTGCTGGTGATGTCAATCTGACGGCTGGTACAGGTAGCCCCCACGGTGCCATCAACATGTCTACTGGTGGTGCAACACGATTCACCGTCGAGGATAATGGTACACTGTCCACAGCAACGGCATCTTACGAGGCTCTGGTCTTGGCCGACAATGATATGCCGAACAAGAAATATGTCGATGATGCAATCACTACGGCACCACACCCGTATGACGTATTCGCAACCTTGGGGAGCACGCTCCCCAGTGCACCTGCCGGTACTAACGTGCACCGCTGGACTTTCCCACGGGCTGTTACATTCGGAACTGGCGGACATTACGCGTATTGCGATGCTTTGACAACGGCATCAGTTGCTCCGGCGACATTCAATTTCCATGTATCATCACCCGGTGGTGGAGTACCCGGTGCTTCAATCGGAACGATGACTTTCGCGGTAGGTTCGCAGACGGGTGTTATATCAGCCATCGGACCATTAACTCTCGCGATAGGCGACGAACTCATTCTGACATACACAACCCCCGATACGGGCCTTACTCTGGCACGTGTTGTCTTTAGTCTGTTGGCGACCGTTTAATAGTGATGAGTGGTTCGCCACTCGCCATTGATGTGTAACTGCATGGCGAACGGTCCTTTGATATACGGTTCACCGCACGTTGGGCACGGCATAATATCGCTGTGTGGTTCTGGTGGTTTTTGATTGCGCCAGTTGGTGAACTGACCTGTTTGAATAGGATCACCAACGCGTATATCTCTACTCAGATCGCAAATCTCGTGCCCCTTCGTGCAGGTGACGGTTTCACCCGCTTTTGCATATAGTGGCATCTGTTGGGATACGGGCTCATCAGGCCGATTCATGATGAACAGCAAATAGTAGAGGATGGTTATACCCATCAATACTACGAGCGTTGTGCCCGCAACTGCTAGGGGGTCCATCGGTCTTACGTCACGACCAGAAACAACAGGAACATCAGAGCGCCGATGCCGATAGTGACGATGCCGTCTTTCGTGCCGCCAGAAAAATCTGCACGGGCTTTGTCATACACGGCTTCGCGGGCATTTGCAAATTGGTAAGATTCTTCTTCGGGAGTTCTTGCTTTGTTGAAATCTTCATGATCATCGTAGTTCATAGTAGTTTACCATTTTGAAATTAATAAAAGGTGTGCCGGTGGAAATATCACCAGTATAACCGCAATCGCCACACAATGTCCAGCGGTGCCGTGTCTGGAGTCCGACAACATCAGCATCCAACCACCAAACGACCTGTCGAGGCGGAGTCTTACGGCCAGTATGACGAAACCGATGACCAACCATATCAATGGTCCGTATATCCAACCGCTCATCAATCTTCTCCTATTGGATACATCCAGACAGGTGTGGCCCAACCCATCCATGCACCCACGATGTTGAAATCGAAAAATTCAACTGCTTCATCCGGCGTCATACCATCACGATGCTCTAGTATTTCGAGGACTTTCGTTACGTTGTACACTACGACCGGTGGCTGACCACACCGCTCACCAACTCCTATTATCGCGTCGTCCAATCCGTCAGCGGTCATTATACCTTCGTAATCGTCTAAGTTCATGTTTCCTCCGTGGGAATATAGTATGGTGCGGCCAGAGCGTTCATGATGGCACTGGTAACTTTCTCACCCGTTCCGTTTGTCGTAATTGCAGTCAAAATCAACTGGCCTTCAGGATACCACTTAAAAAATGGAGTGAGGTTCGACTTCAAAAGGTCATACGAAAAATCCAGATACCATGGTTCGGTGCGCATGGTATCATGAGTATTCTTCTTTGCGAATTCTAGCGCCCGTTCCGCTTTGTCGGAGAGTGATGATTTACCGTCTGTGACTGTGCAAAAGACTACTTCATCACACAGCATGGCAGGACAAATTATTGTTTCAGTTGACACGGATGGCCTCTTCGGGATAATACACCCATCCAGCCGCGTTTTCGTCCATACCATTCAGTAAGGTAATATCGACTGGTGGGCACCCCCTGAATCCTTTCTCCTCGCAGATATTGACGAGGTTGGTAGTAGCGCCATGTGCTTTATTCTGCGCCTCACGTTGGGAATCGGGTGAATCCAACACGTGCGCTCCGCTGATAAAAAATTCTATGTAGGTATGGGCCACGTTCAGTTGGTGATCGATTTCGCGATCCATAGAGATACGTCTCAGGTGGTTATTAAATTGTCGGGAATCGTCATCCATACCAATCACATCGGGTTGTAATACTACCATTTCCGGCGTTACTCCAATCCCGTCGATTTCCATACTTCCCCCTGCAAGGTAGATAGCCGTGGTGGTCTTGATTGCAGCGCCACCGGGTAATGGGGAGATCGTTTGCACCGAGCCCTTACCATACGACTTGACGCCCAGTATTATGGCTTCCTTATGCGCCTGTGCCGCTCCCGCGACGATTTCTGATGCGGATGCCGAGCCGCCATTCACTAATATAACTCGGGGGATAATTTTGGGGAATGTTCGGACGTGTTGGGTTATGTAATTGAATGCTTGCGCCGGACCACCCTCAACTTCTGGGGGCTCAATGACCTGAACTGCGGGGACTCCCTTCGGAAGAAACAGATCACTAACTCGTATTGCTTCACCTAACAGGCCACCGGGGTTGTTCCGCAAATCTAAAACCACACCCTTGATAATACTTGTATCAACCACATCGTTTCGACCCAACCAACCATTATCAGATAGCTGTCGCTTGATGTCGTTGTAAACCGTTGCCGAGAATTCCGTAATTCGTATGGTGAGGATACCCGCGTCGGAGTGATTCATATACACAAACTGATTTCTAGTATGAATACGGGGGACTGTGATAATTCCTATGTCGGTGGTCCCGCGCTTGATCTTCAGGTTGACATCCGAGCCAACCGGTCCCCTGATTGCATCAACCATTTCATTTATATTACCAAGCTGTCGGCTCCAGTGGGTCATCGGCTCTCCTAGTGAGCCAGCAGCGGTGATTACATCACCAATCCGTATGGACATATTTTTCAGTGGTGAGTTATCAAACATCCCGAGTATAATAACACCGTCGGTAACGGCTCCTATGCTAATGCCGACGCCGGTATAATTTGTTGGCCTACTACCTTCATTGAATTGTCGATACTCCTCGGCGGAAAAATAACTGCCGTGCTTATCACCAATCTCTTTCAGGATAGCGTCGATAGCTATATTAAATAATTTTTCCTCAGACTCTACTGCTTTGGGATTAACGTGATTGGAACGTATGGTGTCGAGAATTAATTGGAATTGCTCACCGTAGTTTACATCACCCGAGGTGCTATAGCGCTGAGCCGCAGCAGAATAGCTCGAAGTGAGGATTATCCCAAGTAGGGCTCCAATGAGACAATATGGTATGAACCATTTGCTTGAACGTTGTCGGGTACCAATCATAATTATTTCCCCAATATTGTATATTGTATGTATTACTTATCCGTTTTCAAGGCAGATTCGTATGTCCGAGTAACCAAATACCATGATAAGCTGCCAGCAGGCCATATACCACCACGCAGGTATAAAACAGATACCGGCAATATACCGATACGCGGGTAATATGTGGAATGGTAAATCCGAGCAATAATAGGAAGAATGCCTTTACGGAAATAATACCCCATATACCAAAATGCTGATACATGTGATTCATTATTGGGTTTGCTTCCTCGGCACTGAGTGTGAGTATATAATTCGTATACACCACATCAACGATGTTCAGAAGAATCAACACCGCGTATGCAAACCATACGCGGTGTTGACTCTGTTGCGGACTAATCTCTACCGAAAGCATCGAAGGTCACATTCCGCTTGCCAGAGATGGAGAAGTCCATCCATGACAGGTGGCCACGGGTAACTGGGTTTTGGACAACCCCCTCGATAACATCGATGTCCTTTGAGGAACCGGTGTCAAGGAAGATGGCCTTACCGCCCTTGTCGTTCGTCTTGGTCACTGGGTGTTCAGGTGACAGTACTGCGTGACCAACAACGGCAGTGTGACGAGCAGGGACAGTATCGACCCAGTTGTACAACCGCTCGGGGTATCCGCTGACCAACTTGCCGGTCGTCTCACCGAACATTGCCATAGCCATACGCTTCGATTCATCCTCTACGCGGAACAGTGTATCACCCCAGATGGAGTGGTGTGCGGCACCATGAACAAACAGGAATCGGTCCAGTTGTATCCAGTCGGGAGACAGATCGACCAGAGCCAAAAACTTACGTTCCCAGATTGCTCGTCGCGCTGGCAACATACCCTTGACAATGTTGACGGTGAAGTCGTTACCGCTGGAAATATTTCCTTCGAAACCGGCATCACGCTCCTTGACTACCCAGTTCGCGATCTTCTTTTCGTGGTTACCACGAAGAGTGATGGCACGGCCATCACGAACCAAATCGTATACCATCTCGATAAGCCGAACTCCCCGAACATCGTAATCAAGAATGTCACCCAAGAACAACAGGAAGGTATCATCTGGAACATCGACGGCCTTCCTAAACGATTCAAGGTTTCCATGAACGTCAGCGATAACTCGAATCTTAGTGAATCCACGGGACATCAAATCTTCCACAGGATTCTCACGAGACAATTCACGAACAACTTCGAACTGCTCAACGCGGGTGTCGATGACGATGACTTTCTTCGGGCTCTGTCCGTCACTACTTAGTATCTTTTCCTCGTTGGCCACGAAGGTGTCTTCGTGCGCTTCGATGAGGCTGACGGTTTTACCATTGGAAGTTTTCTTCACGATGATATCCTTTCTCCAACCAGCCTTTTGCATTTTAGATTCGACCGAGCGGTTGACCACCAAGTAGATTACCGGAACGTCCAGCATCAAACCGAGTTCCATAGAACGGCGGCGATCTTGATCACGGATGTGGGTGGCGTCGATGACTACACGCTGACCAACGTTGATTTTTGCTTCAACACGGCGAGATACCTCAGCGAGGACTTCATCATCTTTATCTTGACGGCGCTTGTCGCCAGTGAATTCCACGCGCAGAGCATCAGTGGACACGACTTCACGCGGGTTGAAGTGTCTCTCGATTAGTGTACTCTTGCCAGCCCCAGAAGGACCGACCATCATCACTATAGATGGCCCTATTGGAATCTTTTTCATATTTGTTCTCCAGTCATTTATATACTATACCAGCCCACGGTCCATTTGTCAAACCTTGACCAACTGCGGAAATGGTACTATATCCCTTGTATAGCAACAGTTTGGAAGACTAATGGACAGACCATCGTGGGATCAAATGTACATGGATAAGTGCTACAAGGCGGCTGAACGCAGCCCCGATGAAAGCACTCACTCAGGTTGTTATATAGTCGCTCGGGATAACACACCAATCAGTTTCGGATATAATGGCTTTCCACGGGGGCTAGCAAATACCCCAGAACGGCAGGAAAGACCGTTGAAATATCAGTACTTCGAGCATGCCGAGCGTAATGCTATCTACAATGCAGGACGCAAGGGTACGAGTTGCCTTGATGCCAAACTCTATGTCAACTGGTTACCATGCTCGGACTGTGCTCGTGGAATAATTCAGTCAGGAATCTCCGAGGTCATAGCCCATAAACAGGGACAGATGGCATTTACTATGTCACGGAATGATACTGTTTGGGGCGCAGACCACCATGAAGTACTGGGTATGTTCGAAGAGGCTGGTGTAGCATTCCGTTGGTACACTGGACCCATCCAAATGGGACTCACCGGAATGTGGTCAGGCAGACGCTACGACCTCAGCACCGAAGCACCATACGAGGTGGCCATGGACGCACGGCTAGCATGGGTTCTGATAGATGGGTGAAGAATGGCCAAGTCGAAAACTGGAAGACGGATTCGAAACTAACTCGTGGGGTCAGAGACGCCTAACCATTGAGGGTGCCGGACCCAACCATTTGCCGTTTCTTGACATCGAGCCGTATTTGGATACGTCCCGGTATGAGGAATTCCACGACGAGGTAAACATTGCGCTATCTAACATCGAGGATTATACCTTCCCGCATGTCAATGGAGCCATCCCCGATGAACTTCAGCAATTTGAGGGACAGACTCATCCATTAGATATCCTCCATAATATCGAGCGGTATGATCCCACAGGTAAGCATCTCGCAATCATAAATTCACTCCCGCAGAAGCAGCAGAAAATGAAGTACGCCACCTTTGCTCTAGGCGCTGCCCAAACGTTTGCGTTTTCGGTGTTCATATTCTACAACGAGTTCAGCACGCGGTCTGATTTGGCCAAGCGGAAGCGCGGTGCGAACTATCATCATTTTCCAAAGGTGGCATCCTATATTGATAACGAGTTGCCATTCAAAAATGTTTCCCGTGCAATTTTATTTGGGACATTTCCCAGTACGGAAGTGATTTGCCACCGTGATTGGATTCGGACGGAATCCAATACGGAACATCATATCAATTTTAATTTTGGCCCCGGCAGACGAGCGTATGTTTATGACTGTGAGACACAACAAAAAACACATGTTAGGGAAGGTTGCCGTGCCTATGCATTCAACTACCAAGATTATCACGGCGTGAGTGCCGTACCTTGGTTCACTTATACCATTCGGGTAGACGGAGAATTCACAGATGAATTCTGCGAAAAGCTAGGATTGGTCGATAGAAAGATTTCGGGTTACTGACCGCGAGAGTCGGGGTATTTGTGTACCGGTGGTTCATGTCCCGAGCCTTCTTGATCCTGAATCAAATCATGTAGCGCCTGTGACGCCTGTGGTGACGGAGCAACATCATCACCAGTATGTATTGCCATAATCAAAGCCGCTAGCTCGTCATCCAGTCGTTGGTATACCTTACCATTAACTCGAACAGGTTTTGCCAGTTCCATTCCGTCCAGATCAACACCACCTTGATAAAAGGTGTGTGGTCCATCCATCTCCGTCGGAGAAATATCCCAGTTTAGGTCGAGAATAACAGGCACCGCCTGCCCTGTGGATTGGTCATAGGCTTCCATCTCGACTCGGGCTGAAGGTCCGGCATTTGCATCCATTTCAGCATCGGCACGCATGTCATCCATATGATCTTGATGACTCCAGTCATCCATTTCATTCAAACCTAATGCTTTCATTAATTCCTCCAGTACGTCGTCAGTTTCGTTTCGGAACATGTGAATAGTGGCTTCGCCAATTTCGCGAGCGGACATAAGATTATCCATCTCAGGGTCCGCGTCCATAGACATATCACCAACGTATGGTGTACCGGTACCCATTCCACCCATTGAGGAGGCACCGGGGCCACCCACGTCACCGTAGGACTCATCCATCGCATCGGTAATTGCCCGAGTGCCACCGTGGTCATCTACGAACCATAAGGATGGAAAGTAGTTTCCCCCTGCTGCCCGTCGAATCGCCTTTATGGCATCATCGTAGCTATCGTAATTACCCAACCACTTCTGCTCAAGTGATGCGCCATACCCACCACGGGGCTCATCGACGACAAATCCGTCGGCCTCATAGTCTGGTTCATCTTCATCACTAGGGTCGCCATATGGCTGCGCACCACTTCCCTGCTCATAGTCATAACCGGCATCGGCATCCTGTGAGGTATCGTAGTTTGGGTTGTAACCGATTTCATTGAGGTTTATGGACTCTTTCATGGTTGGTTCGCCTGCTAGGTTGGTCATACCAACGGGGCTCGCTACGCCGCTCTCAGGAGCCTCTGCGTCCATGTGTTCATCATTGCCAATACTTTCGTCGTAACTGTCGTCGCCATCACGCCACGGTGGGGCATCATAATTGGTTTGACGATCTAATTCGGGCTCGCTACGCTCATCGTCGTAATCACCATCATTGAATCGTTCTTCGGCCCTATCAGGGTTACGCTCACTGCCGTCACTTAAGCCAACATTCTCTGCTATTTCGCCTTCCTGATGATGCACTTCTGAGTCTGAAAGGAAATTTTTGGCTGGAGTAACCACTTGGAATCCCATAGTATCGCCACCTTTCATCTGATTCCGGCCATGCAATATGGCGGTCTTCACGTCATCATAGCCGGTATTCCAAACCTCACCGTCCGCCTGATAAGTTACCAACTCATATGGCTTGAATTCATCAGATTCACCCATCACCATAGGCATATCCATCGGAGGCATACTGACGCTCACGTCCATCTGGTGTCCGTTGTCATCCATTTCGCATTCGCTCTGACCCATTCCCTGTAAAACTGAAGAGCAACCACCGATGTCCATAGGTGCCTCGTTGTGTGAAAACCCACCGTCTGGATAAACGCGGAAACACTCACCTCCTTCACATTTGATTATCAGTACATTTTGGTCGGCTTTCAATAACGAAGCATCCACTACAGGATTGCCGTGTGCATTCGCGGCAACCGCTAAAGATTCAGCGGCATCGATTTGTTTGGTTGGTCTGTCCCATAACCACGAGATGGCACCGGGTGGTAAATGCATAAGATTCATGCGCCCAGATTCCATCAGTGCTACTTGAAAGTCAATATCGGTCATGGTAAACTCCTCAATGATGTAGTATTTACTATCGTGGCTCATAAAGTATAAATATCAGTATGAAAAAATGTGCACTCCAAGAATCGTCAAGAGTCCGAGCAAGGGTTCATGGAAATCATGGGCCAGATAGGAAAGCACTACCGTCATTTCGTCTTCTAGGATGCCTCAATCAAAACCTGTTTCATTCTCTGGAACGACTCGTCGTTGAACAGCTTGCGGGTCATTCTCCAGACTACAATGATATCAACAATCCGGCCACCTACGAAATCGCTCAAGCCTGTACATTGAAGACCTACTTCACTCCGGCCTATCGACAAATTCTCCTCCAGACTACTGATCGACCGGAGGGTGGAGTTCCCGATGAATGGGAGTACACGGATTACATAGAGAATGCTGATGGCTTCGCGGAAATAATTAACCAATTTGCCAATCCACATTTTCGCGCCCGCATCGCAGTTCTCCCACCAGAGGAAAAATTGGATTGGCACATCGATACCAACACCAGTTATGCTTGCCGTGTGAGCATCATGGTGCACGGGCAACAGGAATTCTTAATCAACCGTGGTGGGAATATCGAGCAACAGATTATGAAGGCTGGTGAGATTTGGTTCAGCAACACTGGCTTCAGTCACAGCGTAGCTGTCATCGGCGACGAGCCTCGGGTGAGTGTGTTAGTAGGTTGCCATCACTCCGCCATAGAGCACCTGATGCCATGTCGAGATTAAACTTTTCAAACAAGCTGCGGATAATCCATGTCCTGAATCATCTGGCGCTCATTCCGGCAATCATGTACGGGTCGTGGTGGATGTGGGTAGCAGGATACGCATTCTGGTATGGTGTCATTGGCTCGGTCGGAATTAGTCTCGGCTTTCATCGATATCTTTCCCACAAAAGTTTCACCACATACAAATGGTTCGAGATGTTGATGATCTACTCGGGCTGTCTGGCCACCGGAGGAACGCCACTTGGATGGGCAGGCTCTCATCGATTACACCATGCTTATACTGATACGGAAAAAGACCCTCATTCCCCTAATATCATCGGTCCGGTTCGGGCGTATTTTCATATCTGGGAACCGTTCCGTATTCCTAGCCGACTCATTAGAGATTTATTGACTAACCCCCACGTCAAGTTTTGCCAACGACACTATTTCAAAATTCTAATCGGATGGGCCAGTATGCTGTGCCTGATTGATCCCCTGTTGATGGTATTTGGATATTGCCTGCCTGCGGTCTTTGCATTCCATGCATATGGCCACATCAACACCTTCGGACATTTATTCGGATATCGAACTTACGAAACGAAGGACAGCACCAGTCGAAATAATTGGTGGGTGAATCTACTGACCTGTGGTGAAGGCTGGCACAACAACCATCACAAATTTCCTAACAAATATAGGATAGGGCTCAAGTGGTGGGAGTTTGATATTGGAGCCCGAACGTTAGAAACCTTCGGACTGATGAAAACACATCGTTAGAGATGTAGCTTGAGGTCTTCGTACAGCACTTCTGTAATAATAACGATACGGGATTCTGTAGCGGAGTGGTTAAGAACCCTATGACGCCATCCCGTGTTGAGGAACCACGTTTCACCATCAGCTATCCATAGTGATTCTACCTCACCTCGTCTTATAAACTGGAATTCAGAGTTCACCATATCGACGCCAATCTGGACGCGGCATATAATCGACGTATTCAAATCGATGTGCCAAGTTATTTCGCCACTCGGTGGAGTTACCGTAATGCGTGTCTGATACACCGTACCAAACATAGATTCTAGATAGTCCCGTATCTCCGCAGTGCCGTCCTTCCACTCGGTGTAATTTATCTCGCCATCTTGGTCACTCTCTGGCGCTTGTGTTTGTAGTAGCACCAGTTTGTAATCCGTAGGCACCATGTCCGTCACCGGACAGTCCATTGAGATTTTATAGTTCTCCGTACCCAAGTCACTTTCGGCACCACCGTGGGCAATCGTTCGTGCCTGATCCAATACCGCTATGGGTACATTGTAATCCAGTTTGGTGAACGTCGGCAGTTCGTGCCTGCGTGGTCCAGCGCTTCCTTTAACGTGCTTACGGTTGTTCATCAGCGAACTCTATAAATTGGGTGTAGTTTCGGTGTTTTTGTTTCAGTCGGACGGAGTGTACGGCCACATCATATGGGTACGTTGTCCTTCCCATAATACCCCAGAAGCTATCCCACTTCGGACGTTTTCCGGCTGGTACAATATACTCGACGTAGCGCTCGTATCTATCGAAGAACTCATCGGTGTATTTGTCCCACATTTTCAACTCTGCTTTCATGTGAGCGGCATGCTTGATGCAATAGTGATAGAACCGGTCTTGGGATTCACAATACTCGTGCAGGCTTCTGATGATATGCAGGTGTCCGCTTTTCTTGGGATTGAAGAGTGGGGAATGAGAGTGATCTATTACGAGGGTATGGTCGGTGACACCGGGTAGTTTGTCCTAGAAGAACATTCCCACACACGATCTGAGAATACCGTCTTCGTCAAATGCACCAGCGAGTACATTTCTACCACTTCTGCGGTAGTCAAACTCTGTTAAGAAGTCAGTGATATCTAACCTCCGACTGCGCTCCATAACTTTCTTTTGGGTGTTTACAATACGCTCGTACTCGGGGAAATCTGTGGACACGAGGGGTCTTACAATAAATTGTATCCCGTCGTAATCAACAACTCGTTGTTCGAACGTATGCTCCACACTTATATAACTTCTTCGGTTATTACCGGTGCGTTATAAACGGCAGTGGAAAGGTTTGTTTCGAGGGTGATGTAAGACGCATCCAATTTGAAAGCATCATAGTCTTCTTTAGTCAGATACAGCGTAACCGTTTCCACCTCGGCATTACCATTAATATTACTGGATCGGTAGATGATTTTACCCTCAGCCTGTTTTGCAGCGATATATGCTTGGAAGGCGTCATACCCTCCCATGGACGGCATAATGGTGGCGATGTCTGCCACGGTCATG
>Ga0307380_10004092_pt1 | contig 19854 bp, 14 predicted proteins | sample UN3MG_FD_202239 | JGI IMG/M metagenome (GOLD analysis project Ga0307380, IMG submission 202239) | Soil microbial communities from Risofladan, Vaasa, Finland - UN-3 | ecosystem: Environmental > Terrestrial > Soil > Coastal area > Acid sulfate soil | place: Finland: Risofladan, Vaasa | collected... | reverse complement strand
CATCCGCGGCAATCAGATCGAGATACCTTTAGTATCCGGCCCCTGGGGACCGGCAATGGTGGAAGTTTTCCCTGAAGTCCTTAAGGCTGTACGAATAAAACCTCCTGATTCGAGGTGGGTGATCAAGCACGAAGAAAAAAAATTCCCCGAAAAGGGATTGTATTTTGCAGACCCAACATTTTTGGAGGTCTTCAATGTCGAAATGGTTGTGGGCGATCCTGAAACTGCGCTCGATGCACCTTATTCTATGGTGATAACCGAAGAAATGGCTGAAAAATATTTCGGCGAAGAAAACCCCATCGGCAAGATCATCGTTGGTGATAATTGGATGAATTTCAACATCACGGGCATTATGAGAAAACATCCGCCATCAACCCACATGGATTATGATTTCCTGGTAAATTTTGAAACTCTCAATAGAGCAATAGAACCTGTCAATAAGCAACTTTTATACGGCGATCTCTCCAGAAACTGGCAGAATTTCCGCATTTACACATATCTTCTGCTCGATGCCAATGCTGATCCTGAAGCCGTAAAAGCAAAAATGCGGACGCTTCTCGAAGATCGCCTGGGAAAAATGCTCAAGACCGTCGGAGTGGAATTAAATCCTTATCTCCAGAAATTAACGGACATTCATCTCAAGTCCAACCTTGAAGGAGAGATAGGACCAACAGGTGATGAAAGTTATATTTATATCTTTTCTGCCGTGGCCATTTTTATACTCTTGATCGCATGTATCAATTTCATGAATCTTTCCACAGCACGTTCGGAAACCCGGGCCAAAGAAGTGGGGATACGAAAAGTTATCGGTGCCGATAAAGTCCAGTTGATTAAACAGTTTTTGGGCGAATCCATAACATTCGCTTTTTTTGCCTCAATCATTGCCGGGATTGCTGTTGTGTTTTTATTGATCCCTTTTAATACAATTGCGGAAAAAAACATATCCGCTTCGAGCTTGATAAATGTGCAAACGATTTCACTATTGATCGGTTTGGTCATCATCATCGGCTTTGTATCCGGCAGTTATCCGGCTTTTCTTTTATCGGCATTCCGACCGGCTGAAGTATTGAGCGGTAAGAGACATAAAGGTGCTTCAGGCGGTTTATTGAGAAAGGTCCTTGTGGTAGTACAATTTGCCATTTCTGTGTTTCTGATCATAGGCCTTAGCGTCATATACAGCCAGATGGGATATATCAAGAACAGATCCCTTGGTTACGATAAAGAAAACATTATGGCCATTCCGCTTTCCGATCCTGCACCAAGATCCACCTATGAATCCTATAAAACCACGCTTCTTTCAAACAGCAATATCACAAGTGTCTCTGCCGCATCGACTATACCGGGAGGATTGTTTGGAATAGCATTGATGAGGCCGACTGGACGTCCGGCGAATGAAAATTTGACCATCCAATGGATAGTTGTCGATTATGATTTTATCGAGACATTCGGCATAGAGCTTCACGAAGGCAGAGACTTTTCGAGAGAATTTACGACCGACCTGAACAGGGCTCTGCTGTTGAATGAAGAGGCAGTCAAGCAATTCGGGTTTGATTCAGGCATCGATAAAAGACTTTCAGCCGGTGGGCCGACCGATCTTCCTGTGATTGCTGTATTAAAAGACTACTACTTTAAATCCCTACATCAGAATATCGAACCATTTGCCATGTTATTAGGAACGGAACAGGCTTTTAATTGGGTGTTCATAAAAACAACGGATGAGAGCATGCCCAGGGTTATGCAGTTCGCGGAACAAGAGTGGCGCAGAATAAACCCGGGCCATCCTTTCGAATACACATTTGTGGATATAAATAACGACATGATGTATCAGTCTGAAATGAAATTGAGCCGCCTGTTCAGCATCTTTACCGGAATTGCCATATATATTGCATGTCTTGGTCTATTTGGTCTGGCGTCTTTTACAGTCGTACAAAGGACAAAGGAGATCGGCATGAGAAAAGTTCTCGGCGCATCTATCGGGGGGATAGTCATCATTTTATCGAAAGAATATGTCAAATGGATTGTTCTCGCTAATGTTTTTGCCTGGCCTCTTGCTTATTACTTTATGCGGAGGTGGCTTGAAGGATTCGCCTACCGCACAAATCTAAATATATTGGCTTTTTTTGTATCGGGCATGCTGGCATTGATTATTGCGCTTTTAACGGTGAGTGTTCAGACATTCAAGGCCGCCACAGCCAATCCTGTGGATTCGCTCCGATATGAGTGAGGGTATTAAACAGAAGTGACCTGCCCTCCATCAATGTGCCACACTCATTACAAAACTTAGACTCATCCGGGTTCTCTGCTTTGCATTTAGGACACTGAGTTGTCATCGTCCCCTTCGTTGCTGAGATTAGCATATAAATTTGTGGGGGAGGAGTCAAACAGAATTTATAGATAGACAAGTAATTTGGTGACGTTTTGTGACGAAAATTGCTTACAATCGCCTACATTTGCATAACAATGACAAAGTTAGTGGGACCAAAATTTTGTGGCATTCCTAGGCGTGGAGCACATTAACAGAGTGGCTGGGAAGCAGGGATTCGAACCCCGATTCCATGATCCAGAGTCATGTGTCAATTTAGACATCTCCCCTATTTTAAATTGTCCCAGATTGTCACAGAAAATGCTTAAAATCGCCTACGTTTGCGTGCGCTTGCTTAAACGGAAACTCGGGAGATTACCCCTGTTGGATGCGATTACCCCTGTTGGCTTTCAACCCTCAATGTTTGGTTCCGGAGACCAACGCTCTATCCACTGAGCTACAGGCGCACCTGAATTTGTGGCAATATTATATCAGAATTCAGCAGGAAATCGAGGAGGAAATTTCATGCAGTTTTTCTTACACAGCCTGATAATGGCACATTTATTGCTCATTAACTGAACGGCAAGTGCAAGCAAAATTTTAATGTTAAAGGAGGCTCGGACAATGAAGAGGCTCTGCGTCATTATTCTCGTCCTTTTCCCCCTGTTGCTATTCTCCCAGGGATTGCAAAATACCATCAATATCCATTTTTATCCTCACTCTCTTTCTCCTCAGGACAATCTTCGAGATGGCCCGCATGGAAAAAAATTTGACATATCTGAAGATACATTTTTGATATGGGTTGATCTATTTCCGGGCATGTTCTTCACTCATGAGACAGTCTACATATTTATCTCAAGAGAGAATGTTCGGATAAAAAGAGGAAATTGGTGGCCAGAATTAAACGGAAAGATGATTCTCCACAATGAACATAGCAAATATGCTCTCATCAGTCCTTTCGAACTGTCCTCCGATTCAACGGAAGGATTCATAGACGACCATATTACTATCCATGTCTACCCGTATGAGCTGACATCCCAAGACAAGCTCACCAATGGCCCTCTGGAAGAATTATTCACAATCTATAACAATAGTCTCCTCGTCTGGATTGATTTTTTACCTGACGCTTTTTTTGCCCATCCTACAGCCTACATTCTGATATCAAAAGAGAACATTCGTGTGGAATATGGGAGCTGGTGGCCAGAGCTGAATGGTCACAGAATACTCTACGGCCAACAGAATAAAATCGGAATTCTCTCTCCTATCAGAATCTCTCACGGATCGTTCTTCTGAATCCCGAATGAGCTGTCGTTTCTTTGTGAGTTATCAAATAAAGGGCTGGTATACTTTTTGCACATGGATAGACTATTATAAAAAGGACTTATATACTGTTGACATTATTAATGTCTTTAAAAAGCGGACAAAAGAAAGTGATTAATAAAAACGCTGAGCTCCTCAGTGGCTCTACCTCTCCCAAATAACAAGGTTCCGGTTTGTAAAAATTCAAAGATGGAGCGCTCTAGGAGTAACATGAAAAAAAATATCATCATTTCCTCAATTGCCCTGATTCTGATCAGTGCATTTTTTTCGTTCACACAAACTTTTGCATCAGTCAACGGATCGGTCAAATCCAAAGATGGAAAACCTATCGAAGGGGTCCAAGTCATTTTGATATTTTCTGAAGATGGCACAAAGTATGAATTGGTCACAGATAATAAAGGAAGATGGAGAAAAATGAATCTGCGGCCAGGGACTTGGACTATCGGCTTTCTGTCCGATGGTTATGAACCCAAAAATCTCAATGTCGAACTTTCCGCCATACAAAAGAATCCACCCGTAGATGTACTGCTGGATCCTCTCCCAGACTCACCAGTTGCACGGGGCGATTCCCTTTATGCGGAGCAAAAATTTGACGAAGCTCTGCAAGAATACCAGAGGGTCCTGTCAGAACACCCAGATTTCGCCCAACTTTATGACAAAATCGGACTCTGTTATTACAGACTGAACGATTATGATAATGCCATAGAGTATTTTAAGAGGATGCTGGAAAAAGAACCTCAATCCCAGGATTCTTTAATCAACCTCAGCGCAATCTATTTTGAACAAGGGAATCTCGATGAGGGAATGAAATACTTTCAACAACTTGATAAAAAAACCCTCACCGATAGCACTCTGTTCTATAATATCGGAATTCTGTTTTTTAATAACAACCAGATTGAATTGGCCATCGAGTATTTGTCCAAAAGCCTAGAGTTAGACCCAAAATATGTGGAAGCCTATTACCAAATGGGTCTCGCCAGCCTCAACAAAGGCGATATGGAAAAGGCTAGGGCTAGCTTTGTAAAAGTCATTGAGTTAGCTCCTGAATCCGAAAAGGCCACACAAGCGAAGAATTTATTAGAACATATCAAATAGACGGCCAACACGCTGAGTTCATTTTTTTGGGTAATAATTCAACTTTTTGAATTTTTTATGAGTTTTGCCATTTTTATCGGGAACATTGTCCTGATTTCCTTGAGAGTCATCCCAGTCAACACAAACACAATCCCTATAACTATAAAACTCATACTCTCTGTACCGTTTAATCAAATTTATGCCTTTTTCTTTTCGGCCAAAATGTTGGGATGGCCAAGCTCTCCCTGGGGAAAAATGGTTCATACCCACTCTTTCCGAAGCTCTATTTAAGTCTAGACGCAACAACACAGACATGCAAAGAATGTTTACAGTTCTTGTGAGATTGTAAATAAAATTGACTTCATTTCAGTTTGAATTACCCAGGTAAATTTTCTCTATTGTCGATAATAAATATTTATTTTTAATGGATCCATGTTGGCACAATATTTGCATATATATTGCTTAAGACTATAAGCTTTCATTAGAGGCGGTTTGACAATTATCAAATGTGTCGATTTCATTCATTCAAAACAGCAGAAATCTAGAAATTGTGTGCCATCAACAATAAAAAGATGTGAATATGAATGGGGGTTGGTATGATTTTTTAGGATTTTTTGTTTGTAAAGGCAGAAATACGCCTATAACAAGATAAATACTCGCAACAGTTGACTGAATAATAAGAGGCTGTTCGAGATCATGACGATCTCGAACAGTCTCTTTTTTTTTTCAACGAAAGGAGGTGTTAATGACATAAGGAGAGCATGGGCTAGGGTGGAATAAAAATTTCGTTTGAAATTTTTGTTCCAGAGCAAAGGCTAGAGCGGCTTTGTTCCGCATATACGTGTGGAATTCAAAAAGCCGTCGCTCCCGAAATATCGGGAGAGGAGAAATAGACTTATGGAAAAAAGACTAAAAAACATTTTGATTGTTACTTTTATCCTTTTTATCGGATCCAGCATGCTACTCGCGCAGTCTCGAACCGGAACCCTGAAGGTCGTTGTGACTGATGATGAAGGGAATATCATCCCAGGAGCTACACTCACACTCTCAAGTCCAGTCATGATGGGTGATAAATCGATGATCACGGACACAAATGGAGAAATGCTATTCATCAACCTGACTCCGGGAATTTATGAACTCAGAACGAGTATCGAAGGATTTCAGGAGAAAATCTCAGAAAAAATCGCGATATCTCTTGATCAGCAGACCTTTCTGCAGGTTGGGTTAAATCTGGCAACGATCGAAGAATCCGTCACCGTCGTAGCTGTCTCCCCTGCTGTGGACACAACGAAATCGGTTATCGCCGAGCATGTCACTCATGATACGGTTGAATCCCTTCCCATCGCCCGCGACTTCGTCGGCTATCTGCAACTGGCCGCAGGGATCAATATCGTTCCCAATTCTCAGGGCAGGGACATGCCCCAGGACCCGGCCGGTAAGGGCGGGCAGAATTACTATGACCGAGGCCTCCAAGGTTCGAACAATCCAGTCACAGGAGGAGGCAAGAGAGGCTCCCGCGATAACCTGTATTTCCTCGATGGGATGAACATCACGGGATTGTCTTCCCAAACAGCCCTGATGACCTTCAACAACGAGGTCATTCAGGAGCAGGAGCTGATGACCTCCGGAGTTCCGGCTGAGTATGGTGGCGGAAAAGGAGTCATTGGAAACATCGTGACCAAGTCCGGTGGAAACAGGCTATCGGGTTCTGCAAATCTTTACCTGCAACCCGAGGGATTCTTCTTGCCTTACGGCGGAAGCGATTTCGATAACGCCAATAAACCTGACACGGATATTAATGAAGCCACAATGCTGGAAGGTTACAAAGATAACGCCTATGACACGGCTGCGACACTGGGTGGACCGATCTTGAGGGATAAAATGTGGTTCTTCCTGTCAGGCCAGTACAGGAATAATGCGGACACGTTCCAGCTTTCGGAATCGGCCTCTTCGACGCGGGAGGAAGTGGACTACTCTCAGAAGCGCATCGGATTTTTCGGAAAACTGACCTTCAAACCGACTGGGAATGATTCCCTGACCTTGATGTATTTCTACGACACCTATGATATCAACGGTGAACGCGACAAAAACACCATTAGAGCCCAGCAGCGAGCCCAAGAATACGATTACAATGTATTCAGTGGTTACTATCAGAGAGTGATAGGAGACAACCTCATCGTTGATGTCCGCTACGGCCGTTATGTAAGGAAATACCTGTTGGCGCCTCGTTACCCAGATGAAGGCACCCCTGATACCATGTACTTCCTGCCGGGCACATACCCCGGCATCGAGAATTACAATTTTGGCGGCTATTCACTCGCATATGATGAAGAAAACACCAGAGATCAATTCAGCGGTTCCCTCGAGTGGTATCTCGGTGACCACCGGGCCAAGCTAGGCTTTATGTACTCGAATGAGTATGACAAAGACGATCGTTTCTATCATTATGGAGAACAGCTCAATTCTGTAGACCCCAGCATAGCAGGAGTCACACTCGGAGAACTTCTCGCCGCAGGAATTTGGCCTCAGAGTGAAATGAACGAACGCCTTCTTCCCCGCCTGAACAACAATTGGGATTCGACCTCTGAGTTTTATGATCTGAATGGCGACGGTGTGGTGGAGCGTTGGGAGCTGGAGACAGCGACCTTTACGGACATGAACGACAGGGGCCTGAATTTCATGAGAAATATGGACGCTCAAACAGGCCCGAACAAGGTTCGCGCCGCGCGCTACATGGGTTACGTGATGGATGACTGGAGAATCAACGAGTACTTCACCATAAACGCTGGCGCTCGACTCGAAAAACACGATTATTTTGACTCAGAAGGTGGCGTCATTCTTAAGATGCCCTTGAGGATTATGCCCAGAGTCGGTTTGGTCTGGAATATCGGTGCGAGAGGCACACACAAACTGACGGCCTTCTACGGACAGTTCTCCGACCCTGTTCCATTTGGAATGGTTCACTTCGCAGGTAACATTTCAGGACGCGTAATGGAGGAACAGATCTGGCTCAATAATGACTGGTACACCTTTCGCGTTCGAGGCTCGGCTGAGCAGAGGGATGCGGTCTGGACGCCAAACACGCGGGATGCTCTTTCCCATGAGTTCTCGCTGACTCATGAGATCGATCTAGGTGATCAGCTTGTCTTCTCAAGCCAGATCTATTTCCGGAAGGACACGAAAATCATCGAAGACTACGACCTGTACACTTATGTGACCGGCTACGAAGGCGATCCCAATTGGGGACATCTCGATCTTAGCTATGAGGATTTCGGGTATCCGTCCAGCGGACCTCCCGGAGAGGCGAACTATTTCCTCTCAAACCTCATCGGTGCCAAAAGAGAGATCTACGGATTTGACTTTCAAGCTTCCAAACGCTGGTCCAGCGGATCTTTCGTTGTCGCTCAGTATTCGTTCAAAAACGCCAAGGGAAACAGCCAATCCGACGGAAACGCCGACCTCCAGGGGGATTTCATCAATCTCGACCCGAGAAACGACTGGATGTGGGGCCGCACTCCGGGAACCATTCCCAACAAGGTTAAACTCTTCGGCACCTACAGGTTTCCTTTTGGCCTGGATGTTGGAGCTCTGTTCTACTGGAACTCGGGACTGGTTTTCACCGAGTCCTATGACTTCTACCCTGGCGTATACAGCATATATTACAACTGGCCGCTGAACGAAGAAGAGACGTTGTTGGCAAAGACAGGACAGGAGACGGCGCCCAACTATTACCAGATCGACCTGAAATTCAACTACACTTTAAGACTCGGCAGTACGACTTCCCTCCAGCTTTTCTGTGATATCTACAATCTCACCAACCAGCAGCAGGCCATCGATGCCCAGTATGCCCGGAACGATCAGGACTGGGACTACAAGGATGTCGTTGAAATCTTGATGCCCATGAGGTTCTACGTCGGAGTCAGAGTCCGATTCTAAGCTGATGTGAAACGATGATAGGGCTGGCACTTTTGTGGTGCCAGCCCTTTTCCCATTTTGTCATCGGAATGTGATAATTGTGATGATAATTGTGATAATATGGAGATAGAGTATTGAATATCCATCCGAATGATCATTTAAAAATGAACAGTACAAAAGGATGATGGGGAAATGAATCATAAAAAATGGATGCTCTACACATTCGTCCTCTATTTTTTTATGTGCGTGCCCGCTTTAATCCTCAGATCTCAGGAACGCACTCAACAGCAAAAAAAACAGGAAATCCCCAAGCCCGCATACGAGGTAGAAGTGATTGTTACCAATGTGAGTGTCGTGGTGAGCGACAAGGACGGTCAGAGGATTACGGGGCTGAGGCCGGAAAATTTCGAGATCTACGAAGATGGAATCCGCCAGAACCTGACGAATTTCTACGAAGTCAAGGGAATGGAGGTTTATGCGCCATCCCTAGAAAAAAAAGAGGACGAACCCGCACCCACCCCACAACCCCTGCCAGCAAGGGCCCCGGAATTTAAAAACAAAATCATATTTTATTTTGATAACTGGCAGCTCCACCCTTTGAATCGAAATCAGAGCATCAAAAGAATGGAAAAATTCGTCCGCAATAATTTTTCAGTTGAAAACCACAACAACGAAGGTATGGTCATCAGCCTCGGTCAGAAGCTGGAAGTTCTACAGGAATTCACTTCAAATGCAGAGCAGCTCCTGAGTGCGATCCAAGAGGCTAAAAAACATTCGGGAAATTCTCTCCTGCAAATGAAGGAGAAAGAAGACCTGCAAAGAGAGCTGAACAGAATGGTTTCCGGAATGACGATGTCTGACAATAAATATGAGGGTTTCCAGAGTGCCATGGGCTTTGCCAAGAACTATGTCGAGTCCGAAAACAATGACCTGCTTTACTCCTTAAAGTCCCTGAATGCTCTTGTCGATAACCTTAACGGCATAGAAGGGAAAAAGATTCTCATCTACATCAGCGATGGATTGGCGCTCAATCCGGGCGAAGTTGTCTTTGATTATATCGATCACGCATTCCAGGTGGGAAATGCGAGGGCAGAAGCCATGATCTATGATGCCACGAATCTTTTCAAGGAGCTCACAGCACGGTGCAATGCGGCAGAAGTGGCGCTCTATCCCATCAATGCAACCGGCCTTGACAGCAGGATCCTTTCTGCAGACCGGGAGGGAGGCTGGGATGCGTACAGACAGGGGTCCGGTATGATAAAGGAGACCTCAAGGGTGAAGAACGAAGCACTCAAGCTGATGGCGGACGATACAGGGGGCATACCCATCCTGAACGCAAATGATATCAGTCCTGGTTTGGAACGTATCGGAAATGACCTTCAGTTCTATTATTCCCTCGGCTACAGATCCCTGCACCGGGAGGAAGGCAAATATCACAAGATCGATGTCAAGCTTGTGGATGTGGAGGCAAAATACGAGGTGCGCGTCCGAGAGGGATATTTGCGAGTTTCCAAAGAGGATAGAATCAAAGATTCTCTTTCTTCACGTCTATTCTTGTATCGCATCGAAAACCCGATGGATGTAAGAGCGCAGGTGTTACCAGTCGAATCCATGGCAACCTCTAAGAGGCTTTTGCTGAAGATAAAACTCCTCATCCCCATCAAAAATTTGATTCTATACTCTGAAGGGGATGCGTATGTCGGGAAAATCAAGGCCTACATTGCCTTGAAGGATAGCCGGAATCGTCTATCCCCCTGTCATGAACTGGTTGAAGATATCAGGATCCCGGCATCAGATTATGAGATAGCCCTGAAAAGCTCCTATCCCTACATCGCTGAGATGTATGTCGAGCCCGAGGATTACATCATTTCCCTGTGCGTCAGGGATCTCATTGGGGATGTGGCGAATTATCTCCAACTCCAAAAAACGATTGATTGATTGAAAACAGGGGACCAATTTCCTTTGGATTGATGCTTATTTGGAATACTGCCTCAGTACTATGTATGTGCTCAACCAGAATCCATGCGGATAATGTGTCTTTAAATTATGGGTGATCACATGGTTTTTACCCTCAGAATGAAGATGTTATCCTTGGGCAGGAAGGTCTCCACACGGATGAGCTCAAAGCCTGCATTTTCAACCTCTTGTTCTACACTCGCTTTTGTCGTCGGCCTGTGCGAGTCTTTTTCTCCCTCAACTTCCGGATCTGGATCGATAATAACGACCGTAGCTCCCGGCTTGAGGCTGGGGATGAGATTTTTCATCAGTTCGATCGGCTTATCTAAGTGATGGTATACCCAAACCATGATGACCATGTCTAGGGTCCCTTTGGGAAAAAGGGGATCATCGACCTTCCCAAGGACGGTTTCAACATTCTCAATACCGTCCCGCTCACACCGCTCACGGAGAAAGCCAAGAGCTCTCTCGTTGATATCGTTGGCAAAAATCTTGCCAGTCTCGCCCACCCGCATCGCGAGATGAACAGTATACCGTCCGCGGCCAGCTCCCACCTCGCCGATGACCATTCCGGGTTTGACGCCGATGGCATCCATGACTTTTTGTGGCGGCTGCCCCTCGTTCGGGGCTTTTTCCCGATGCTCGACCGTCTGGGAAATAGCCAAAGTCGAGGAGAGAAATACTACAGAAAGAAAAATGAGAATAATAAAGATGCTGGATCGATTCTTCCTCATTGACCTGCCCCCAGTCATTGTACCACCCCCAGAGTTAGAATCCTAGGTTCAGGAGGCCTACCCAAAAACTGGTCCAGTCAAAAGTATAGTTTTCTGGCCTTTTACACTCTCAGCGAACTGCCGTGGCGTCAAGCCTCCGAGTGAACTATGAGGCCGAAACTCGTTGTAATCCTCACGCCACATCTCTATATCACATTTCGAATACCGAACGGCTCATGGACGGAACCGATTAATATGGGTGAAGGAATAAATTCATCCGGTTTCGACTGGATACCATTTATAACATCTGATGGTAAGGACTTCTTCTTTAACAGCGATAGATCCGGAAATGGTGATGTATACTGGGTAGATACTAAAATTATTGAAACATTGAAGCCTGACGAATTGAAATAATTAGCTTTTAAAACTTAAAAAGTTGATATGGGTAAAAAGGCTTTAAGGGAAAAACTCCGTATGAGATCTTAAAAGAAAAATATCTAATGGACAAAATTTGCTCTCCGTAGTATGAAATATTACAAAGTGAAGAGTAAATCAGGAAGTGGGGATTAGTCACTTATCATATCCGTTTTGCTTTTTGCTTCGAGAATATAATACATCAGCTGTCCCCGGCTGTTTACACCGAGTTTTTGATAGATATTATAAATATGATTTTTTACCGTATTAAAGGATATGAACAGAATATCCTCAATCTCCTTATTGCTTTTCCCCTGCAGTAACAGTTCGATAACTTCCAATTCTCTTTTGGAAATATCATGTTTTTGTGCAAAATTGTTCAGCAACAACCTGTTCTCTATAATTCCCATAACCCCGTAATATTTCGAAAAGAATCCATGAATCCAGATAATCGGAACAATATTAAACAGAAACAGTGCTCCTGATGCGGCAAACTTGGAAATTTGTTGTGGAAGAAGAGTAGCGATAAAATAAGATACATAAGGTGTTAGATATAACCATCCGAATGTCAGGACAGATTTTTTTCTTGAAACGTTTTGAATCCTTCTTCCACTTATCAGTAACATTACCAGAAATGCATTAATTGTTATAACCATTAATGCAGTCAGAATGGTGAATGTGATAGCGAGCCATTGGGAATCGGGATTTCTAATGATATTGATTATTCCAATGATGTAACAGCACAAAAATATGGCTACAGCAGTAAAAAAAACTTGGAAAAAACCCTTCGGTAGCTTTTTGCCTCTCAATCCGGAAATGCATTGGATGAATGTATATGTCAATCCTACCTGAACAAATAATCCACTGATGTTGACAGCAGCAACAAGCACAGGATGCATTGCTGAGGCATTTTGTCCTAACAGGTTTATGTTTATATAACCTAAGATTTGATAAAGAAAAACAGATGCATTAAAACAGATTATGTAATAGGCAAGATATCGTAAAAACGGAAACCTGTACGTTTTATACGTATAAAAAGAGTAAAATGCTGCCCACAAACCAGCGATCAGAATAATAGACAACAGAAAAATTAAGACATGTTCCATTTCAATCTTCCCCATAAAATAGACAGGGATGCAATTGAACATCAAAATTACAGGAATTTTTTTGAGAATGCAAGTACAGTTTATCGAATAGGGAATATTTACTATTCAAAATTTGGTAATTAATTCCCATTGACTAGAACTGGTACGATGCGTAATTATTTCAGGAATAATATTTATCAAAATTTTGTAAATTAACGAACTGTAGCATGATAAGCGATAATCATTTCGTTCTTGAAAGCAGGATGAACAGGTTTGTGTTTAAACTCCGCCCGATTTTGAGGAAAATACTCATTTTATTTAAATATGGGATCATTGTACTTGGGGTATTCCTCATTTTATATTTTGTGTGGTTCCGTGAATGGCAACATACATGGGGGGCATTTAATGAAGATGTGGCACGGTATATGCCGGGTGATGAGCTTTTAGATGGTCCCGGATTTAATACCACCCGGGCTGTAAAAATAAAAGCACCTCCGGAAAAGATCTGGCCCTGGTTAAGTCAGATGGGATATAAAAGAGCAGGATTGTACGGATTTGACAAGCTGGATAACGCCGGCATCCCAAGTTCTGAGGTAATTCTTATGGAATACCAAGATTTAAAGGTTGGTGATTTAATCCCGCTTGGTCCTCATAATGGCTTGAGAGTACTAAAGATGAATCCGAATGAATCAATGTGCTGGATTTTCGAGAAAGGTCCTTGGCATGGTGCAACATGGTCATGGGGGCTTTATAAAATTGATGGTCAACATACAAAATTAGTTTCACGCCTGCGGGCAAAGTATCACATAGAACATCCTCTTGATATTATTGCGGTGGCATTCATAGATGTTTTTGAAATCTTGGCGATGCGTAAGTGTTTGCTGGGTATTAAACGCAGAGCAGAGGCAGATGCCGGCCAAACGGAAGAACTGCGGGGAACAGTTTCTAATATAATGAAAGGTGGTTAAAATGAAACACACAAACAGAATGAGCATTATAGGAATAATTATTTTATGGATTTTATTACTGATGAGTTGTAAGCAGCAGTCTCATCCAGATAACATGGTTTTTGTAAAAGGCGGCGTCTACGAGATGGGAGATGTTTTTAACGAAGGGGAGGACAATGAGAAACCCGTTCATCAGGTCAAAGTTGATGATTTTTACCTGGGAAAGTATGAGGTGACAGTCAAAGAATTCAGGGTTTTTATCAAAGAAACCGCATACGAGACATCGGCAGAAGGTCCAAAAGACTGGCAGAAACAGCTTGAATTACTAGAAGAAATCAGGAGGCTATACGAAGCTAAAGAAAGAAATAAGACTAAAATTGCTGAGATTTCAAGGAAAATTCTGTTTTACGGCGGCTCGGGATACTGGAAAACTGATAATAATACATGGGATTATTCTGTTTATTTTTACTGGCAGAATCCTGGCTTTGAACAATCCGATATGAACCCTGTTATCTGCATTTCCTGGGTCGATGCTATACACTATTGCAATTGGATGAGCAATAGAGAAAATCTTCCTGTTGCTTATGATATAGACACAGAAGAATTGCTTGATGAACATGGGAACCCAAAAGAGGACATAAAAAAAGTGAAAGGATATCGTCTTCCGACAGAAGCAGAATGGGAGTATGCGGCACGAGAAAGGGGGAAGAAAATACTGTTTGGAAATGGGGAAAACATCGCTCGGTCATCACAGATTAATTTTGATGCGGATAGAGGTGATTTTTCATACCTCGAAAAGGGTGAATTCCATAAGAAAACAATACCCGTAGGAAGTTTTAAACCTAATAATCTGGGTTTGTATGATATGAGTGGAAATGCATGGGAATGGTGCTGCGATTATTTCGGGAGCTACAGCAGCAAGAGTCAAAAAAATACGTATAAATCAACCGGTTTTAACCGGGTAATCCGAGGCGGTAGATGGGGGGGAAATGCTTTTGAAATACGTGTATTTGCCCGTGATGATTATTTGTCAAACAATAGATGTAACAATTCAGGTTTCAGAATAGCCAGGTCTAAATAATCATATAAAGATTTTAAAATTATGAAATATATTGTCCTGAAACGAAAAATATGAAATTCTCTATTTTATAGAACAATGTATTTAGAGTGAATTATAAACCGATGGAATCCCGGATATACTCTTTTGTAAAGTTGATATGGGGAATATTTATTTCTGTTCTGATGCGTACATATGTTGTTCGAGAATGGACATATAGTGTTAAATAAGCATTCGAAAATCCCAGGAGTTAATATTGGCATATTTATTGCTGATTAAAATAGGAAATGTAGGTTAAAATGATAGCGAAAAATGTTTAAAAGCTACCTGACGATCGCCCTCCGTATCCTGCGCAAGCAAAAGATCTACACTGTCATCAACATCGCCGGTTTGTCCGTCGGGATAGCCTGCACACTCTTCATTTTGCTCTGGGTCATGGACGAGCTCAGCTTCGATCGTTACCACGTAAATGTCGACAGGATTTACCGAGTCATAAAACATGGCAAGAGTGGCGGCAAAGAATATTTTACTGCCATGAGTCCCGCTCCACTGGCGAAGGCACTGCTCGATGAATTTCCAGAAATCCTCCATGCGACACGCATCAGCGACGACAGCCCAAGATTTTTCCGCTACCAGGATAAAGGCTTCAACGAAAGTCGTGTGGTCTTTGCCGATGCAAACATCTTCGAAGTCCTCACTATCCCTCTCCTTTCCGGCGATCCCAAAACCGCACTCAATAGACCACGCACACTGGTCATCACCCAATCAATGGCTGAGAAATATTTCAGCGATGAAGACCCAGTCGGAAAAACTCTCCGTATGGGTGAGAATGTAGACCTCCTCATCACGGGAGTGGCCGAGGATATCCCACGAAATTCCCATTTCCATTTCGATTTTATCGGTTCTCTCCTGACCTTCAATCAAAGTATCAGTCAAGAATGGCTCTGGCCCAACCTCTATACCTATGTCCTCCTGAAGGAGGGTGTAGACCCCGCCGTGCTTGATCTCAAATTGATCAAGATCATCGAGAAATACTTTGCTCCTCATTACGAGGCCAATTTAGGTTTCACCTATGAAGAAGATCTGGCTTCGGGTGGATTTTCCAAGATTCACCTCCAGCCGATCACTGATATTCATCTCCATTCCCATATGATACATGAGATGGAGCCTAACAGTGATTCCAGGTATATCATTGTTTTCTCTATAATCGCCATCTTCATCCTCTTTATCGCCTGCATCAACTTCATGAATCTCTCTACGACTCGCTCCGCCATCCGGGCGAGGGAAGTGGGTATGCGGAAAGTTCTTGGTTCTCGCCCCGCACAGCTCATCCGGCAGTTCCTGATCGAATCCACTCTGCTGAGCTTTTTTTCTTTGGCGATCGCTCTTGCTCTTGTGGAGATTTTTCTTCCTCTATTCAACAGGATTGCCGCCAAAGAAATTGATCTTCCGTTTTTCAGTCACTGGTGGTTCCTGCCTGTAACAATCGGCGTCATCCTTTTTGTCGGATTTTTGGCGGGAATCTATCCGGCTTTTTTCCTGACATCTTTCCGTCCGATTTCGGTTCTCAGGGGCAAGCTCCAAACCGAGATCAAGAATCCGTTCGTCCGGAATGGGCTTGTGCTGATTCAGTTTTCCATAACTATTGTCCTTCTGGTTGGGACATTTGTTGTGTACAGCCAGCTGCAGTTTGTCCGGAAAAAGCAGCTGGGATTTGATAAGGAACACATTGTGATGATTCCCCGCGCCCATGTATTAGCGCAGAAACAAGAAGCTTTCAAGCAGGAGATCATGAAGCACGCTTGGATCCTGAGCGCTTCCATATCCAGTTCATATCCTGGAAAGGCCTTTGCTTACTTGGCTTATAAACAGTTGGATGCGCACGGAGATGAGACACACATAATGGGCACGTTCATCACCGATCACGATTTTGTCAAGACTTTTGGTCTGGATCTCGTGGAAGGGCGGTATTTTTCTATGGATCCTTCCAGGGAGGAGGACACAGTCGTTCTTAATGAGACAGGTGTGCGAATGCTGGGATTGAAAGACCCTGTCGGCCAACGGATTAGAGGACCGGAAAAAGACCAGTACAGGACGTTGACCGTGATCGGCGTTCTCAAAGACAGCCATTTCCATTCGCTTCACCAGCGCATCCAGCCCATCGGAATCAGGCATCTAACGGCAGGAGGAACCAGGTCGCGTTTTCTTTCTGTTCGGCTGAATCCTGGGGACATCGGGCGGGCCTTGGCCTTCTTGAAGGACAAATGGGAGGAGTTTGTGCCCGAGCGGCCTTTTGAATACGTTTTCTTGGATGACGACCTGGATCAGCTCTATAAGACTGAATGGCGGACCGGGCAACTGATGAGCGCCTTTTCGATTCTTTCCATCATCATCGCATGTTTAGGATTGTTTGGCTTGGTGGCCTTCCCGGCTGAGCAAAGAACCAAAGAGATCGGGATTCGGAAGGTTTTGGGGGCTTCTTCCGCACGCATCGTTTTTGCCTATTCCAAAGAGTTCACCAAGTGGGTGATCTTGGCCAATGTGATCGCTTGGCCGGTCGCCTATTATGTTATGAGCAAGTGGCTGGAGAACTTTGCCTACCGGACAAGTATTGCGGTGTGGACGTTTGTTCTTGCAGCCGTGCTGGCTTTGCTCATTGCTTTCATCACTGTTACCTTCCAGGTTGTCCGTGCCGCCCTGGCTAATCCCGTAGATTCTTTGCGCTATGAGTAAAATTCGAATTCGGAGGGGACAGCATACCTCAATCACTCCTGTATTCGGGACAGAAAGCTTAATTAAAATCACCCCTGAATTCATCTCCAATGGTTATTGACCGATTTATTAGGGATTCTATGGCTTTGTTGCATGAATCGAAGACATGTGCACCTCTTCTTCTAACAAACAATTCTATCCAACCGCGTACGACAAAGGCCTACACATTTCGCGCATCCGATTCAGGATAGCGCAACCAATCGCAGCTTCCCGCTTCTGAGCATCATCATTCTTAGCTCTCAGCCGTCCCCCAATGATTCTCTTGTAACGATAGAATGCGTTTTCCGCGTGACTCTGCAAATAGTATCCAGACTGACGTTTCCACTCGGATCGTCCCTTGCTCAGGATCTCAGCAATATGACGGTCTCGCTGAGAGGGAACACTGATGGAATTGTTGGACAACACCGCGTCTTTTCTCGGCGGCACGATAACCTCGGCTCCCGGTGAATGAGGGTCCGCAGCCTCGTATACCGCCTCCTGATCATAGATTCTGTCCCCTACGAATCGGTCAATTTCTCTGTCAACTTGGGTCAGAAGGTTAGGCACCTGAGACGGATCATGTTCGTGTCCATCGGTGACCTTAGAAGCCAGGATCTGACCATTCTCATCCACGCCAATGTGCAGTTTCTTCCAATGTTTGCGCCACCTTTCCCCATGCTTCTTGGAATGCCATTCTCCTTGGCCACAGATCTTCAAACCCGTACTGTCCACGATAAAGTGCACAGGGCCGTCCGGCAAGCCCCTGATGTGCCTGCGGATATTTGCCGATCGATTCCGGCGGGACACGGTCGTGTGATCTGGACAGGGCAGATACAAATCCATTAGTTTTAGGATGGACTTGAGGAATCCTGCCGCCTGGCGTAATGGAAGGTGAAAGACCAACCTGAGCGTAAGCGAAGTCTCGATGACGATGTCAGAATAGATCGGTTGGCCGCCCCGCTTTCCGTTCTTTAGAGGTGTCCACGCGTCGACGGAGTCTCGGCTGAGCCAGACAGTAATATCGCCTCGGTTTCGAAGAGATTGCTCATACTCCGACCAGTTCTTGATACGATAGGATGTCTTGTATTTCGGATGTCTATACGCTCTCTTGTGGGCTTCGGCCATGCTGATCTCCGTTGGATTTACGGGTTTTACATGCTTATAAAGTGATTACCCGCCGATGCAATGTCAACTTCGCGATGAATTCGTGCACCAAAGCCGTTCAGATGTGAACATAAGTTGTTCGAGAATGGACATATAGTGTTAAATAAGCATTCGAAAACCCCAGGAGGTAATATTGGCATGTTTATTGCTGATTAAAATAGGGAATGTAGGATTAATGGACATATGAGAGAGCTGTGTCAACAAAATGGCTAAAGAGATTAACAGAATAAATTCCAGTCCTCATGGATACAGGATCACGTATCTCCCCCCTGCTTGGCGTGCATTCATCTCACTCTGTGAATCGATCCAGTATGGCGAGATAGAGAAACTCAGCATTCAAGATGGACTTCCCTACCTGGCAGAAGAGGTGAGGAAAAAAACAAAATTCAACAAAAATTGAGTCCAATGGTAGAGAATCCAGAAAAATTTCATCTTCCGTATGGCCGAATACCTCTTCAAAGTCTCTCGCCTGAGGAGATCTTTCAATTCCTAAAAGATAATCCAGAAAGCTTCCCTTATCAGACAAAAGTGAAGCTGGGGGAATTATATGAGATCTTTTTTGATTTTTTCATCGATTACTTCTATATGCAAGAAAATATCGACTTGAAAGCCTTTCTGAATTCCTTGGAGAGGGCCATACTGGTTAAGATGCTGGACAGATTTAACGGCAACCAAAAGGACACCGCGACATTCCTCGGCGTTAACCACACAACGTTGAATCAAAAAGTGAGAAAACACAAGATCAGTTTTTTTAAAAGGCCCATCGAAGGTTAGAGTGTATCCCACATGTGTTTCGGAGAAAATGGATCAAGATGTAAAAATTCCACAATTTCTGCAAAAAGAACTTAAAATGGTACATTTATTGCAGTATAAATTGACAGATTAAATGGTTGGGGAAATAGCTGTGAGGAGTTTTAAGAATGAAAATCTCGATGCTATGGAAAACAACCTTGATCGTGGTTCTCGCCTTTACTAGCTGCCAAAGCTTCGAGTTGGAAGTTTATCCAGATGTGAATATTCACTCACGTCCAGGATATAACAGTTCTGTGAGTAAAAGCTCTGTTGAAAGCTTGTTGGCAGAGATATGGTATTCAAATTTTCTGAATAGAAACGAGTTGAACGAGGCTGAAATACTCAACAACAATTATGGAATTTT
>Ga0307380_10004090_pt1 | contig 19864 bp, 10 predicted proteins | sample UN3MG_FD_202239 | JGI IMG/M metagenome (GOLD analysis project Ga0307380, IMG submission 202239) | Soil microbial communities from Risofladan, Vaasa, Finland - UN-3 | ecosystem: Environmental > Terrestrial > Soil > Coastal area > Acid sulfate soil | place: Finland: Risofladan, Vaasa | collected... | reverse complement strand
CAGGAAGCTCCTCGAAACCGCCGAAAAGCCCCCCGAAGCGCCCGCTGGCAAAGGGCCGGGTGGGCCCGCGCCGGCCCCGACGCGCCCCGCGCCCCGATAGCACCCGACCATCCTCTCCGACCCTCTGGGTGAAGAAGAACTCAGCCGCGGATGACGCGGATGGCCGCGGATAGCGCAACCGTTTGGAGTCCCGCCTTCAGGCGGTCTCCGCCCATCTGTGCTATCCGTGCGATCCGTGGTCGCGCCTCCGCTCCCCTCCCATCATCTTGCCCCCCATCATTTTGCCTTCCATTCCCCCTCCGTACCCGACAACCGAACACCGAACACCCTTCTTCTCCCCTCGGCCACCCCCCTTCCTCTCCTACCCCGAACACCGACAACCGGAAACCTCTCTTCGTTCCCCTCTTGACTTCCCCCTTCCCCCGCCCTATCATCATCCTCGTCGCCGCGAGGTCATCGAAAATGGCCTCGCCGACAGCCGCGAAGGCCGAACCAAAGACGTCCGCGACGTCAGGGCGAGTTCCACAATCGAGTAAGGCGTCCCCCGAACTGCCACTTCCAGGAGAATAGCGTGAGAATGCCCACCTTGCTTCTTGCCGCCTTCGCAATTCTGCTGACCGTTCGCGTTGAAGCAGGACAGGTCGGCTCTGACAGACAAGGAGACCTGCGCCTGGAGGTCGTGACATTTCCCCCAGACGTCCAGGCTGGCTTCAAGGACCTGGACAAGCAGGCGCTGCTCTATCACCCAATCGAGAAACTTGAAGGCAAGATCCCGCTCATTATTCTCCTTCACGGCGCAGGAGGAACCAAGAAGGAAGACATTTCCTCTTTCAAAGGGAACCGAGACGTCAAATGGGTGATGCCCCCCGCCAACAGCAAGCACCGAGCCAAAATCCTGGTCCCGCAAAGCCGTAGCCTTTGGGATCCCGCCTCCCTGGACAAGATGCTCGACCACATACTGAGCACCAATCGTGACATTGATGAAGACCGCGTTTACTGCATCGGTTACAGCATGGGCGGCAAGGGCACTTGGGATTGGGCAATGTCGTCACCTAAGCGTTTTGCCGCCATCGTCCCGGTAGCGTTCATTGCTGATCTCAGCAAACTCAAAGACATGGTCGATCTCCCGATCTGGGCCATGGTCGGAACAGGAGACCGGCGGCGCGCCCAAGGAATCCCCGAGATGGAGAAAGCGCTCAAAGAATTGGGATCCACAGTGGTTCGAACAACCATCTTCGAAGGCGCGAATCATGCCTCCACGCCCGAGAAGGCATGGGCTCAGGAAGGACTGCTAGACTGGCTGTTTGCGCAGTCCCGCAAGAAGTGAGGTCTTGGGACAGATGTCTGGGTCGTGGGACGCCATGCGAGCTCGGCATGACCGCGTCCCTCTCCTCCCTCCTTCAGGTCTGCCCGACCGCGTCCAATTGCCCGGCCTTCTCCCATCATTTCGCCCCCTGATGATTTTGCCTTCCCTTCCACCTCCGCACCCGACAACCGAACACCGAACACCCCTCTTCGACTTGACTTCCCCCTTCCCCCGCCCTATCATCATCCTCATCCAGGAGGCGGCGCCATGACCCATCCCCCACTCGACAGCCCCCGAGCCGGCTTGTGTGCGGCCCGCCGTAGCGTGCGCCGCAGGCATTGCGCGCTTCCGGGCCGGCGCGTACACCCCGACTCTCAGAACAGTCCAAGACCCTCGTTCCTCGAGTGTCTGCTCTCTAGCGCGGAGGGAATCCATGCAGCCTGAGAAGCTTCCTGAATCGGGTGAGGTATCGTCGGAGGCCCCCCCTCCCAAAGTTCGGCCACACTTCTTGGCCACTGATGCGTTGGTCCTGGCGACGTGTACAGCTCTCGCGTACATCTTCGCATTCGCCTATGAAGCAGGCTACTGCAGCTTCTATGGGATTCCGGCGTCCTTCGTGACCATTGACCTCACCGTAATGCTGATGGTCGCGGGCGCGCTGGTTGCCCTGTTGGTTGCGCTGTTCGGTGTTGCGAATGGTCTCTACATGGCATTTGCGCGCCGATCACTCTGGATCCGGAACGCCATGTTCAAGGTAGGTATCTTCTTCACGCTCTTCGTGGGTTACCTCGTCACATACAAAGGGCACTGGAAGGGGTGGTTGCCGTGGTTCCTGGCAGCGACGATCATAGCGCTGGTTGAGTTCGCGGTCCCGATCCTCACTCAAAGAGGGAAGGCTACATACGCGGAGAAGCTTGAGGCAGCGGCTGAGGCGGAGGCTACGCCTGGCGGGCCTCCGACCCTATTCGATAGGCTCAGACGTCATATCGGGCAGTCCGCCTTGAACGTAATCGTGGCTGGGATTCTCACTCTCAACCTCTGCCGGGGGGCCGGCGAAGCCAGCGCCATGCAGCAGGAGAACTTCCTGGTTGTCAACACCTCCCCGGAGACCGTGGTTCTGCGTGTCTACGGGGGCACACTGATCTGTGCTGAGTTTGACCGAGCCGAGAAGAGGGTCAAGAAGCACTTCATTCTGCTGCAGGCTGCTTCTCAACTTGAACGTACCTTCCAGTTGGAATCGGTGGGCCCGTTCGCGCGCGAATCACCTTAGTGGGGTTCTTCCCGTTTCCAGGCTACCGCCTGCGAACGCATGTTGCGGGGTTCCTGCCCCGCTTTCGTTGAAGCAGGAGCTTCCGCGTCCGCGTCGCGAAGCAGGAGCTTCGCGACGAGACGGGGAGGGGGGTCAGAGGGTGGGCAGAGGCACGGGTCTGCCGGTGCGCTTGTCGGCGGGCATTTGGGCGGAGACGCTGGCGAGGTAGGCGGTGAGTTCGGCGGACATGGAGGAGAGGCGCTCGGGCTGGTCGTCGGCGAGGTTGGTGGTTTCGCCAATGTCGGCGGCGACGTTGAAGAGTTCGAAGCCACGGTTGGCGTGGTAGTAGATGAGCTTCCAGTCGCCCTTGCGGATGGCGCTGTGGGGGCCAATGCCTGGGCCACTCGGCCCCCAGTTGTTGGGGTAGTGCCAGAAGAAGGGGCGATCGGGGCGGGTGCCGCCCTCCCGCAGCAGCGGGGCAAAGCTCACGCCGTCCACCTTCGCCTTGTCCTGCCAGCCGGTGACGCCGGCCATGTCGAGGACCGTGGGGAAGAAGTCCTCGATGATCACGCGGCGGTCGCAGGCGGTGCCGGGGACGGTGACGCCCGGCCATCGGACAATCATGGGCTCGCGGATGCCGCCTTCGTGGGCCGAGCCCTTGCCGCTGGAGAGCGGGGCGTTGTGGGTGTGCGGCCTGCCGCCGCGGCCGTGGGCCGAGAGGCCGCCGTTGTCGGACATGAAGAGCACGGCGGTGTTCGACGCCAGCCCCGTGCGGTCGAGCCAGGCGAGGAGGTCGCCGAGGCTCTTGTCCATTCCCTCGACGATGGCGGCGTACATGGCCTCGGTGTCGTCGAGGCCGACGTCGCGGTAGCGCTGGACAAAGCGCTTGTCGGGCGCGAAGGGGACGTGCACCGCGTAGTGGGACATGTAGAGGAAGAAAGGCGCGCCGTCGTTGGCGGCCTTGTCGAGCTGCTTGAGGGCTTCGAGGGTGAGGGCCTCCGTGAGAAAGATGTCCTTGCCGTGATAGGCGTCGAGGCCGGGCACGTCCCACACGCGGTCGCCCTTGCGCCAGGCGGCGGAGAAGTTCTGTGTGCCGAGGTAGGAGCCTGGCCCGCCGGCGGCGTGGCCGGCGATGTTGACCTCGAAGCCGAGGTTGCGGGGGTCGGCGCCGGGGGTGTCCACGGCGCCGAGGTGAGCCTTGCCGACGTGGATCGTGCGATAGCCCGCTTCGCGGAGGAGCGACGGGAAGGTGACGGCGTGGACGGTGCGCTCGACGCCCGGCTGCATGCACAGGCCGCCGGTGTTCCAGGCGGGGAAGGCGAGGGTCGGGTGCTTGGCGTCGGGGCCTTTCTTGTGGTGAAGCGTCCAGTTCGTCACGCGGTGTCGGGCGGCGTTGAGGCCGCACATCAGGCTCACGCGGGTGGGCGAGCAGACGCAGCAGGCATATGCCTGGGTGAACTTGACGCCCGTGGCGGCGAGGCGTTCCATGCTGGGCGTGCGGAACTTGTCGTTGAGCGGCGTGCGGGCGGAGTGGAAGGGCACGCTGGTGTCCTGCCAGCCCATGTCGTCCACGAGGAAGAGGAGGATGTTTGGCTGCTTTGGTGCCTTCTTGGGCTCGACCTGGGCGGCTTCGAGGACGGCGGGGGCGATGGCCGCCCCGGCCACGGCCGCGGCGGATTCGCCGAGGAACTCGCGACGGTTGGTGCTGGCGTTCATCGGCCTTCCTTGAGCAATCGGGCGGCGAGGGCGGCCATGTCGCGGGCGATGACGGCGGCGGCGCGTGCGCCCAGGCCGGGCGATGCCTCGACGCGCGGGTCGCGGCCGTAGACGTTGAACGGCTTGACGGCGAGGTCGCGGCTGAGCTGCGTGAGGTCCACGAGGCCGGGCTCGAAGTGCCACAGGAGCGAGGTCTCCCACATCGCGGCGTGGTCGCTGGTGAAGTTGATCTCGTTGCCGAAGTCCATGTCGCAGGTGCCGTGGACTTTCATCGCGCCGTCGTAGGCGGCGGCCACGTCGCGCATCATCTGGATTTGCTCGCGCGGCGTGTGGCCCGTGGTGAGGATGGCGACCTTGAAGCCCACGCGCTCGAGCGAGCGGAGCGTGGCGACGAGCAGCGTGCGCTGCACCTCGGGCTCGCCGATGAAGGTCGAGTCGTGCTTGTAGCGGGCGGGGTCGGCGCTGCACAGGCCGGGGATGCAGTAGTAGATGGGCGGGTAGACGATGCCGCCGCCGAGCCGCGCGGCCCCGCAGCACAGCGCGTGCATCTTCAGCGAGTCGTTGCCCAGGGCCAGGTGCTCGCCGTGCCATTCGAGCGACCCGACGGGCACGTAGACCACGGGGCAGGCGGCGATCCGCGCCTCGAACTCGTGCGGCAGCAGCCGCTCGTACTGCACCTTCTCCTGCATGGGCGATCACTCCTATGGCCGTGCACGACCGCGACCAGACGGAAAGCGCTGTATCAAGAGCGGATGGATGGAGGACTGGATGAATGGAGGGTTGTCTGACACCCATCCATTCATCCACGCATCCAATCATCCAACCCGTTCACTCCAGCTCTGGCCGCACCTCGACCCATCCGCCGTCGGCTTCGAGGGCGGAGCGGTACATGGCGTCGAGGACGGCCTGGGAGCGGCGGCCTTCGCGGCCGTCGCTGGTGAGCTTCGCGCCCGCACGCAGGTGGGCGGCGAAGTTGTCCACGTTGTTCAGCCACTCGCTTTCGGTGCGTGCTGGGGCCTTGTTGCCCCAGGCGTTGTCGAGGAACCAGCGCTCCATCGGCTTGTCGAACGGCCCGCCCGAGGCCTGGATGACGGCGCCCTGCGTGCCGTGGAGCTCGAAGCGGAAGTACCAGGTCGAGTGCGGATAGCTCGATGTGGCGTAGAGGGTGAGCACGAGGCCATTCTCATAGAGCCAAGTGGCGACGCCCAGGTCCTCGGCCTCGATGGCGTGGTCCTGCGTCCAGATGTTGCAGCGGACTCGGCTGGGCACGCCGAGGATGAAGGCCAGCTCGTCGAGGTGGTGGATGTTCTGGTTGGAGAGCACGCCGCCGCCGTCCCATCGGCGGGTGCCGCGCCAGCCGCCGTTGGAGCGGAAGTAGTCCATCGTGCGGAGGATCTTGAGCGAGGCATCGGCGCCGAGGAGGCGGCCGAGGCAGCCGCTGTCCACGCCGGCCTTGAGCGAGAGCGGCCCGGGTTCCACCCGCCGGCTGAAGTCCACGGCAAGCGTGAGGCCCTTCTTCTCGGCGAGGCGGATCATCTGGTCGCAGGCGGCGAGGCTGGCCTCCATGGGCTTGGTGACGAGCACGTGCTTGCCGGCTTCGAGGCAGGCGAGGGCGACGGCGGCGTGGTTGCCGGTCTCGGTGAGGACGAAGACGGCCTCGACGTCCTTGCGGTCGAGCCAGCGGCGGACGTCGGTCTCGCAGGGCACGCCGCAGACCTCGGCGGTGCGCTTCGCGCGCTCCTCGACCTTGTCGCAGACGCCGATGAGCCTGGCGCCCGGCGTGTCCTGGACCATCTTCGCGCGGCTGTGGCCCATGCCGAGGCCCACGACGACGAAGCGGACGGGGTCGTCGGCCCAGGGGCGGACGACGGCCGCCTTCTTCTTCCCCGTGTCGAAAAGTCCGCCGGGTGCGGCGGTGGGCCAGGCCTTCTGAATGACCTCGACGACGCGGCGCGACATCTCGGCGTTGTCCACGCTGCGGTCGGGGTTGTGGGTCTCGGCGCTCACGGGGCCGCGAAGGCCGGCGTTGTCGGCGGTCTGGAGCACTTCGTCGTAGGGGATGGCCTCGCCGATGCCTGCGACGGCGCCGTGGGCCTTGACGTGGATGAGGCGGGCGCGCTGGGCCATGCGGATGAGGAAGGCGCCGAGGTCGCGGCGACGCTCATCGCAGTCCCAGCTCGAATGCACGTCCCACGCGAAGCCCCAGGCGGGCACGCCGAGTGCGTCGAGGACGGCGAAGCACTCGTCGGGCGTGGTGCCGCAGTTCTCGAAGCCGAGCACGAGGCCCGCCTTCTGCGCGCGGTCGGCGAGGGGCGCGAAGCGGTCGAGGGCCTTCTGGAGCTGATCGGGCTGCACGGCCAACTGGCCGACTGCGTCGCGCGGCGGCTGCCAGTAGAAGAACGAGCGGACGAGTCGGCAGCCGAGCGCGTCGGCGGCGCGGACGACGCCCTCGAGCTTGGCCGCCTCGGCCTTCAGGCGCTCGCCCTCGGGCAGGTGTACCTTGGCCAGCGACGACTGAAGGCAGCCGATCTTCATCCCGTGCCGGTCGAGGAGCTTTTTCGCCTCTGCCAGCTCATCGGGCGTCAGGTCCTCGAACGCTTTGCGGAACACGCGGCCGCGCAGGTCGCAGTGCTCGAGGCCCCAGGACCTCAGGATGGGCAGGGTCTCGGGGAAGTCCAGGGCCAACTCATCCGTGAAGATGGAAGGGAACATGACCTCTCCTCAGCGGGTTGGTGGAGGGACGCCAGGGGGCGCGGCGGGCTACTTGCCGGGGGCTTCGCTGGAGGGCCATCGGAATGGGATGTAGGGGTCGCCGCGGTAGACGATGCCGGGCACGACGGGCGCCTTCTCTGCCACGTGGATCGCGGCGAGGCGCCCGCCCACGGCCTCGGGGCCGATCTGCGACTTCACCAGCTCGAGGGCGGCGCGGTCGTCGGCCGCGATGGCAACCACGTTCTGCGCGACCCGCGTGTTCGTGGCCTTGTCCTCGTAGTACACGGTTATCCGGTAGCGGACCACGTGCCTGCTCCTTCGGCTTCGCCCAACCCGCGAAACGCTCCCCGTCCACCATGCCTGTCACCGCGCGCGGCATTGTATCGCATGGCGGGCCGGGGCGCAAGTGCAGAACTGCCCGGGGGCGCCCCGCGCCGCGCGGCTTCACCGCGCGCGCACCCGCAGGCGGCCCCCACGGGCCGCGACCGTGCCCTCGAGGCGCTGCGGGGCCACGTTCCAGCCGCGCACCTCCAGGGCGACCGACGCGTCCCCGGGCACGCCGATGCGAACCGACCGCGCCTCCCCGGGCAGAAGCCAGAACCAGTTGTCCGACCACGCCACGGCGACCGGCCCGCCGCGCTCCGCGTCCGACGCCTCCAACTGCACCTGAAAGGCGATGACAGCGCCCGTGTTGCGGAGCTCCACGGCCGCCGCGTCTCCCTCCTGCCGCAGGCGGGCCTCCACCGTGGCCGGCCCCAGGCGGTCGAGGGCCTGGAGCGGGGTGGGCTGCGCCGCTGCGACCAGTGCGGCCAGTTCGCGGTGGGGCAGACGGCCCAGATAGCCGAGGATGCCTGCGTAGAAGCGGGCAGCGTCGCTCCACGCCGCCAGCTCGCCGCCCGCCGCAAGCTGGAGAACGCGCCCGTCGCCGTGGCGTCCCTCGACGAGCAGCGGGTGCTCGCGGTCGAGTTCCATCAGCACGGTGTCGGCCTCCCTGGCCTCGAGCGCCGCGCGGGGCCGCAGCGGCGGACAGAGGCCGAACGCCACGCGGGCCAACGCGGGGTGGTCGGGCACGCGCGCGACGGGCTGGCGGGCGGCGCCCGGCGGCCCCGCGGCCCGAGGGGTCAAGGGCAGGAGAGGGCCGAGGCAGGAGTCGGCGAGCGCCCGGTCCGCGCCCTCGACGAGCAGGCCGCAGCCCCTCGCCACCTCGGCGGCAACGGCGTCCAGGGCGTCGTCGGGGAAGTCGGTGAGCGCGGTCGCGCCGTCCACCACGATCACGTCGAAGCCGCCCAACAGGAGAGCCCCCGTGCGGTTGCCCTCCTCCTCTGGGCGGTCGCGCGGGGCCGCCTCGACGCGTTCGGGCCGCGTGACCTGGATGCCCGTCGCGGCCAGGAAGGCATCGTCGGCCAGCGGGCCGCGGGGCCGCGCGGTGAGCCAGGCGACGCGCAGCGGACGCGGGTTGGCCCGCCGCGGCGGCGTCACGCCGAACCAGTAGAGGTTCGAGGCGAGCGGCTTGCCCGCCGCGTCGGCCAGGGCAAGGTGCAGGAAGCAAACCTCGCCGGCGAGCGCCGCCTCCGCGCTCCAGTCGAAGGCGAGCGGGCGCGCCACGACGCCCGCCTCGGCGTCGAAGCGGCTCTCCCAGAAGGCCAGCGGCTGCATCGAGCGATCGAGCACCAGGGCCACGGCCCAAGCGTTGCGTAGCGCGCCGGGCAGGCTCTCGACACAGACCTCGACGTGCAGGCTCTCACCGACGGCGACGGCGGCGGGCGGCGCCTCGCCGCCGAAGTCGGCGAAGATGCTCACGTCGCTCCCGGCCCGGCGCAGGAAGTAGCAGGCGGGCTTCGGCACGCCGGCAGCGTCCACCAGCGCGGGCGAGGCCGACGGCGCCGGCTCGTTGAGCTGCCAGAAGACCTCGGCGGATGGGTCGAGACGGCGCCTCTCCGCGGCGTGCCGCAGGGCAACGGCCTGCGCGAGCTGGGCCTTGAGGACGTGCTCGCGGGCGGAATGCGACGGGCCGTAGGGCGCGGCGGACCGCGCGGCGCCGATTGCCCAGTCGTCGCACGCCGGCCACTCCGGCTCCTCCGCCCCACCGAACAGCGTCGTGAAGGCGGAAGGCGAGGCGACGCCCGGCACGTGGAGCAGGCTGGCGCCGCTCCAGTGGGTGAGGCCGGTTGCCGGGTCGGTGCGAGTCGTCCAGAGCTGGGCCGGCCCCGACCTCGGGCTGTCGCCGAGGAGGCGGCGCTGCGGGTCGAGCCGCTCGCAGAGCGCCGCGGCCTCAGCGGTCAGACGCGGGTCGGGCGCGCCGCCGACCGCGCCGCCGATGCACCAGGCGACCAGCGAGGGGTGCGAGCGGATGCGCCGGATCGCCGCCGAGGCGTTGAGGAGATACTCCTCGGCCCCCAGGCCCGCGCCGTCGGCCGTCAGGGGCAGCTCCTGGAGGACCAGGAAGCCCTGGCGGTCGCACAGGTCGTAGAAGAGGTCGGTCTCGGCCAGGCCGCCGCCCCAGACGCGCAGGGTGTTGAACCCGCACTCGCGCGCGCGAGCCAGCAGCGCCTGGTAGCGCGAGGCGTCGAGCCGCAGGGCCGCATCGGCGGGCAGCCACATCACGCCGCGGATGTCGAGGCCCTGGCCGTTCACGCGCAGGCGGGCAGTGCCCTCGTACGGCGCCGGCTCGATCGAGCGGATGCCGAAGGTCAGCGACGCCTCGTCGGAGACCGCGCCGCCCTCGAGCTTTGGGCTCGCCGCAAGGCGATAGAGCGGCTGCTCGCCCATGCCGCGCGGCCACCAGAGCTTCGGTCGCGGCACGACGACCTCCGCCTCCACGCGGCTCGTGTTGTTCCCCTCCACCGTCGCCTTCTGCTCGAACGCTTGTAGTTCCGCCTTCAGGCGGTCCTCTCCGACCGTGCCGACAAGCGTCACGTCGAGCTTCTCGCTCACGACGCTCACGATCTCGGCGCTCACGCGCAGGCGTGCCGCATCGTCGGTCACCCCGAGCGTCTCGACGGCGAGGTCGCGCAGGAGGCACGGCCCGGCGCTCCTCAGGCGCACGGGCTGCCACAGGCCCAGCGGCGGGCAGCCGGCGCGCGCCAGCGCCTGCGCGGTCACGAGCCTGCCGGGCGGCGCCGGGCGGAACGGCTCGCCCCCCTTCACGAAGTCGGCGGGCGACGCCGTGAGGCGAATGGCCAGCACGTTCCGCGCGCCCAGCTTCGCCGCCAGCGTGGCGTCGAGCCGCTCCTGCACGAACGGCCCCATGCTGCGGCCGACCCAGCGGCCGTTGAGCCAGGCGTCGGCCTGGTAGGCCGCGCCGTCCAGCTCGACCCACACCGAACGCCCCTCCCAGCCGCGCGGAATGTCGAGCTCCCGCCAGTACCACCACTCGGTGTCCACCACGTCGCGCAGTTGCGCTTGGTCGCCCTGTGAGAGGCCGAGAGCCGTGTAGACAGAGCCTGGAACGGTCGCCCGCACGGCCTCGGCCTGCGCCTCGGGGACGGCGCGGTGCGCCTCGCGGCCCAGGCCCTCGCCCACGGGGAATCCCGCCAGCAGCCACGGGCCGTCCAGGGGCACGGTCTCGACGAGGCGCTCGGGCCTCTCGGCCCTGGCTCGGACGGCGATGCGGTTGTGGAGCGGCTCGCCCACGCGCGCGATCGCCCAGTCGGCGGGGCCGCTGAGCCACCGCGGGCCGCTCCGCCGCTGCATCTTCAGCTCCAGGCGCCGCACGCCGGGGATGGGGACGTACATGCGGCGTGGCTCGCTGTCCCACCGCATCCGCCCGGTCTGGTAGAGCGTGCGGCCGTCGCCGACGACCAGGAACTCGAACGACTCCGCCCTGGCGCGGGCCTCGGAGACGGACTTCTCGTCCTCGAGGTCGGAGCCGACGACGGCCTCGAAGACCGAGAAGCGGCCGCCGAGGTCGAAGCCGATCTCGCAGTTCGGGTGGATCCCCAGGCCGCGCGGGAACGTGCGGCCGCCCAGCGTGAGCGGGAAGGCGTTGAAGCTGCGGTCGCGCCCCACGCAGCCCTTCTCGGGCCGGGTGTGGGTCGGCTCCAGGTCGCTCAGGTACAGCTCGCCGACGCCGTCTGGCGGCGTGCGATACTCGGGCGTGCGGCGGGGGGGGCGGGCGTGGCGCAGCTTCTCGTCGCCAGTCACGTGCCAGTCGGGGTTGAGGCGCCAGTCGTTGTCGAAGTAGCCGATCGCGAGGGCGGTCTCGGGGCTATAGGTGAGATTGTCGAAGACCTCAAAGTCGGCCCAGTGAAAGCCATCGAGAATCCCCCAGTCGAACCAGTTGCCGAACCGCCCGATGATCTGGAAGACGCCCCGCCACGTGGTGCCGGTGAAGAGGGCGACGTAGCGCTTGGGATTCAGCGGGTTGGGGTAGATGAGCTTGAGGCCGAGGTCGTCGCCCTCGAAGCGCTTGTCGCCGAACACGATGCTCTTGCCCTCGACGCGGATGGGCAGGCCCGGCATGACGCGGGGCACGAGGCTGTTCGTGGCCGGGTCGCCGACGAGGATGAGGTTGCAGCGCGCGATGTCGTCGTCGGTGACCTCGGAGTCGGGCTTCATGCGGCACTTGCCGCGCGCCCAGCGGTTCCAGTGGTCGGCGAGGAGCTTCGCCTCGTCGGCGGCCACGCGCTTCGCCCGTTCGTCGTCGCCGCTCGCGCCGAAGACGATGACGAAGCTCGACATGAAGGCGTGCTCGACCGGCCCTTCGAGCTCCGGTGTCTTGTGCAGGCCCTCGGGCTCCTTCGAGGGCAGCCACTTGCCGTCGCGCTTGCGCAGCCGCACCCAACCGTCGTCGGGCACCTTCCCGCGGTACTGCTCCACGCCATCCACGCTCGCGCGGATCGGCTGGCCGGGGTCGAAGAGCGGGGCGGCGATGCGGAGCGAGAACTCCTCGAGGTTCTCCGTCTTCACGCGGACGGAGGTCTTGTCGGTTGCCTCGGCCTCGATTCGAGCGAAGGCGAAGGGCCGCTCGAAGCGGTGGAGGCGGACCCAGTAGGCCCCCGGGTGCCGGCGCCAGGCGGTCTTGAAGACGACGCGTTTCGGCCAGGGGTCGCGCTTCTGCTCGCGCAGCCACTTGAGCATCTCGGCCACCTTGTCGCCGGGCACACCGTGGCCGGCGCCGGGCACTTCCACGTAGTGGCAGGGCGCCCCCGCCTTGAGCAGCTCGGCGGCCATCGAGCGGCTGTGGTCGCAGGGCACCACGTTGTCCTTGTCGCCGTGGAGGGGCATCGAGGGCAGGTTGAGCAGGTTCTCGGCGAAGAAGGCGGGGCTCTCGGTCGCCTCGACCCAGGCCTTCTTCGGGCTCATCCAGGTGGGGTTCTTCTCGCCCCAGCTCCAGAGCTTCTCCCACACGCGGTGGTCGGCGTTGCCGCACACGGGGCCGAGGGCCGCGAAGAGGTCGGGGAAGTGCACGCCCACCTGCCAGCTCCCCGACCCGCCCATCGAGAAGCCGTAGAGCACCACGCGGTCGGGGTCAATGCTCAGCCGCGCCTTCACGTCCTCGACCACGCGCACGACGTCCAGCTCGCCCCAGAGCTTGTAGTCCGTGTTCCCCCGCCCGTCGGGCGAGGCGACCACCCAGTCCTCCAGTTCGCGCGGCGGCCCGCCGATGCGGTGGCCGCCGCCCAGGCCGTGGAGTTGCACGGCGAGGGGCCACTTCCGCCCTTCCGCATAGTCCTTCGGCAGCCAGAGCGAGTAGGGCTGATCCGTGTCGTCGAGGTCGCAGTGGTAGTACCACGTGGCAGCCTTGCCGCGCTCGAGGGGTTGGGCAGCGAGGGAGGGCGTCGCAAACAGGGCGACGGCGAGAGCGAGGCCCAACGCCAGCAACCATGGACGCGTGACGCGTGACGCGTGACGCGCGGTCCCTCGCAGCGATGGCAGACGGGGCTTCCTCATGCTCTCCTCACGCATCGCGACTCACAACTCACCGGACGGTCAGTTCAGCGCGTCCGTCCTTCGCCTTCAGCGACAGCCTGGCCACGTGGCGGGCCACGACGCGGCCCGATGCCGTCTGGAGCTCGACGGCGAACTCCACGTCCCCGGATTTGTCCGTGCGCCACTCGATCTCGCCGCGGCCGGGCTGTGCACCGCCTTCGATGGCCCGCGGTTGCGCCGGGCTGAGGGGGGCGACGCCCGAGGCGATCAGGGCGTCGTCCCGGCTCGCCCGCCAGGCCACGCGGCAGCCCGCCAGCGAGTAGCAGGGCAGCCGCTGGGCGACGGGCGAGGCAACCTGCACCTCGAAGCGGCTCTTGACGACGAATGCCTCCCTGTCCAGCTTCGCCTCGTGGTGCGGCGGCTTCAGGGTGAAGGGGCTCAGGCGTTTCTCGGCAATCTCGTAGAGCCCCTCCTCCGGGTCGAGCTCGAACGCCAGCGCCGCGATCGGCCAGCGGCGATCCGCCTCGCGGCTCCGACGGGTCAGCGAGGCGTCCACCCGCCCGCGGTCGGCCGTCTCGCTCACGCGGTCAATCGCAACGACGGCCTTGCCATCGGCGGTGCGCACCAGGTCGTCGAGGCGGCGGCCGTAGCCGTCGTCGTCCTCGCGGCCGGGCCGCGTGGCGAAGCGTGCGACCAGGAAATCGGAGCCCGCCGCGTCGGCGGCGACGTCGGGCACCGGGCGGCCGACGGGCAGCCGCGGCGTCAGCTCCCGCAGCCGCGCGAGCGCGGCGGGTGCCGCCTCGCCGTCTCCCTCGACCACCCAGCCCCACACGCAAGGGTGCAGGCCGCCCTCGGCGGCGAGGGCGTCGAGCGTCGCGCGCCAGCCAGGGGTCTCGGGCGGGGAAGCGGGCGCGTCGAGAAAGGCCACGATGCCCGCCGCGTCGCAAAACTCCAGCAGCTCGCCGAGCGGCACGTGGCGGCCCGGCGCCAGCCGCGCCGCCAGAGCGCTGGCCCGCCCGGGCTGCGTGCACACGAGCGTGGCCCCCGGCGCGGCGAACGCGATGCCCGCCAGCCGCACCCACTCGCCGTTGGCCTGCCAGCGGCCGCCGCCTGCCTCGACCGAGCGCACGGCGATGCGGCGGACCACCTGTCGCAGCATCTGCCTGTCCCGCGTCTGAACCGTGGCGGTGAGCCGATAGAGGAACGGGTCGTCGGGGCGCCAGAGGCGCGCGGGGTCCGGCTCGAACGACTGGACGATGGTGGCCGCCTGCCCGGCATCAAGCCGCACGTCGCTCCCCCGCCGCCAGACGGGGTGCGGGTTGCTCGCCGCGTCGTCGGGCTCGAGGGCCAGCTCCACGCGGCCCTCGAGGCGCTCGCGGCTGTGGTTCGCCACGTCGAGCGCCACGTCCACCACCGCCCCCTGGCCCAGGCGCCAGGTGGACACCACGACGCGCTCCACCGTCACGGCACCCGCCGCCTCGAGCCAGCAGGCGCCCAGGCCCGCAGTCTCCCACTCGTCCGAGGCCGCGACGGCGATCAGCACCGTGTTCCGGGCGCCTGGCCGGACGGCTCTGGCCGCGTCGAGCCGAATGTCCAGCGCGCTGGGCGACCGAACGCCGAGCGCCTGGCCGTTGAGCCACACCCACGCCGTCCCCCCCACCGGGCGCACGGCCAGGCTCACCCGGTAGCCCGCCCAAGCCGCTGGAACTGCGAACGTGGCGCGGTAGAAGCCGCACGGCTCGGCATCGAGCCGGTGCGGGGGCCTCGCCGCCTGCCAGGTCTCGGGCAGGCGCTCGACCGCTGGCGGGGCCTCGGCCGGGCCGAACTCCCAGCCGGTGCGGACTTCGAGGACATGGGTCCTGTCGGGGGGAGTCTCTGCCGCCGCGCACACCGCGGTCGCCAGCCAAACGAGCAAGTAGACAGGTCGCTTGAGCATACGGCCTCCGACCGGCGCGCACCGCCACGAGGCCACGCCACAACCCACTCACCGCCGATTCTAGCAGACCGGCAGCCAATGGTCAAGGCTCATCCGACCCGAGCGGTCATCCGCGCGGCTCTCGACACGTGTTTCGCCCACCAGGCGCTCACCTGTGCACCACGGGGGGTGAGCGCCTAGCTGGGGGCGGCCGAGCAAGCGGCATGGCAGCCCTAAGGGCCTAAGCTGGCAGAGGTTACAGCCAGTGGAGAGTCCCACGCAGCCGGCTAGTCGCTCTAGGCGCTCACGTGCGCGCTAGGGGGGGTGAGCGCCTAGCTGGGGGTGGCCGAGCAAGCGGCATGGCAGCCCTAAGAGCTTGACCCGCCAAAGGTTACAGCCAGTGGAGAGTCCCACGCAGCCGGCTAGTCGCTCTAGGCGCTCACGTGCGCGCTAGGGGGGGTGAGCGCCTAGTGCGGGGCGCCTGGGCGGGCCGCTCGGAGCGATCGCTTCAGGTGGATGAGCCATGATCAAGGCTCCGCATGCCCGACACGCCCTCTGATTCCTGGCGAAGCCCCGAGGGGTAATCTCGGAAGAAGCGCTTCTGCCCTTCCCCCCCGCTCGTCGGAGCCGCGCCCCGGTCCCCCTCTCCCAACCTGCTCAAGATGCTCACGCGCGCAACACGGGGGGTGAGCATCTTGAACGGCCGCGTCTGCCGCTAGGGCCACGGCCATAAGCCTATCTCCTGCAATGACCTGTGGCTCTGCCCTCGGCTCCGGTCTCGGCCCGCCAGGCCCCTTCAAGATGCTCACCCCCCCTCCGCAGCACGCCCGGCGGGCGCCGAGTCCCCCGCACGCCCGACCCGCCAGGACTCAGGGCAGCGCCAGGCCGAAGACTGGGGGCCTGTTGGCCCCGCTGGGGGAATCGAATGTCCCCCTCTCGTCGGATGTTGATTTCCCGCACAGAGCGTTGCCGAGAATCAACGTGCACAAGTGGTTGCCACCACACGGTTTACGCCGAAACCGCGGAATCCATGTTGACGAATGTCAACATGGTGGCGCCGTAGCCTGCAACCCTCGCGCGCACACGCACGGTCACGACTGCCCTAAACCACTGCGGCTGCTGTAGATAGAGCCACGGCTCAAATCAGCCTCGCGCGCAGGAGGCGGCACGATAATTGCTTGCTCTAGCCTTTTATGTGTTTGTAGGGGATACTTCAGCCCTCATGGAGAATCGGTTTCTCCAAGCCACCGTTCCCAGGAGAAGCATGATGTACCGCGAGGATCGTTGCCGCCGCAAGCGACTGCGGCACGGACCCGGCTTGCCGTCAAGGAGACCCGAGATGACTGCTCGGAAGCGTTGGCGAAGCACGGCGGGGCGTTGGCCCAGCCCAGGATTGTTTCTCAGGAGAATGGTGATGAACGTCGAGAGTCGAGTTCGTGGCGGGCGCTGGGGTCGGTCGAGGGTGGCGCTGCTGGTGGCAGCGCTCGTGATGACGGTCGGCGCGGCAGCGGGCCTCGCCGACCCCATCGTGGTCAACCCCAGTTTCGAGACCGACACCTTCACCGTCTGGCCAGGCACCATCGGCGGCAACGGCCCGATCACGGGCTGGTCGAACACGGGCGGCGGCGGGCTGAACCCGATCAGCGACGGGCAGCGCCCCTACGCCGACAACGGGGCGATCCCCAACTCCGCAGCCGTGAATCAGACCGCCAACCCCACGACCGGCGGCCAGGTCGCCTTCGTCCAGGCCAACAACAGCACTCAGTCCTTGTCCCAGCTCGTCGCCGGCTTCGACCCCAACGCCTGGTATGTGCTGGAGTACCGCGAGGACGCGCGGACCTGGACCAACTCAGCCATCACGAGCTGGGCGAGCATGGACGGCGATGCCCTGAATCTCGTCCCCTCCCACACGGTTCGCTCCGTTGAGGGCAGCAACTCGTACACAAGGCAGTACCACGACATCCGCAGCCGCGTCTTCACCCCGGGCGACGGCGCGTCGGCCACGCTCCGCTTCAGCGCCGCGTCCGGCGTCGACAACACGCTGCTCCTCGACAACATCAAGCTCACGCAGATCGCCCCCTCCAGCTACCGCATCACCCAGCTTTTCCAGGACACCTTCAGCGTCGAGTACTACGATGCCTCCGGCAACGGGGGCCAGGGGCAGTGGAACATGAATTACAGCACCCCGGGGTCGCGGCAGACCGGCACGGTCGGCACGCTGGGCTATCTGGAGCTGAGCGCGACCTCTGGGGGGGAGAACTGGCGAACCCAGGTGGACAACGGCCGCATTGACGGCGTGCTCCTGGCAGCGGCGAGCAGCAGCTCGAACCGCTCGGTGTGGGTCTCGCCCAACCACAACTTCACCGAGGCCCCGCTTGCAGGACGCCAGGTCGTCCAGGTCTCCCTGGACCCGTCGAGCTACGCCGGGAGCTACGAGGCGCTGATCTTCGGCATGCCGGCGCCCTCCACCTCGCGCAGCGCGATGCAGTCGCTCGCGCAGAACAGCGGCGGCTTCGGCTTCGAGCTCCAGGACACCGGGGCGTGGGCCTTCTACGACAACACCGCCCTGATCAGCACCGGCTCGGTGACCGGGCACACCGGCCTCTACGACGTGCGGGCGGAGCTGGACCTCGTGGACTTCATCAACGGCACGCCCCTCGCCCTCAGGATGTACGTGGACGATGTCCTGGCCTACAGCTACAGCACGACGGCGCGCGGCTTCAACTACGTCGGCGTCGAGCTCTTCGGGGGAACCGACTCCCAGATGATCACCGCCACCGCCGACAACCTGCTGGTCTACAACGTGGACGCGATGGTGATCATCCCCGAGCCATGCACCCTGAGCCTGCTGGGCCTTGGCGTCCTGGGCCTTCTCACCCGACGTGGGAGGAGAGGCCGTTCCACCACCCGAGCTAAGGAGAAGGGTGTGCGTACGGTGTGTCTGATCGTTCTGGGCCTCCTTGCGGTGACCGGCGTCACCCAGGCCGGGCTGATCACCTTCGGCCCGGTCCTGACCACGGACGCGATGAGCGGGATCGGGGGCACCTACACCCATGCGGTCAGCGGCGGCTCCGCGCAGACCGTGAACGGCGTGAGCTTCAGCCTCCTCAACAACGGCACGACGCCGGCGAACTTCAACTGGAACACGTTCGGCAACACCAAGGACGCGATTGCGGACAACCTCGGGACCTGGGTCCCTGCCACGGGAGGGGCCACCGGGCCGGGCCTGCTGCCGCTGCTTCGCGGCTTCACCTACTCCGGCAACGGGGCTGGTCCAGGAAGCCATCAGGCATTCACCCTCAGCGGCCTGACCACGGGAACGACGTACGAGACGCAGCTCTACATCCGCCAGTGGGCCAAGCCCGGCGACGCCGGCTATACAGGGCGGGAGATCGCGCTGACCTTCACCAACGGGGCCGAGGTAGACACGAGGACGTTTTGGGAAGATAGCCCTACCACGGAGGGCTACCCGAGCCAGCACTCGGCGTACCGCATCAACTACCGCTTCACCGCGCTAGGCCCCACCATGACCCTGGACGCGGCGGTGCCCGGCGGCGCCCCGGCCGTCAGCGGCAGCTTCCACATGTACGCCCTGACCAACCAGGTGGCGGCCACGCTCATCGCGCCGACCGGCTCGACCGGCCCCGGGGGCCTCGAGCGCACCGATGTGCCCTCGAGCCTCCGCCTCTGGCTCAAGGGCGATGCCGGGGTCGAGAGCGCCTCCGGCGTCCCCGCCACCGACGGCCAGGCCGCGCAATTCTGGCGCGACCAGTCCGGCAACAGCAACCACGCAACGCAGAACGCCGGCGGGGAGCGGGCGAACTACCGCACCACCGGCTCGCACACCATCAACGGCATGCCCACCCTGGACTTCGACAGCGGCGACGACATGCTGGGCGCCTTTGGCTTCGGCGCCAACATCAGCGCCACCTACTTCGTCGTCGGCTCGATCAGCCAGGCCGCCGGCAGCGGCCGCTGGGATGCCATTCTCACGACACAGAACTCCGGCACCGCCAACGATGGCACGGGCTTCTCCATGAACCTCATCGCCGGCGGCACCGGCATCACCTTCAACGGCGCCACCGCCTATGCCTATCCGGGCACCAACCCCGGCCTCAACACGCCCTTCGTCAGCGCGGCCGTGGACACGTTGAACAGCCAGAGCAACGCCTACCGGGTGGCGAACTTCCTCAACAACTCGCAGAACTACCTCAACGGCGACATCGCGGAGGTCGTCGTCTACAACCGCGCGCTGAACTCCACCGAGCGCATCATCGTCTCGAACGCCTTGGGGGCGAAGTATGGCGTCGTCCTGGGGGCCGACGACCACTACGCGGGCGACGACGCGCCGCGCGACTACGACCTCGACGTCTTCGGCATCGGCCGCCTGACCGCAACCGACAAGGTCACGGGCGCCGGCGCCGCCGGCTTCGGGATCATGGAGGCCAACAACTCCCTCAGCGACGGCGAGTGGGTCCTCGCGGGACACGGCGCCGCCGTCAACTCCGACCTGGGCTATCGCTGGGCGCGCGACTGGTACCTCGAGAAGAGCGCTGGCGCCAGCGTAGACGTCTGGATGACCTTCGACTACACCGATTCCGGCCTGCCCATCCCGACCACGGTCTACGAGGCGCTGCTCTTCAGCGCCACCGGCAGCGGCTTCTACCCGCTGGCCATCACCGGCACGGTGACCGGCGACCAGATCTCGTTCCTGGTGCCCGACTCCGCGCTGCAAAGCGGCTACTACGCCCTGGGCACCGCGATCCCGGAACCGGCGTCGTTGTCGCTCCTGGCCATCGGCGTCGCGGGCCTCCTGGCCCGCCGAAGGCGGCGGCGGGCATGAGACGCCGCGCCGGGGGTGCGGGCCGGAATTGCAGGTGGCAGGTGCTGGTCGGAACTGCACGAGCGGAAAAGACACCCGCTGTCTTTTGCCGTCCACGGCCCTATGGGTGCTTCGCACAAAAGACAGTTGACGACCTCCCGTGGCCCAGCCCCCGAAGGGGGCGGCGGAGCCTCAAGCGGCTGGAGAGCTCCGCCGCCCCCTTCGGGGGCTGGGTCTTCTTCTCGGACGCAAACCCACGGTTCCGCTTCGCTG
>Ga0307380_10004088_pt1 | contig 19869 bp, 22 predicted proteins | sample UN3MG_FD_202239 | JGI IMG/M metagenome (GOLD analysis project Ga0307380, IMG submission 202239) | Soil microbial communities from Risofladan, Vaasa, Finland - UN-3 | ecosystem: Environmental > Terrestrial > Soil > Coastal area > Acid sulfate soil | place: Finland: Risofladan, Vaasa | collected... | reverse complement strand
CCTAATGATCCGGATGAAGCAATTGCTTTCCCAGAAGCCGAAATCGGGGATGAGTTCACAGATGAAGTCACCGGCGATATCTACATCTATGCAGAATCCCCTGTTGAGGGAGAAGCGGGGATCTGGGTGCCCAAAAGCTCAGAAGCACCCCCTAACGCCGAAGCAGCTGAAGAAGATGCAGGAACTGAGAAAACTCCTAAAAAGAAAAAGTAATGGTAATAGTTAAAGACATAGAAATGAAATGTGTCTCTATTTCTTTGGACGAGTATACTCGGGACAAAAAGAAAATAGAGCAGCAGAATGTTCGACTGGCTGCAGTGACTTCCGGCCAAAAGATGTCTGATCTTTTAGCGCAAGAATATTACTATGACAGGATGAGTCTTAACCTAAAATTTAACCCGGGAGACCCTGGACATAATAGTTTTAAAGTAGGTAAAACCTATAGGATTAAGATCACAGCGTCATAAGGAAAGCATATAATGAAATTCAAAAGGGGAACCCGGACGGGCTCCCCTTTTTTGTAAAACACCTAAAACCTAAAAAATGAAATTATGAAAAAACTCTCTGCTAATATAAGCCAATAAATCGGAATAACAAAATATTTATGTTTTTTGTTGCGACCTGGTGTGCATTCTCAAATTAGGTTTGGATACCGGCTTATGTACATTCCTGGGGTCTTTATATTTAAGCCTGTCATGCATGATGGCATGTGACTTTTCAAGGGAATCGGAATCTTTCTCAGATCTGTCCATCCGTTTGAAGCCTTGTTTAATGGCTGCAAAAAATTTATTCATGTTTACTTCGGTTTTTAGGACGCCCCTGAATACCGTCCAGGTGATCCATCTCATGTTGAATTATCTGAGCTTCACGACCTCCACACTTAAGTATTCGTAAGGTAGAATCCCCAATAGTGTTATACCGAATAGTAATCCTGGAGAACCTTTTAGGATGCATAATTTTACCTGGCCAGGTTAAGCATCCCTCTTCGGGATATGTGATAAACCCATACTTCTCCAATACTTCCGGGTTAAGGATAATCTTCCATATACCATTAAACCTGTATACAAAAAATCTCTTCCTGATCCTGAAGAAACCATACCTAAGCTGGTTAGAGGCAAGCCCAGCAACCCCACCATGACTTATAGCAAACTGTCGGACTAGCTCTGCCAATACCTGGTCAGTATGGACAGCCATCACACCGGTAATTCTCGGGGTCTGTCTGTTCCGTATGAGAGATAACTTTTTCATGTCCTATCTACAATCCCAAAAGCAAACTCAAAGAAGAGCCAATTAAACCTGAAGTCGATCCAGTTAAGATAGTCTATATCTTTCTGAATGTGAGCCTCCAAAGCTACAGTAGGAATAATAGTAAACACTTCCCAGTTTACTACCCATTCATGGTCAAAGATCCAACGGGCCTTAGCCGTTGATATGCCACCCATTACGATCCAGGTTATCACCAGGAACACGGTGTACATAATAAAGAAAAAGCTAATTGGTGAAATAGTCATAATAATTACTTTTTATTGTTAATTTTTGATGTCGGTCTCGGACTTATCTTCAGGTGCTTTAGGTATTTCAGGCTTTACTTCTTTCGGAATTTCAATTTTTTTATACTCCTGAGTATCGGCCTTCTTATCCCTGTCAACCTCTAAGCATAACCACTTCCAGGCCAAAGACAAGGATGTATAAACAGCTTGAAATTGGATCATAATAAGAATGTTAGTAATCCCCATATAAATTTCCCCAAGCTCCGCACCAAGATCATTTAAGAGAACATCAAGTTCTGCCTCCAGGTTCATGATCTGGATTTTATATTCAGCTTTACTAAAGTTTTTAGGCTTGATGCAAGATAGTTTAGCGTAGGCGATCTCCCCAGAGTCCTTCTGCATGTCCTCAAATATGAAGTTGAGTAGCATGTAAGCCTCCTCCATATAGTCGATTGTGCTACGGAGAAAATGTGAGTGTTTGTCCATGTCCAGGTAATTGATCTCGTCCTGAAGATCCTTCATAACCTGGCCGAAGTTCTGAATATTTGTTACAAGTGCCTGCCGCTCGGGTGGGGATAGGGTAGCCATAAATTCTTTATTTAGATACTGATCCCTGTAACTACCCAGCTTCTTCATTACTACATTAAGCAGATCTGAATTTAAAGCTATTTGCTTTTTGTGAAGATTCAATGATTTAGCCATATTGGTTATCATGGCCATGCTGTCCCTGAGGACTTTGGTTGTTTTAGATTCTAGTAGATTCATCTCATTTAGTTTTAGGTAAAAATCTGGGGAACCGCCTTGCGACCCCCCAGAAGTCGGTTACGCAACCATTGCTAGTCTTGTTTCCTGTGGTAAAAAAATAACTTTTCCGGTTATTGTCGGTTTGACTTCTCTGCGTATTGTATTTACATCCTGTCTAAACCAGGTCAGCCCCATGGGCAGTCTATTTTGTCAATCTCTCTTAGGGGTGACTGCATTTCACCTGTTAACAGACACCTAAGTTCATCCGGTAATTATCCGGCCACTTTATCTAACTGGCGAGTTAGTGTATTTTTAAAACGCCGGTACCCTATAGAGACTGATCAAAGTCATTAATAATCAAGCTAACAAATTTCAACTCATCCTGTAATTGAATACCGGGAGTCTAATAATTATTGTGGACTATTCCTATCCGGCGTTTTAGTTTTTATCCCAACCGGTGCAGAACCGGAACCTGCTGCAACAGGAATTACCCGGTCCGGTCACCAGAGCCAGGTGCGGGCACTGTACGGGTTTAACCCCTGTGTGTGCTACCTGGTTGGGATTTGCATCTTTAATTCCAAGCTCTAACCAAGGCTCCTTGATAGGCTTCTGCAGAGGAGCCTATCAAGGAGAACATCTAACCTGGTCACCAGAGCAGTCGATTACATATAAAAAATCGCAGAAGCGTTAAACGTCTCTCCATCTTCTATACGCTTTCTGTTGGAATTTGGATCTTAAAAAGGATAGTATACGGTTCTATGCTTGCAATTTATCACGCACTAGTAACGCTTACGTTAGTAATGAGGTGTCACTACTATCCCTTTTGTGTAGGTGGAGCTGCTCGGAATTGAACCGAGGTCCAAAATGCTTTCCTTTACGCGTCAACAAAATCAAAGAACTTAAATATTTTCTCTACAAAGTACGTTATAATAAATGTAACTTCCAAATAAAAACCTAATAATTTAGTTAATTATTTTAAGTTAAAGTCAATTCTGTTGAATTCTCCATACCTGGGATGCACTAACCATGAAGATTGTGAAGGATTAGCATGCCTACCATTTATGTGGTCATATGCATCAGTTCCGCTTACAGATCCGCTGCAAGAATATAGAGTGCTGTTAAACGGTGTATGAAAATGACCAAATACATATTTATGGAAGCCTATCTCCCTGGCCATGGTCATCTCATCATTCAAATTCTGCATAATCATCTGCATCCTGGCTTGTGATTCCCTACCTACTTTACGCTCGACACCGTACCAGGGAATACCCATCCAACCACGAACACCGTGTCCATGACTGATAAGATACTGTCTTTCGTTAACAGTAACCACTTTCTCCAGCATAGGGTAGATATTGAACTCTACGTTTGTATGAGAAGCCAGGTAACCTTGCATAAGTATCCCAACTAAATAATTGAGACTATTCTTACCGGCTTCCTTAGCTTGCGGTTTCTTAGTCATCCTGGCATGGTTATCCTCTGTTATAAACTCGACAGTTATTTTTTCAAAATGCGGAGCCATCATAATTATCTGTTGAGCATGGATGCTTGCAGCTCTTACTACCTGTTCAGGAGATGGGAAAGCGTTAGTTATCCTAAGCTCATCATGAATATCCCCGGAAATAAGGTCCCCTGTTACTAGCACAGTAACCTCATTAATAGCATAACCATTACGCTGAACCTGCACCCATTTTATAAATCTGCGTGCGTAGTCAAGATTTCTCATATCCGCTATAGAAGGATTAAATTCTCCAAATCCTTCAATTTCATCAGCTTCTTGTACGGCCCCCATGTGACCATCTGAGATTTGCATAACTGCTACAATAGGGAATTTTCCTTTAGTTAATACTGGAGAATAGGATCTTGGCAATGGTAAAATAGAAGATATCTTAGCTAGCACACTATGGAAGAATACTTCCAATTTACCGTGCTCTTTACGATACTCCTGTAATCGCCTGTCCTTCTCATCCAACTGTCTCCGAAGCTCTTCAGTTTCTTCGGAGTGCTTAGATTTTAGCGTGGCTTCATCAATTCCGTTTGACATATGTATAATTTTTAAATGAGCACACCATCATTTTTCATCTTCTGAATAGATTCTGGGTGTGACCAATAGGTTACGCTTCCTGCTCTACCTCTGTATTTATCAAAGGCAGTGTTACCAGTCCAACGTAAATGGCTGGTTCCTGATAATTTTAATGAAGCAACAAAATCTCGATTTTCAATATAGATGCCTTTTTCTAAGGCTTGAGCAGCTTTAGTAACCTTAAAATGGTTATCATGCTTTGCTCTTACTTCTGCTTCTGTTAATCTTCCGGTTAAACTTGTTCTAGGTTTAGAAGGTGTTTCTAATTTAACTGGTTGATTAACATCGTTAGAATTCTTGGGGTATTCAAAATTAATTCCACAATTTCTACAAATTGCTCTTTGTAGAATAATACTCCCAATTGTTTTGGTTCCATTTTTTACAACATGAGTCGAACCACACGTTGTACAATTTGATTGTTCATCCATCTTTTTAATAATTAGGTAATAATTAGATATTCAATTGCAAATATAACATTTTTAAATTTAACACCAAATTTTTCTTTCTTTAATCTTAGTATTTAAAATATATATACTCCCCCCTATATATAGTATATATATAGGGAGAAAAAAATTAATACAAAAACACTTAAACGCTTGATAGCGAATGACCTATGGGTTTCGGGCGATTTTTTTTGTTTAAACACTTTTGTAAAACAATTTTTTAACTATTTGTTTAAACAGTTTTTGATTTTGTTTAAATATTTGTTTAAACATTTTAGATATAACTCTGTACTACTGATATATACGTGTTTAAACAAATAGTTAAAAAACTGTTTAAAAATTTGTTTAAACAAATTTGGTATTCTCGAAAGTAATGATTACATTTGAATCATGGAAAATTTAATAAAAACTAACTACAAAGCTTTACGCATGTCTACTGACCTGACTGATAAAGTGTTAATCGTTGCAAAAGAGCTGGGTTTAAGCTTTTCAGCGTTTATTAGAATCGCTGCAGAGGAAAAAATGGATAGATTTTACCATAAAGAATCTGCTAATATTAGGGATAGTATTATTACTGCTGCTACCCGAATTGAGGAACGTGTTGTAGGTTCTGGTAGTCTGTTACATCAGGATCTTACAGGTCTTCAGAAGAGGGACTGGAATGCCTTATCGCATGCAGAGAGGACTGATATTATTAAAGCCTATAGGGCTAAGAAGAGAGGTCAGAAATATAACCAGGCTCTTGAAGAGTGGTTTAAATTCGTAGAGTAGTGAGCAAAGAAAGGTTTGATAAGCTGGTTGCTAATGCCAGTTTATTACACGATCTTAACGATATAGTTAATTTTTGTGTGGGTAATCAAGATCCTACGGATGTGTCGGTCACGGAGATAGACACGCTTCCGGAGCTTATTGCTTATATCGAAAGTCATCCCGGAAGCAAAAAACACATAGAAGAAGGTATCAATCAGCTGGATAAATTGTCTTCTAAAGTATTGGAGATGAAGAATATTTTATCACAATGGTTAAAAATGGTTGATTATCTTAAAAAATAGTATTACCTTTGTCATTATGAATGAGAGCGTAGTTATTACCTGGGACGATGAATATTTATACATTCAGCCGGGACCGGTAGCTGCACCCCCTGTGGTGGATGTATACGCATTATTGGTAATAGAGGGGGGCGAACTCCCCTCAGGAATATACTATTATGCAGTTACATCTGTGGGAGAAAATGGTGAAAGTGCTCCGTATAACATACTAAAGGTACGGGCTCCTTATAAGGAAGGAAACACCATATCGATCAATTGGTTTTCAATTGATCATATTATAGAATATAAGATTTACAGAGGCATATCTGAGCAAGAATTTGATGGGTTTATTCCATTTTATGGTAAGAATGGATCTTCGCTAACTTTCATCGATACCGGTGATATAGAGTTACATGATTCAGGACATAACCCCCCGCACGTTACTCCACTAGCCTCTCCAGCTTATTCAATTAAGAGGGAGGATCTAATTAAACTTGACTGGACTTTTTACACACTAGAGGATGAATCAACTGCTCCAACGTTGCATGTTTCGACCAGGCACAAGGTTGTTCATATTAACCTATGGAGTGTATTGAATCAACCATCCTGGAATCCAAACAGTGCAAAGGGTGTGAGAAAAGCCAGCACAGATTTAGAAAAGTGGTTTAACGATGGCCGAATCAAAAAAAAGATATCTTAATTATTTATACCAACAGTACAAGAAGGGTATACTAGATAGGGATAAGGTCGAGCTCCTTAGACAGGAAGGCTATATTAAAGATGGTCTGATTGAAAAAGAGAAAGCCGGATTAACCTATAACCGTTCTATTACTACCGGCCAGGAGTGGTTGGAGTTGATGAACCCTTTCTATAAACCTACCAGATATTTTAACTACCGTGATAATATTTCTAAGGAGGATTGGTGTCCTAAGGATGTATTGAATCATACCCCGGATTTTGTTCATTGGATTAATTCCATGGTATACGGACAATTTCACAATAAGGGCGAATACAAGAAATTCAACTTATATAAGGCTCAAGCCTGGAAATGGCTCCAGGATCACGACACTGTTACTTCCTACACTACAGACGATGGCCGGAGAGAGTTTATGCAGCGTGAGTATGATCGCTGCGCCGATAATACTTTATACTTTGCTAATAAGTACGGGGAACTGAAGGAAGGCGATATTGCTTCCGGATATATCGATTACCAGGCCCGGGAGCATCATGCAGTTATTTTCTACCTGTTTGATTGCGGTTATAATGTAATTGGTGGAAAGGGTAGGCAGATTGGGTTCACTTCTGCTATGGGTTTGGTAGCTACAAAGAAATTACTATTTCAGGCTAACTACTACATTAAATTCGTTACTGAAGATAAAGACACTGGCGAGGAAATTTTCAATGATAAGATTAAATATCCATTTGGAGCTCTTCCAAAATGGATGCAGCCAAAAGTTAAAAGCGATAGTGGGGTTCGGTTCTGGTTATCTGACAAGAGTAAAAAGGGTGCCAAGGGTTATCCTAACTCCAGGGTAGATGTTATTGCCCCAAAGAAAACTGCTATCAATGGTGGATCTCCTCAGCTGGTATTAATTGATGAGATTGGAAATATTGGAATCCTGGGGGCTATGTTAAATGAGGGTAGACCCACCATGTTCTGGAATAATCCTAAGACCGGCGTGTTTGAATTAAAACGCCAGGTCTGGATGTGGGGAACCGGCGGTGAGATGGAAAAAGGTAGGGGAGCTTACGAAAAAGAATGGTACAGAATTCTGGGGCTTTGGGAAGAGGGTCGGTATAGTAATGGATTCGTCCCATTATTCTTCAGCTGGCATGCCAGATTTAGTGCCGAAGAATATGAGAGGGAAAAATTATGGTACTATGGAGCTAGGGCTAATGAAAAGGAAATAGACCTCGAAACATCCAAGACCCAGTTTCATCAGCATTACCCAAGTTCATATAAGGATATGTTCCTTACTACAGCTAGTACTCTGGTTTCCCGGGAGATAGTTGAAGGGGGCCTAGATAGGTGTAGAACGATGGGACCGCAGATGAAACCGGTAGTAGGTTATTTTGAACCTATATATGATACTTCAGATCCCATGCCTCCGGAGAGTGATACTCCCTATAGAATAATAGGTTCCGATTTTATCCCTATAAATGATGAGGATGATTATCAGAAAGCAACAGCAGTTATGTTCCAGAAACCGGAGAAGGGATGGAAGAACAGATATTGGAAGGGTACGGACCCCATCGCAACAGAGACCGGCCATTCGAAAATGGCTTCTGTAATATGGGATGATTATTTCAAAACTGTGCCTTGTCTTGTGAATTTTAGAAGACAGCATAATCACAAGTATGCTTTTCTTCAGGTGCTTTTGATGGGGTTGTATTACGATAACGAAATTATTACTGTAGGCATAAAAGAATTGGTTGAAGCAAATATTGGTACTAACTATATTGATTATGTCCAACAGAAGGGATTTTTTAATTCGCTGGTATTTAATGCCGAGCTACCTTCTAAGGTTACTGGAGGAGCTCGGGAGATAGGCATAGATAATAAAGGTAATAGAGCCGATGCTATAATTGACTATCTAACCGAAGTGATAAGGAACTACCATGATAGGATTTATATTCAGGTTATTTTTGATCAGTTGACCACCTTTGTACAAAATATAACAGCTGCTGGTAAGGAGGTTTGGGGTCCTATGAATAGATTACTGCATTATGATGATGTTTTATATGCACTAGCGTTTGCATATATCTGCAGGCAGTGTTATCCTCATTTAGTTCCTACCAGAATAACAGTTACTGCAAATAGATTTACAACCAGATATCCTTTAAAACGGGTTGATGGTAATGTAGTTAGAGTACCTACCAGAGTACCAATTGTTGAAGAAATCGAACATCAAATACCCAATATGCCATGAATTATAAAATATTTGATCCCGGCACATGTAAACCTGAAGAATATAGAACAAGATTTCCGGAACTTGCAAATGTCGAAGAATTTTCCGAACTTACGGCCAGAGGTTTAATATTTGTCTGGTGGTTTGCTAACCAAACGTCAGAGTTGGTTATACACATTGCTGATCGTAAGAAGAGGGTGGAAGAGGCCCTAAAACGTTCAGGCTTTAATCCAGGAGTTACGGAGAAAGAACAATTTTTGCGCTTAAACTTTGGGGATAAGTATGCTCAGGCTATAGAGCGCATGGGTAAATATGATCCCGGAGCAAGGTTTAGGGGTTATAAAATGATTAATAATATAATGCAGCAGTACGAGGAGTTAATTGCGCTGGGGCCTGGGGCTTTTAAAAAAATTGAGGGAAAAGGAGAAGATGCTGTAGAGGTTACAGATATTCAGAAGTATGTGAATACATCGGCTAAGATTGCTGCTAATCTTGCAATGTTAATAGAAAGAATGGAGAGTGGGTTTGGTATTACCCTTGGTGGTGATGTCGATGAAGAGGAGCTTGGAAGTGTTATGGGTGCATGGCATAAGGATCGTTCAAATGAGGATAAATAATAATTAAACTATATAACTATGCTTTTTTTAATATCATCAAGACAAAATAAACCCAATCGCATGAGGTCTGAGGATGCGAAGGACGCGCAGTATCATGCAGATTACGGGCGTTGGGTAGTAGGTCAGGGTATGGGCCGTCAACAGCAAGACTATCTTAATAATTATCAGATTAATAAGAATTTTTATGCTAATAGACAGTGGTTCTTACCAGAAGATCTGGAAGCTTTCTTCATGGATGAGAGTGGTCAGGATAGGAACCGTATCCGGGTAACCAGAAATTTCATCCAACCTATGGTTGAGCAATATAGAGGTACTGCTGAGAGAATGCGGTTTGATCATAAGGTGTATAATATGTCTCCTATGGCCCGTAGTCGTAGGGATAAATCATTAGGTAAACTATTAGCTTATAGCTATATAGCTGGTAATGATGATAATTTTAGGGCTTACCTGGAAAAGAATAATTTTCCTGTGGGGGGAGATTCTTTTGAGACAGAACAAAAATTCGATAATTTATATGTAGATGAGCATGTAATAGCTATGAACAGGTTCTTAAGAATTATCGCCGAGTCAAATAAGCTGGATGATTTTAAGGGAATACTTGCCAGGGATGTAGCTTTAGCTGGAATAGGTATTATGAAACCTTACCCATATGCGGGCGATTGGAGGTTTGATAGGATACCTCCGGAAAGGTTTGGTTGGGATAGGGGGGCTGTTACATCAGATTTAAGTGATGCCGGGTATTTCTTCGAATTTAATTATATGAACCCTTCTACTGTTTATGAGCTGTATCAGGATATTGAGGAGGAGTTAAGAATCAACATTGAAAAGTATGTTAGTAATATAATAGGTCAGGTTAACGCTACTAATGAGATGTATGATGTTGGTGGTCGTATACCGGTTTACACCGGGGTGTGGAGAGATGTGACCGCCGATGAGTTTGGGTACGTGCGTGATCAGTTTGGGCAGCGTGTTTTAAAAAGAATAAATTATATAGCTCCTGGGGAAACAAATCCCGAATTTACTAAGGCAGATGTAATTCCTGTTAAAAATTTAACTTCTTATCAGAATCGGGTTTTAAGGGGTAAGGCTACTCAAATTCTGTATGTAGATATGTGGAGATATTGTACTTTTATTCCTAATGAGGTTTTGGCTGGTAGATACGGAAAGTCTGGTACTATTAGGGATGGTATATTAGAGTTTGGTGTATTGCCTTATCAAGAGCCGGATTTATACAAACCTACAAATATGGCTGCTCCGTATAAATGTGGAACATGGTCTTATATGGATGGTGTTGTATTATCCCCTGTTGATGTTGTTATTAGTCCGCAGAGAATGATTAATCGCTTTTTATCGGTGATGGAAAACCAGCTTAATAATGCTGGGGGTGTTGGCTTGGTGTTTGATAAAGATTTATTAACGATGAGTGAGGATGAGGTAGTAGCTAAGGTTAACAGAAGCGAGCCTATAGGAATGCATGCTAAAGGCCGTGGCGTACAAAATGCTTTTGGTAAGTATGATGCTACTGTAACGAATTCTACTGTAGCTTTTGCTGCATTGATTGAGAATTTCAGGTTGGGGCTTGAGCAGGTTACCGGTGTCAATGAAGGATTAAAAGGCACTGTTAATAATCCCGATCAACTGGTAGGTGTTATGCAATTAATGATTCAGAGGGGAAGCGTTTTACAGGAACCTTTCTATAAAGCTCTAACTGACATATATAAAGGCATGTACCAAAGTATTGCTACTTCAGGTAAAAGGTATTATATTGATAATGAGATAGAGCTTCTGGATGCTGTGGGTGATGACTCCGCAGCTATGCTTAAGTTAACCAAGGATGTGCGAAACGAGCAGATGAGGGTGGTTGTTATGGCTGCACAAGATCCTCAGACTGAAAGAGTGAGTGTGGACGGACAAGTACTTATTTGGGTACAGTATGGTATGTTAGATCAAACTACTGCTTCTAAATTAATAGGAAGAGCCACTCAGGAAGAAGCCTATGCAGAACTTAGAGCTTTTAGTATAAGGACCGAGATGCAGCGTAGGTTGGCCGAGCAGCAGCAGGAAGTTATCACAGCACAGCAAGTTAATGCTCGGGATCAAGCTGGTCAGGTTGTATTTAATGAGGCTATTAGGGATAAGGCCAGAGAGGATAGTAATAAAGCTGCAGACAGGGCTTCAAAAGAACGAGTCGCAGAAATAAAAAATAAATAACTAAACTTTTAGTTGATAATTCAAATAAGTGACTTAAAGTTTTGATATTCAAGAATTTTATCATTATATTTGTGTGGTAAATTTCTTGGTATATTTTAGCTAAGAATGTAGTTCTTTAATTTAATATTATACGTTATGCCAGAAAAAAATGAGTCCGGTCTTAGTGCTGAAGAGCAGCTTGCCGGAGCAGCTGGAATTGTATCTCAAGAAAAAATAGATGAGATAAGAAAAAAAGTAAAAGGAGACACCCCAGCAAACCCAGACGCTAACACACCAGCTGCGCCAGCAGCAGGAGTAACCCCAGGAGCTGCGCCAGTAGCAACCCCCGGAGCCCCTGTAGCAGCAGCAATCCCTGCAGCAGGATCTACTATTAAAGTAGAAACCGCTTTTGGATCTCAAATATTTGGGGGTTTGGACCCGGGAAAAGAAGTTAAGCTGTCTAGTTTTGCAGACGTACAAGCATTTGCTAAAGATGCTTATCAACTAGAAATAAAAGATGTTAATGATTTTCAGACTCTGTTAAAGGAGCTGAAAGAATCTAAAGCCCAGGCAGCGGAGGCTGAACAATATAAAACCGCAGCAGCGAACTTTGAAAGTACTATTAAGAATCTTCCTGAGGAGATTGGATTACTAATGCAAGCATTTGTCAGTGGTGTGGATCATAAACCACTCCTTGCACAAATGATGCAGGCGCAATCCTTGAATTTCGAGCGTGATTTTGATACATACCCTGAATTGGATATGGTTAATCGTTTTAGCGATAAGCCTTATACTAAAGAAGAGTATGACGCATTCGAACCTGGTCAGCGTAAGGTCTTCAAAGACCTGGCAAAGGCTAAGTACGATTCTGCGAAAACAACCTATAACGCAACTAAACAGGAAACCCATAGGTCCGCCCAGATGACACAACAAAACGTGCTCAACTCGGTGGAATCTTCTATTACCCAATTGAGGAAAGTCTACCCAAGTATGGGAGATAACCAAATAAAAAGGGTTAGCGAGATTATGACTGGGGGTTTGCGGGATAGTTTGTATAACGTAGATGGTACTTATAAGCCTGATGCAGCTATTAAAATAGCTATGCAGGAATTTGGTGCTGAAGCCATAAAGGTGCAGGCCCAGACTATCGGACAGATAGTAGAGCGACTTAAAGGTGAAGGAGCTTCTGCTGCTACCGAAAACCTCATAGGGAGGAGTGATAAACCGAGGGGTGATGTTGGTCATACTTTACAAGATCGTACTAACGTGATTGCAGAGGAGGTTAAACGACAAACATCATTCTTGAAGCGAAGACAATAGATATGCCAGATCCGTTTGACAAACGTAGGTCGTATATTCCAACACCTAGCAAGGTGCAGCCTAATAAACCGCAGAATCCTGCGGCGGAAGAGGTCCAGCCTAAAGGATCAGAATACTCAGCCGAAATGGAGGAAGAATCTGAAACGTCTATAATCGCACGTGAGGTTATTTGATTAATTTAATTTAATTTTTTATAGACATGGCTGATCAATTTGATACCGCTAATTCCTACTTGGCACAACCAAGTCAGGTAAACCCTGCAGTTCCACAAGCTCCGGCTCCGTGGAATCTGCAACCTATTGGTTCTGAGTATGCAACTGCATATACAACCGATGAGACTATTTTAATTCAGCGCGCAATTCAGGCTGAAATTTTCGATGCAGTTCCGGCGAAGTATAAGACCCTGAGGTTACTCTTCGACAAACCTGTTTCTTATGAGAACCTTGATGTGTTCACTTATCTTGAGAAAACATTTGGTAGGACTGCTCTTCGTGTTGATACTGGTGGTGGGGACACTTCCGGAGATACACTAACACTAACATTGACTTCAGGCGGTGCCGCTAATATTACAATCAATAAGATTGTAGCTATTCCGGACAACACCAAAGCTGTTGTGACTTCTGTTAATACATCCACTGATGTTATTATACTTCAAAAACTGGACGGAGCAGCTGCTCTTCCCGCAGTTAATGATGGTGATTATATCTCTATTGTATCTTCTGTTATAGCTGACGGTCAAAACTTCCTGACTCATTATGACAGGATGAGTAAGATCGAAAGATACAACTACATTCAGTTGATGCATAGGGATAAAAGGTGGACTCGTAAAGAGATTCAGAAATTCAAGAATGCTGGAGTAACTAACTATTTCGATCTGGACAAGAAAGAGCAAATGGACCTGTTACTGCAGGATATGTTTGCATCATTCTGGAATGGCGAAAGAGGTAGGGTAGAAATTAATGTTCCCGGAACTTCTGTTGGTACTGCAGTTTATAAAGCTTCTTTAATGGGGGGTATTTTCCCGCTTATGGTTGCTGCAGGTTGTGCTAACTCAACCGGTGTGACTGAATCTACAATACAGGATGTATTTGAGACACTGGCTTTCCAAACTGATTACAAATCTGAGGGTGGTGTAAGATTCATCTTTGGTCAGAGTGCGTTACTATATGCATTAAGTAAAGCGTGGAAAGAGGCCGGAATTCGCTACACTCCAAACGATCATATAGCAGACCTTAACTTGTATGAGTACAAACTCGGTGATATGAGATTTGTACCTGTAAGTACAGAATTATTTAAGGAGCTATCCTTATTCCCGGCTGAGTGGAAGCACAGATTACTTATTCTGGATATTGATACTATTTCTCCGGTATGTATGGTAGGCTACCAGCCTATTGAAATGGGTCAAACTGCCCCTAAAGGTCAGTATGGTTCTATTGAAGATTATACTGAGTGGTGGATTCAAGGAATGTTGAGTCTTAAGTTCAACAACCCGTTAAGTTCATTCTATATCGATACTACTGGAATAGTAGCATAGATCCTGATCAAATTAGGGCTGGCCCTGTGCCAGCCCTTTTTACTATAATTAGTTCTTTAATTTAATTTATTAAAATTATGTCAGAAACAGGTAGAAAGAGTGGTGCTGCAGCTAATGCAGGTCCCTCAAAAGCCGAAGTAAATCTTCGTAAGCAAATAGATGAGCTGGAAAAAAATAACAAAGCGTTAAAGGAAGAAAAAGCTCAAGCCGAAGATAAACTTCAAGAAGCTGCTGAAGTCGCTAAAAAAGCGGTAACAGGAGATGATAAAAAAAGCATTGAACTTTCGCCGGAAGTAGCTGCGGTTCTGCAGCAACTGACGGAAAAAGTAGCCCTGTTGGAAGCTCAAAAAAGGGAGCCTCAGCAAGCTATAATGATCGATCCCAGACTAGCTCCGAAATACAAACCCGTATCTCCGGATGACTGGCAGGAGGAATCAATAGTTTTTACAGCACGTAGTATACTATATGTTGTGGGATCTTACAAGAACTCGAAAGGGGTGGATGTGTTACCTCCTCATGGTCCTATCGTATTTCAATACGCGGCCAGTGATATCCGTAAGGAAGGCCAGGAGCAGCACATATTGAATTATTGTCAATACACCACCAACCTTAAAACGGAGATTGCGTATCTCAATTCTCATCCACATTACGGGATTACATTCTCATCTAATGCAAATGAGATGATGGCAGAGGATATGAGAGAAACCCAGTTTAAGGTAAGGGCGGCTTCCATGGTTAGTGCCATGAGTCAGCAAGCGATCTTTGAGAAATGTAAACAGTATAAAATAGCTTACCATGCTAAACAGATGGAAACTCTTAAGATTATGATAATACATAAAATGTCTGAGGAATTCTCGGCACAGAGTAAGCTAATTGAAAGTGAGAGACTTAAACGTATGGCTGTAGGAGCCATGGGATCAAAAGATAACTAAACAGTGATACTAGCATCCTCTATATTTACTCAAGTTCTGAACCTCCTGGACGATGACGCTTCCGGGAGGTATTCAGAAACTGCTGACCTAGTGCCAGCTTTAAATTCGGCAGTAGATTTTGTTGTTACATTATTTACCGCCGCTTTCGAGCAGAAGAGGATTCATATGGAATCTTTATCAGAATTGGTGAAGACAATCATACTATCAATTGCTATAAAGACTACGACTGTTAGTGTGGACCTGGATTCTCACTCTGTTATTAAGAGGGATAGTATATGGACTATCATAGGAGTTGATCCACAACCAAGTGTTGATGCCGGATCTCCTATTAAGATGACAGACAGCTCTAAAAAATGGGCTACTAAACTGACTCTGGCAGAATGGAATGATTCGCAAGATGATCCATTCGCTCCTGGAACTACACAATCAATACCTAGTGATTTCCAGCGGATAAGTTATGTAGGTCCTGGGCAGTTCTTTGATGATGCTAAAGAGCATTTACTACTTCGTCCAAAAGCTTATTTTACGGCTGGGGATAAGGTTGGATTGTGGTTATTGGTAACCCCGACTAAAGTTACTGCAGGAGCTTCGGAGATAGCTTTCCCAAGAGTTCTGGAAAATCTTTTAGTTCAGAAGACTCTTCAGTATATAAGTATGCAACATGGTGCTCAAAGTGCTTTAGGGGTTGCTACTGAGAAAGAAATTACACAGCTGGTTAATTTAATGAATAGCTAATGGCAGTAACAGGCGGACCAACATTACGATATGTAGTATATGATATTCTGGGAGATCTTAAACAGATCTACAAGGACGCTATTATTAGCCCTTTTAAGACGGCTTATTGGGTTTTGGTACATGCGGACCGGTTAAAGAAGCTTCATATCGAGAAGCGCGATTCTGGGGCATTTGTGGTACCTTTTGATATGGATGTTGTGGTTGACCCCGGTAATGGTCGCAATTACTTCGAGCTTCCTGAGAATATTTATGATATGGATAAAGACAGGGCTATAGAGTATATTACGTACCCACCCAGTTTCGATAGTGATTACCCAATGTTTGCGGGAGTAACTTTTACCAGGGTTAATGTATCTGAGGTGCGTAGGTTATATTTCAGGGAGGATGAAAAACCCTCTCCGGCTAATCCTTATTTCTATAGACTCCAGGATAGGATTTATTTACTGGGAGTGGAACAAATAAATTTAACCTCAGTTGAATCCGGGTTGTTTACAACATTTTCACCGGCTGCTTCTGATTTGAGTTTGGATGCTGAGTTTGATTTTCCACAGGATCTTATCCCACAATTAAAGATACAGATTTTGAATATGGGTAGATTTGTTCTTACTATCCCGAGAGATGTGCTAGATGATGGTACTTCGTTACCAATCCAATCAATGCCAAAGGATAAGTTAGTTAGTGCGAATGATAATGTTAATAACAGAAATAATGAGTAATATTTCCGGTATATATCAGATTCAAAGTAAAATTAAACCCGAACGGATTTATATGGGCAGTAGTATAGATGTTAATGGTCGGCGGAATGGGCATTTATATGAATTAAGGCATAACAAGCATCATTCACATAAACTTCAACGACATTATAATAAATATTCAGAACAAGATCTTGAATTTTCTATTTTATGTGTTTGTAGTAAAAATCAGCTATCTTGGATAGAGCAATACTACATTGATTTTTATCAACCTTATTTTAATGAGTGTAATTTTGTTGGTAAGTCTATGTTAGGAAGACCCCTATCAGAAGAGCATAAAAGAAAAATAAGTCAGGCAAATAAAGGTAAAACAACAGAAAAATCATTGAGAAACTTAATTCCAGCTCGTAAAGGAAATAAGAATATGTTAGGTAAATGTCATTCGGAAGAAACAAAAAGAAGAATGAGTATATCTGCAAAAGGAAAAATTAAATCTGTTGAGACCAGAGAAAAAATAAGTAAAGCCGCAAAAGAAAGATGGTCCTCAGAAGAACACAGAGAGAAGATAAGCGAAGCAAATAGAGGTAAACACCCTTCGGAAGAAACCAGAAGAAGAATGAGTGAAGCACATAAGGGTAAAGAATTACCTAAGGGTAGAATACCGTGGAATAAAGGAGCTTCATGTTCCGAAGAAACGAGAATAAAAATAAGCGAAGCAAATAAAGGAAGAAGAGCCTCAGAGGAAGCTAGGGAGAGGATGAGAGGAAGGATTCCATGGAATAAAGGTAAAAAGGGTTTTCAAGAAGCTTGGAATAAAGGAACGCCAAGATCTGAAGAAGTAAAACAAAAAATAAGAGACACTAAGGCATCAAATAAATTAAGTAAAAAAGTAGCTTAGCCATGGATATAAACATTCAAAATTTTTTGTCGCTTCAGGAAGTACTTGCAGATGTACTTGTAGCTATGGATGATAAGGAGCAGAGAAAACTTACACCAGGGTTCTACAGAGCTCAGGTTAAATATGGATTGGACGATTTAGGGTTTGAGGCCAAGTTCTTTGAAGTAACAGTCGATGAGTTATTGCCGGACGATTTAATAGTGCAGATGCCGGTTGGATCATATAATTTAAAAAATATTCATATATATACGGGTACACCGGATAATGTTGGTATAGTAGAAAATGTCTACTGGCGCAGAAATGTGCAAACCCGGGGAAAGGATACTGGTGTGGTGGCTAATGTGAATTTAGGGAATATTTCCGATCCATTTATATCTGCACCATTCTGGATGCGAGGCGGGGCATTTTGGTTTAGCGTTCAGAATGGTTTAATAAGATTATCTGATTCTTGTCAGTACTATGATTATACCCGTATGACTTTTAACGGGATACCTTCAGGACATTTGGATGAAGCTAAGATGGTTCCTCCGGAGGTTAGGAAAGCTCTTGTGTTATGGGTTACTGAAAAATGCGCTTCTTCCTTGAAGCTGACAGATAATCGATATAGGGCTGTTCAAGTTGATGCAGCTGCACAACTTGATGAATATGGGTTTAATGGTGCATGGCACCAGGCGAAAATGAGATTGATAGATCTTGATGCTAAAAAGCTTAGGGACATAATGGAGTATAATGCTCGTATGAATTATTGATAACTAACTGATATACAACATGAAATGAGCGACAAATATTTACGTACAATAGCAGGAGGTATGGGATCATTGCGTATAGATCATACCACTTTAATAAATACCGTAGAAAGGCCTAATGGATTTACTACTGTAACGGTGATAGAGGCAGCAGTTATAGCCATTCTTACAGAAGATGGGATTGTTGATTCTCTTGCGGAGCATGGAATAGCAGGTAAAACATTAGGTATAGGGGAAGTTGTGTTCGCTAGCACCAAGTTTGCCACTATTCAATTAACTAGTGGTGTTGTTAGCATAGCTTAATTTAATTAATAGATAAAATGCCGGGAATAGGACTTTCTATATCGCCGTTTATAGGGCGCAGGTTCAGCTGGGCTGCTTACTGGGCTTCGCTTGTTTCGGCAACGGTTGAGCAGGCGGCTCCGACGAAAGTAGTTATGACTTTCGGGCGGGCAAACACCTCTTTGGTTGCCGCTGATTTTAGCATTGCGGGAAAGACGATTACTCTTTTAGAAAGGGATGCTACGAATAAGATTCTAACATTAACAGTAAGCGTGGCTGTTGCTTATGGTGATTCTCTGACTATCACTTTTGTTAAAACGGGTGGCATGGCGGCGGTTACAAATAATGTGCTTTACTTAATGCTCCTTACTTCAATAGGAGACGGCACAGGAGTATCTACTATTACTTTAACGGTCAGTGCAAATATTGTCCTGACATTGGGGGCTAACGCTAAATTTTACACTAATGCCGGGGGGACGCTTGGCGAATCATCCACATGGACGGTCACGACAGGTGCAGCACAGACAATGTATTTAAAATGCACTACCGGAACGGCTACAATGTCGTTTAGCGATATTACAAAATTAACGATTTGGGGTATATGGACTTCATCTACTAACGCTGCATCCTTATCGGGAGATGTCAGCAAAATGATCTTTTTGACTAGCCTGCGTGTAGAAGGCAGCAACACTTTGTCGGGCAGCGTAGCAGCTCTTACATTGCTGACCTACCTGGTTGTATTAGGCAACAACACTTTGTCGGGCAGCGTAGCAGCTCTTACATTGCTGACTAGCCTGCGTGTAGAAGGCAGCAACACTTTGTCGGGCAGCGTAGCAGCTCTTACATCGCTGACCTACATGACTGTAGAAGGCAGCAACACTTTGTCGGGCAGCGTAGCAGCTCTTACATTGCTGACCTACCTGCGTGTAAAAGGCAGCAACACTTTGTCGGGCAGCGTAGCAGCTCTTACATTGCTGACCTACATGAGTGTAGAAGGCAGCAACACTTTGTCGGGCAGCGTAGCAGCTCTTACATTGCTGACCTACATGAGTGTAACAGGCAGCAACACTTTGTCGGGCAGCGTAGCAGCTCTTACATTGCTGACCTACCTGGTTGTAACAGGCAGCAACACTTTGTCGGGCGACCTTAATCCGGTTGTATCCGATTTAGCATACTGTGCTCTAGATCCTTGTGGGATGGTTGATTATACCGCAGGGGCAACATGG
>Ga0307380_10004087_pt1 | contig 19873 bp, 14 predicted proteins | sample UN3MG_FD_202239 | JGI IMG/M metagenome (GOLD analysis project Ga0307380, IMG submission 202239) | Soil microbial communities from Risofladan, Vaasa, Finland - UN-3 | ecosystem: Environmental > Terrestrial > Soil > Coastal area > Acid sulfate soil | place: Finland: Risofladan, Vaasa | collected... | reverse complement strand
CTTTACCCTGGCTGCTGCTTGAAGCGGTGGCGATCACATTCTCAATTGCGTAAACAAACGGCTCTGTGGTAAACTGCCATATGTCCCCTTGGTGCACCACATAGTCAGGTGGACCGTTGACCTCATCGATGCGCCAGTAGTAGATCGTTTCGAAATCCAAACGTTGGGCGGGAGCGTAGCTGCTGGCACTCTGGATGATACCGCCAATGCCATCGTTGACATTATTGAAGTCCTTACTCAAGTAAACCGTGTGCCCATTGACTGCCGGCGCAAATTCTCCCGGCGTCCAGTTGAGCACCACGTCTCGGGGCACGTCTGGCGCCTCATTGGCAGGGCTTGGATTTGAAGCCGCACCAGGTGGTACACCTATCATGACCTGTATAATCTCGGCGGCGGTCAGCGCCTCGTTGTAGATGCGGACATCATCGAGAGAGCCATACCAGCCGCAATCACCGGCTTCAGGACGATTGCCAATAAGCACAGATTGGCCGTTGGTGCTATATTGACTTGCCGGAATGCCGTCTGTGCTGATATCGGAAAGCTCGCCATTCAGATAGACCTCCAGAGACGTCCCAGGAGTGTAAACTCCCGCGTAGTGAACCCATTGATCAAGGGGCAATGAAGAATTGTCATGGAGACCTATTACATCACTTCCATTACTGGAAACCTGAATGGTGCCTGGAAGAGGAACACCGCTGACATTCTTTTCGATACCAGTGGACCAGGCCCGCCGCCCGCCGGCACCCATTTTGCCGAGAATGCGACCGTTTCTGCCACCGTGGACGGGACTGGTGCTATCCAGGTATACCCAGGCGGTTATCGTCATCGCACCGGTCATGTTGAATTCCGGCGCATCTCCTACATTAATGTTGTCACCGGAGCCCCCGGCAAACGACATCGCGCCGCTGGGATTACCAAATCTGTCCACGGCTGGGGCTACGTTGCCGTTAATCGTCCCGTGATTACCATAATCGCTTGAGTCCGTTCCGTCTCCATCCAAAGCCCAGTACCCCACAAGGACTGCTGAAGCATTGCCAGCCAATCCGAGCACCAAGACGAAGACAAAAAGTTTTCTACACATAGCACAACCTCCTAATCTTTCCCTTGTTATCAACCTTCACTTGACTACGCAACAAACACTCTCAATCGACTTTATGTTTGTCAGAACTGACTATTTCTAAATGTGCGGCTTCCTCCTCCTTTAAGTTAGGTCCAAACAAGACCCTCTGTTGATATGCAAAACCTTGCGGATTATCAATCCTTGCCATATTTCCACCTTTCCATTTCTATCAAATCGCCTATATGAATGTCAAGAGAAATATTTCAAAATGTGAGAAACTTCTTAAATTAGGCCGAAACGCACAATAGCATAGCCTCCCACGCAGTCTCATAGAGGCAATAACACAATGCGCTTACGCCGGGAGGGCTTTTTTATGGTTGAACTTGTGAAAAAATCCCTCAGGGGATATCCCAGTTTGAGAAAAAATTGGTTGACATAAGGGGGTAGAGCACTGTAACCTATAGTAATATCATGCGATGCCCGGTTTTGTAAGGTTATTTTGGAAGTACAAGATGGAAACGCATAAGGGTTTTACTCTTATTGAACTGCTCGTGGTGATTTCCATTATTGCTCTTCTGATGGCTATTCTGATACCGTCGCTCAGTCTTGCCCGGAAACAGGCAAGCGGATCGGTTTGTCTTGGTAATGAGCAAAGCCTGATCCTTGCATGGGTCATGTATGCGGATGATAATGACGGCAAGCTGGTAGGCGGATATCCCTATGTCCGTGACATCTACAACTCCGGGTCACCCTATCCCGACCGCAATCAGTGGCTTTGTGCCCCGCTTGCCGACGACGGAACGATCTTTCCCGTCGCCGCGGGAAATTCTTCCGCTTACATGCAGTCCTGTCTGGCCATCCCCCCAACCATGGAACATGTCGAGCGAGGAATTCGGGCCGGCGCACTTTTCCCCTATTTGAACAGCATGAAGGTCTATCACTGCCCGGGTGACAAACGCTCGACAAGGCAAGCACCTCCATTGAACGTTTATCAGTCTTACTCCATCAGTGATCCCATGAACGGCAAGTTTGAAAACAACAGCTACGCCTATAGGAAGATTCTTGAAATCAAAATGCCCGCCGGCAAATATGTCTTCGTCGAGGAAGCGGCTACGACCGCCTCTTTTAACATTGGCTCCTGGTGGTTCGGATACAAATGGAGCAACGGCCGGATCGAAGACTCTGCTTTCATCGATCCGGTGGCTCTCTGGCATAGCAACAAGAATACCTTTGCCTTCGCCGACGGGCACGCGGAAATTCACAAATGGAAAGAACCAACCACCATCAAAGCCCTCCAGCAATACCTGGACGGCCAGGCATTTTCCCTCCGTGCCGGTTCAAGCCTTCCCGAGGCTTACGCCCACAGCAATTATGATGTCATGTGGCTGGCACAGCACTATTATTAATGGGGCGCCTTGAGTTTGCGTAATTTGAGGGTCACTGCCCCGGAGTGAGGCGAAAGGCCTGCCAGTTGAACACATCATTGCCGTAATTGAATAACGGTTCCTTCTTCTCCAGGGCCATCCGCAGTCGTCGACCAAGGATCATATCCCTGATTCGCAAATGCCTATTGTTGTATATAGAGCGTTGGTTGAAAGTTCCTCTCAGGCAACAGAATGGCAGTCTTGTGGCTCGCCATAAAGGTACGCCGCAAGGGGCAATTATAAGCCCTTTAATTGACGACAGTCATTGAATACGTTGTCAAAAAAACGGTGTTTTTGGGCTAAAATCGAGGGTGGATTAGCACATACAGATGGCCTATATGGCGGGTTGCTAAGGCCTTTGAAAACACTCATTTTCCTCTTCTGAGAGCATCATGTCCAAATTTGTCCCTGATCTTGTCAAATGCCTCATCCAGCCTTTTTTGCTTTTCCAGTTCAGGCTCAGAGAACAATTCATGCTGGCCGCTGCCCGCCTCCTGTAAACCAGATGCCCCAAATCCCAACAGTCTCAGCACACCTGCAGATTTCTCGTGCCATTTCAGGAAAACTTGCTCAGCTTCCTGCCACAATATCTTGGTAACGTTCGTTGGATGATCAAAGGTACTGCTTCTTGTAATCGTTCGGAAATCCTCATAGCGCAGCTTCAGCGTTATTGTCTTTGCCTCTAACTTATTTATCCTGAGCCTCTGAGCGACATCTTCGACTTGACTCAACAGCACGTCGAGAAGAATATCCTTGTCGGATATGTCTGTAGCAAAAGTCTGTTCACTGGAAATGCTCTTGGCCTCTCTGCCGGATTCTACTTCCCTGTTATCCACTCCTCGAGCTAACCGAAGTATATGAGAAATCTGCTCGCCGAATATGCTCCGAAGGATTTCCGGCGGGGTCTCTCGAAGCTGCTTTATTGTATTTATCCCTTTGGATCTCAGAGCTTTTTCTGTCACCTTACCAACTCCCCATATCCTGGAGACCGACAGCGGATCAAGGGTCTGCTGTCTGTTTTTTTCCGCGATCACTACGAATCCATCTGCGCTTGTCAAGGGAGGATAGGACCGTTGTAGGATCGCTGAATATACCATAAAGGCTCTTTGAAAAATTCATAGAGGGGGCAACTGTTGTAAGCCAATGTCCTCGAAAGCAATCAAATGATCAAAATCGAGTGTAGTTTCGTTGGTTTTTTAATTCAACAATGGACATTCTCTGTATTGACAAGGGTAGGCGGACAATAAGGATTAAAACCTATGCAACGTTTTTGAGCCGATACCCAGTGATTCTTGTTTCCCGGAACAAACGATGTTCGATATTACGCGGAAGCGTTTTTGCGTCACGTTTTGGTTTCTCTGGTTTTTTGTCGTAGTAAACATCGTCAGGTCGAATACCATCCAATGTCATATGAGGACGCCAGCTGTTATACCAACATTCAAATTCTTCACACAGCATGGTCAGGTGATCAAACCCTTTAATGATCGGGACTCGCTTGAGCCATTCGTATTTCAGAGTTTTGATCACTCTCTCTGTGACAGAAATTGAGCCATGTTTTCCTACTGCTCCAAAGCGAGGTTTTACATTCCAACTATCCAGTAGTTCTGCAAAAACATTTCCGGTGAAAACACCGGCCTGATCTGAAATAATGTGTTTAGGTGCTCCATGTTTTTCGATAGCACTTTCCAAAGCATTGTTGATCCATCCTGCATTGGGTCCTTCAAGTGGAGTCACGGACATGACCTTACGGGAGAAATGGTCAATCACAACACAGACATGGATGGGCCATATCCCCCAATACAATACCTCTGTTGTGTCGATAGACCAAACATGATTAGGATACCAGGCGGGAATTGATCTGGCCTCTATTTTCTCTTCCGTTTTCGTAGACGCAACGGGGAATCCATCAGGCTTTAGAGGTTTGGGCCTATTGAGGATATTGCGAACCGTAGAGGCTGAAATGAAGATGTTCAGCAATGCCAGTTGATTGGCAATCCGAACACGTCCCCAATCAATGTTTGATTTCGTGATCTCCCAGATCAGAACTGCTATTTCCAGGGGTGTTTTGTTGGCTGGAATACTGGTTTGCTGCTGATCTTCGATCTTATGCAGCCAACGGTAGAGCGTAGATCTGGCGATGCCAAAATACTCAGTTACCCTACGCCTTGGTATCTGGTATGTTTCCATTTGCCAGAGGATGAAAAGCTTTTCGCGAAGGGTGTATCGAGGGTTCTTCTGTTTCTTCTTGATCCCTTTTTGAAGGATTGATACCTGCATCTTTAGCTGGTCAACCATGTCTCTGAGAAAGAGGATTTCCTTGTCTTTGGCGTCTACTTCCATGGCAGCAAGGCGTTTTAAGCTCCGTTTCCGAACTCTGCCTGAAAATCGAGCCGCAATTACGACTGCTTTGATGATCAGCGATACGGCAAAGTTGGTGATGTCGGGATTCTTGTCCATGATGTCTCTTTTGTGCTCCTCCCAGGTATACAGAAAGCCAATTTGAGACAGAAATTATAGCAGAAAGTGGGCAAAATGGCGAGCGAGGAGCCCAAAGATGTAAATATCTATTTTGTAAAAGGTTATACTAAATGTCATGTGGTACTATTGGCCCTTGACAAGCACAGGCTGTCGTTATAGTTCAGGAGGTCTTCTCTAAACCCGAATGTCTATCTGTTCAAGCAAAGATCGCTGTTTCACAGTTTATACCGCGCGGACTGGTCGTGATTTCTCCTTTTTCTTGTTGACCTCGTTCGTATTGACCGTTCTGTTACCACTCAAGATTCACGGTCAGATCGCTGCAGAGTGGGATTTTTCCCACGGGATGCTTGGCTGGAAGGGAAATCATTATGTAACCGACCTAACCAGTTCTCAGCAAGGATTGAGTTTCACCTCCACGGGTATCGATCCATGGATCGAGGGCCCTGCGATCAATCTACGGGCCGATCAACTCACGAAGGTCACGATCCGCATGAAATCCAACGCCAACAGCAGTGGGGAGCTTTTCTACGGCCCATATTTCCAGGCGGGCCATTCTGTGCGCTTCGCAGTGAACAATGATGGCGACTGGCACGACTATGAGTTGATTATTCAGGAACCTCTGGGCAGGGGTACGCGCTTTCGGTTGGATCCTGCCACGAGCCCGGGGCACATCGGCGTGGCCTTTATCAGAGTCGAAGCCTTGGTCAAATGGGAGGATCCACCGTATCAGAAACCCGTACCGCCCGAACCATGTAGGAGAAGAGCCGGTGCAGTCGAATCTGGCCTGTTAAAACTTGAGTACCGTGAAAGCCAGATCGGCGATTTTGTGATCGATGTAGGCGGCCATCAGATAGCGGTCGGCTACGGCAACGAACTACTCGGAGTGCTCTTTGATGATGTTATCGAATGGTTAGATCTGAATGAAGGCATCGTTACTACGGAGCGAGGCCCGGATCGTGTGACTCTCACGGCGCACTTGAGTGACGATGACGGCGCGACATGGAAGATCACCCGTGAGATTCGTTCCGGTCCAATAGACGGTGTCATCACGGTGGATGCACGGATACAGGTCGATGCGGATCGCCAGGTAATATGCGTGCCCTGGCTGACGATCTTTCCAGGACTGGGCACATTCGGCCAGAGCAAGGAACAGGCGCTTTTCGCGGGTCTGGAGTATTTATCTGACGAGTCCAGCAGCAGTGAGGCCGACATTGCCGCGCCGGGGCATCTTCGTCTCGCTCCTGATCCAGTCAAGGTAACTTTTCCACTGATGACGATTTCGGCTGAGGGACGGTACGTTGGCCTTATTTGGGGCCCGTCTGAGTGGATCAATCCCCTATTTGACTCGCCGGATAGAATTTTTGGCTCGGGGGCCCACGTCATGGCTCTGACAGGCCCGGCGGTGGGGAAAAACCGGATCGAGAATAGCCTGGTGGCTCTCACGCCGGTTAGATTCACAGCAAATGATCCAATCACCGCCCGCATGTGGATCATCGGCGGTGAAGGCAAAACCGTGGTACCCGCGGTGCGCACGTACGTTGATCTTCAGAGCTTACCCCCTGTGCCGGAGTTTGAAGGGGGCTTGTCGTCGGCAGCCAGATTACTCGCTCATGGCTGGGTCTATTCCAAGATTAGGGAAGGCGGGCTATTTCGACATGCGGTTTGGGCCGATCTATTCAACGCCGGGCCTGCACCTGATGCAGCTATGTTCATCGATTGGCTTGCTGCGAGTCTGAGCGAAGCTGACGGCGAACTAATCGCCGAGCTGTATATGGCTCGCGACTTGGCATTGAGCAGTATTCCAGAGAGCCAACACATGGTCGGAGGTATATCTCATGTGCGCCCGCTCGCGGCACCGTTGCTGTTTGGTGACCTTGAGGCGTATGTGCAGCGGCAATATGATTCGGCAGTCGATGCTTTGGGGCAATTTGACGTTAACGGTGTCAAAGCGTACCGGCCCGGAGAGATCGACTACGGCAAGACACACTTCGCCAATCATGCCAACGGTTATGGGGCCGGCAACTTGGCACGTATTCTGGAGGGGGCGACGCTTTCGGCCAATTCCGAACTGATCCAGGCGGCCCTTGAACTGCTGGATAAGCAAACCGTTCTGTATGCAAATACGGTTCCCCGGGGTGCGCAGACATGGGAGATCCCTTTGCACACGCCCGACATTCTCACCTCAGGCTATTTAGTCAAGGCCTATGTCCTGGGCCATGTCCTCTCCGGCCGTGAGGACTACCTGGAGCAGGCATGTTACTGGGCATGGACCGGCGTTCCATTTGTGTACCTGGCCAATCCCACAGAAGGAAGGATTGGCCCCTACGCGACCATCCCTGTCTTCGGGGCTACCAACTGGAAAGGTTCCTGGTTCGGCCGTCCCGTGCAATGGTGTGGGCTGGTCTATGCATCGGCGCTGCACCTGTTGCACCAATATGAACCGGAAGGCCCGTGGCTGCAAATCGCTAAAGGTATCACGGCTTCAGGATTGCAAATGGCATGGCCCCTGGATGACCCTGAACGCCTTGGCCTGCTGCCGGATTTCATTTTGCTAAAGTCACAGAATCGCGATGGGCCCGCGATAAATCCGGGAACAACGCAGGCTCACGTGCCGGAACTTTTCGATGTGGGCAAGATCTACGACTTAAGGCGATTGCCGATCCACGATTGTTTCATTCACGCCCCGTGCGCGATACGCGATGTCGTTGAAGACAATGATGGCGTAGCCTTTACTGTAGATGGATGGGGAGCTGCTCCAGGCTCCGGACCTTACTCCATACTGGTGTCAGGATGGAAAGGGCCGACGCCTTACGTGCTCGTATGGCCGCTCGGACAAGGATTAGATATTGAACCGAACCGTTCGCCGGTCTATCGTGCTTTCACAGCCGGGGCCGAACTCTTGATCATCGACGTGGCTGGACCTGCCGGGATTCAAATCACCAAACGGACACAATAGTCTCAGACTGTCTCTCGTGCTCTCTTCCGTACAGATTACAAGCTCAAGCATTTCCAGTGTCTTATCAGCCCGATGGTCGCTTGAAAAGCGAATGCAGACTCGACGGGACAGTTCAATCAGCCCCGCCGAATCCTTGCATTTTCAAGAACATATAAGCTAATTACTCTACCGGTCCGACAAAGCGTAACTCACCCAAACCAACGCCTTCCCACGGCATGAATTCATGGGTGCAAGCGAAGAAAGAATAGCCGGCGCTACTGTCAACGTCAATGCCAAAGGCTGCAAAGCCAACAACATCGCCGACGCTTGGCGGGAATACATTCTCGCCGTCACCGTCCGCGTCCCCTTGGAGGATGTCCCCGGAGAAGTCACCAATCATTACTGCCCACGGAATCTTAACCTCAACGGTCCAGTCCTGTGTGTCAGGGTCGAGACTTCCGGCTTTTTCCGACTCTTCAGCAACAGGATACAGGATGAAACCGTCAAAGTCGGTTTTTGCCAGGAGATTGCCGTCTGCATCAGCCGGCGCGATCGTAGGAATATATATCATGTTAAGACTCTCCTCCTGAGGTGTCTCAGCAAGTACAAACTGCATGCCGTCCATAAGATTTGGCGTATCCCCAAATTGAGTATTGATGTCATCCTGTGCTACAACACCTACGTAAAGGAATTCATCATCCCACATGAAGTAGTACGTGACGCTAAAATCTTCCAGGCTCGGACCGTCATTATTCGCAGCTTGAGCATTATGGATATACGGCAGGTAAGGATCATTAGCTGTGAGAGTATCATTATTGATAATCAAGGCTTGAGCCCCTGCGTACTCTCCGGGCGTGACCACGCCATCAATGGTAATCTCCTGTCCCTCGGCAAGCATGACGCAGTTTACCGGCCAACCAGACTGAGGCTCTTGAGCTTCGACCGATACAAACACATCATCAGCATAAATGATAGTCCCAGGTACACAATTAGAGAATAACTGGCATGACATATGCACTCGATCTTCAGGTTCATAAATCGTTGTAATGCTGTACTCAAAGGCAGTCCAGGCATCTAAAACCGGCTCTGTGAGCCATGGAGAGTAGGTCTCTACCGGCGGACTGCTGCCGTCATACTCATTAATGCGAAACCAGAGGATTCCATTGGGGTCCCATGTCTCGGACGGGACATAATAGTATCCCTTGACACTGACTGTGGCGCCAACCGGAATCTGGTCCCAGCCTTCCACGCGTTGGGTAAGTGTGTGGAAGCCACCGACACCCTCGATCTTCAAGGTTGTTTCGCCGGAGAAGACCTGCTCAGAACTCAATGAGAAGGTGCTCAAATCTCCAGCGCCCTCATGGAACCAGGGCTCAAGTGATCCCTCGAAACCATTGTTGTTGACGTATTCATCCACAAAGCGGATCCAATCGAATTCAACGGTTGCCCCCTCTTGATAGAAGTCGCCCACGTCGTAGCGAATATTGTTAATCCAGCCATTCCACGCCGCGTCTTCGGACAGATCTGTATACAGGACAAACCACTCGCCAACTACCGGTACATCGAAAAACACATTGCTGAAACCACCCTCATCAAAGAACCAGAAGTGCTCGTAATTTCCAGTCGCTGTGCCACTTGACACGCGCATGCGCGCTACCAAACCAGTAGACTTGCCGGTATAGAAGGGCCCGGCAGGGCTGAGAATCCAGGGATCCTCCCGGTCTGCTTCCATGGTCAACGTCAGAACACCATTACCGACCTCACCACTCGCAATAGCAGGAGATTCAGCGGATTGATTTAATAACCAACCCTCAAGCTCGCCGTCAGTATTGAATTCCCAACTGCTCTTGTGCCATTTCCAATACTTGCTTTCATCATCAGTCACAGACGGTTCAAGCACATCCACAAAAATGTCATCAACATAGAAGACAGTGCCCTCCGGCGTTAGGGAAAAGAGCTGTACATCCACGGCCGCCCTGTCGGCTGGTTCATGAATCAGGGTCAATTCAGCGCCGAAATCGAACCATTCATCAAAGGTAGTAACCGCAATAGGGGTGCTGAGATTTTCTTGACCATCATTGGTCAATTCACGGATACGGAACCAGATGGATGATCCCTCATTCCAACTGGCTGCAGGGATCAGTAATGCGCCTGTCAAGTTGATTATTGATCCCTTTTCCATCTCCATACCGCCTTTAATGTTCTGCGCGGCATGTTGGTAGGCGCCTTTGCCGGTGACCTTCAAGGCCCAGTCACGAGATCTCACATTTGTGCCCTCGAAGGCAAAATTCTCTTGATCTGCGGAAACTTCCCAACCCCAAAACGTATTATCGCCAACACCTGAATATTCAAAACTTTCATTGTCGATGTATTGACTCTCCATGCGAATCCAGTCAAAATCAACAGTGTAATCTTCACCAACAGACGGACCATCCTCCAGGTCGATCCGGAAATAATTAATCATACCTTCCCAATAATTATCATTCTCCAGTGCATCACGATTTAGAAGATCAATATATACGAGACTAAACTGGTTAGGATCATCAGGCGCCGCATACGCAACACTGTTATGTCCTCCTGACGCTGGGAACCAGTAAAGCCTGGTCGCCCCAAATAGTGAGGCATTAGGTACAGACCATTTGACTTTCATATAGCAACCACCGACTTCGTTGGCGTCATATGGTCCATACGGAGCTTCGATCCATGGATCATTTCCACTGGCATCGCCGACAACGCTGGCGGTCAGTACGCCATCTTTGACTTCTACGCCTGCACGCACACCTTTCCAACCCTGTGTGTCATCGTCAGTATTGAATTCCCATGCACATACTTGGGATGTAAACAATAACCCAAGCAACATCATCAACATCTGTTTTCTTCTCATGATCAAGTACCTCCAGATAAATAGTTGACATGAATCCTCATCTTCCCATCCGTTCACAACGCACGCACCCCGCGCCTGATTTAGCAGGCTCGGGCCCTCTGTGGTCCTCCATGGAAGTGGCAATGAGCCAAATTAGCCAAATGCCAAACACGGTCCTATAATACTAACTGCGAGAGGAAAGATCAATCCAAATACCTTCCCGTGTGTGAGATTTTATCCTGGTGCCATGTAACTGCTTGCATTACAAGGGCTTATCTTAGTGACATATTTAGTTCTTTTGTTTATTTTATTATGAGGTAAGACATGGAAGACAATTGTATTACGGCAGAAGAGATTCTTGCAGAAATAGACATTCATATTAAGCAGATGTAGTCACCATCAGGCTGGGGCTTAAGCCGTATAAAACGGCATGCCCCCTTTAGCCCTGACCCATCCGTCACGACGTGAAGTTGTCTGCTTACAACTGAATGCGACGAAGACGTGAGTTTGTTTCTGTTGATATCATTCAGGGGGGTATTTTCCAGGATTGAGAAATGTCCGGTATGCATTGACGGCATGTACGCCCCAGACACCTTCTGTCAACGAGTCTGTAAGTTCCTTGCTTGTCGCGCCGGTATTAAACACGATGACCGTTGCTCCATAATCAAAGTGCCTGGCCAGATAGTCCTTAGTCGTCAGTGCATTTTTCCCGCCGGAAGGCCCCATGGTCGGACTTGCCTCAGTGCTTGCCCAATGAGGATTCCCGTGACGTTCAAGCGCCTTGTACAGTGCTTCAAAATCATTGCGAAGCGGCCCGACCGGATATGTCGTCCATCCGGGTCGCGAATAGTCATTGAACGCAATCTCTATAGGAGCATTGGTGAATTCCACCATCGGAGAGCCGATGACACCTGCTCCGGCGGCAACGTGGGTATACATTTTTTCGGTGGGAATGCCCGCCTCGAAAAGTTTCCGGCACCAGTAGGTTGTATAGTCCTCATTGACCTTTGCCAGCGCCCGGCCGAAATCTTTTGGGGGGTTATCTTTACTGTATCCTTTATTGGTCAGCGCGTTGTATCCCAGGCGAACCTTGGGTGATTTATCCTGATCCATCAACCTGGCGATTTTCGGATTAATCTTATCGATGTTCTCATAGTTCGGAAGCGACGGCTCGGCACCGACCGTAATCCCTGAGAGAAGATGTTCCTTGCCTTCCTGTTTCAGTTTCTCCAGTCCCTTTTTAAGCGGTGGCGCTACGACCTCGTTGACCAGACGGGAAACTTCCCTTAAGACGGTTGGGCTGTTGTAGCAGATGACCGGCGCCATGCGTTCGGCCGTTCCCCAGTCACGGTACCGATGCGGATGCGGCGTGCCGTCGAAGTCCAGCCATTCTACATTTGCTTTGTTTTTCGGATCATAACCGCTTTTGCCTTTTTCCGAATAGTTCCATAGATCCGGTCTGTTTGGCCATTCATGTGTTTCAATAGTAAAATGAACCGCAACATTGTGACGAATGGCGACATCAAAAGCGCTCTCGACGGCCCGTTTGACATCGGCAGCTTTGTTCACGCTGTATTCCGGATCTAACCTCCAGACCGGAATGATCAGGTGAAACCCCCAGTTTCTCTTTTTGGCATTGTTAGCCTTGCCAAGCTTCTCGACAGCACGTTCGATGGCCTGCTCAAAGGCCACGGTCTGGCCGCCATACAGACCACCGGCTTCATGTATCGGAAGAATCAGATATTGTGGTTCTTCTGTTTTCCGAAGATATTTTTTCAGGTCTTTCGGCTTCTCTACCGGCGCTTCTTTTTTCAGTATTTCCAGAACGCGATCGAGGACTTTTTCTGCCTCACGAAAGCGGCGGTCATGCATGTGGGGTGGGAATTCATCGCGCATGATTATTCCGACCTCATGGGGACTGCGTCCTTCAGACGCCCATCGCTGCATGCCTTCTTTGACCAGTTCCACTTTTTCCAGACAGGCCTTAATCATCTCTTCTCGCGTCCGCGTGTCATCCTGAGCCCGGAGAGGACACAGAAGCGTGCAGAGCAGCAGCGCTGCAGTTATCCCTGACACTATTTTCAGTTTTCCTTTGTTACACATCATCACCGACTCCTGCTCACAACTGGTTTCAAAATCTTAATCATATCTCTAACTTCTGACCTTCCCGACCATAGTCGTCCTCATGACGGTCCTGATCTTCGACTCTCCACTGGCCAAAGCAAACAACCAGCATTCGGAACGAAACTTCACCAGCCCAGAATCTGTGTTTTTGACCCGGTTCTATCATGAATTCATCGTGAACTTTAGGCCGATATATTTTTTCGTCAATCTCTAAATATGCGCCATCATCAAGAAAATGAAATAATTCATATCTTTCAGCATGTGAATGTAAGCTTGCACGATGGCCAGGATGAACGTGGGTGAGATCCACGCTGCATTTTTGGTTTCTGACAACCATGTGAATGTCTCCCCACGGTCGTTCTGACTTGATGGTTACTTTGCCTTGTCGTGGATCACTCATATTCATAATGGATAACCCTCTGCATAACCGGCGTGACTGTAGCGCGGCGAAAGACACGCCCGAGTTCATGAGATGGTTATACGGAGTTTTAGCCCCGATTAGTTATTCGAACGCGCTGGCCGATTAGACGGCCGATTCTCATTGCTTCTTCCCATACTTCTTTCTGATCCTCGACCCGTACGTATGGGTAATCGGATGACCTGGCATCCGGTCCGTAACGTTTTCTTAATCCGCTCATCTCGCATTCATCTCCCTCGCCACAGGTCAGGCAGGGAATGTTGCCCTTAATCATCACTTGCCCAACAAGCTCCATACGTTCCATTTCCTTTAACTGTATGGCCAATGCCTGTTTGACATTATCCGCCGCATCGGGACTCAGGTAGGTTAGAACCGTTGCGCACAGCTTGCCCCTGAGCAGGTTGGTCACATGTCTCAGCGACCAGAATCTCTCAAGAAGCGCTTTTGTGAAACCGTCTACCTGTTTATAGGGAGTATATGCACCAATAATCAATGCCCTGGCTTTCTTGATTTTTTCCGCAAGTTCCGGAAAATCGTCCTTAACTTTGCAGATGTTGTCCGGAACACACCGCTTACAGGCAAAGCACGGCCTGATGTTAATTCGGCTCAGTTTCACAAATTCGAATTTCAGTTCGGTTGCATCCAATACGGCCTGAACAAGTCGGTCCGTGTTACTGTTTTCTATAGGACTTCCGGAAATTCCCAATACTTCAATACTCATTATGATTTTCCTGTCATTTTATTAACCGGGATTCCCATATACACTTCGCTCAACCGCTCCTGTAAACTTGAAGCCGCATAATATCAAAATCTCATCGAGATTGCAACAAGTCTCTGGCCGCCCCAGCGAGTTGTCTCGCAAAAAACGCCAGAAAAGTTGAACATTTACGCCGAGAAGCCACCTTTTCTTCCTATTTTGGCAGCCCGCCGCCGTTGGCCTCCATTCCAGAACCCTTTTTTCAGCAGTACCACACATCATCCCGGCCTCACGGGTATTGTCAAAAACCGCAACCGCCGGATTCGGTCAAGGATTTCCCGAAAGAGCGTTTGCGGCACAGCCACATCGCAGGATCAACACATAGACGCTCTGCGTCGTTGGTGTCATCGTAACCGGCCAATCTGCTGTAGATCGACTGCCTGAGCAATGCTGCAATGCTGTACCGCTTGTTCTTTCGGAGTTCGGTTGTCACGAAGTTCCGAATCGATCGCCGAGGTCGGGCCGAGTGCTTCATCAAGCTCACGGCAGGCCGGCAGCCCAGCGTCACTGGTGACCTTGGTTCCGTAAAATTCAAGCTTCAATTTACGATCAAAATTGAGCCTCAGAGCGTCCTTGCGTGTTTCATCCGTTGAGTTCTCCCGTATCTGCGAGGCAAGACAGGCTTGAACGGTCCACATAGGCTTTATACTATCAAGTTCAACTCCATTTGTCACCCACTACCTGGGAAATCCGGGACAAATTGTTTTTGATGGTTGCATCTGTCTCCGGCCGAAAAGACGTGAAATACGAGGACTTCCACGGCCACAAGCTCGACCGCGAATTACTGAAGTTATTGCAGGAATTCGAGTAACATCAATTCTGGCTATAGGTCGGAAGGGTTTGGCTCGTACCCTAACTTGCCCCACGCTGCCCTCTGCACACGGTAGAGGTCCTCATTGCCCTTGGCAGTGACCAGGTCATTCCAGTTGCCCTCCTGCTTGCCGAGTTGAGTGGTTCGATAGTCCCGCCATTTCCAGTATTCCACGTGGCTGTCCGCGAACCCCCAATTGCTGCCGTTGCCGTGCCGGACCGGAGGCGAGTCCCACCATCGCTCCTGGGCATAAGGCACGGTCCAGCTCTGGGTGGAGGTCCTACCCTCATCCACGAACACAAACCGCTCGCCCGGACGCCCGATCTGGGTCTTCCTGAGAATGTACACGCTCTTCGGCACGCTCTGGTACGTCATCTCCCCGTTCATTGCGTCCACAATGCCATAGGTGTTTACCTCACCGCGGATACCCGTGGGGCACTTATACAGCTTCAAATCGTTGACGTAGGGAAATAAGGATCCCCTCTTCACTCCATCGATGCGGGTCTGCTCTAATGGCTCGTTATAGAAGTAGAGCCAGCAGGGCTCCGACTGAGGGTGCCCACCCGTTCCACTCACCGTACAGGAATTGACGATCCTCTGGTCGTGGTCATCTGCATACAACACCCAGGCGAGCATAAGCTGCTTGAGGTTGCTCATGCACACGGTCCGTTTACCCTGCTCCCTCGCCCTGTTTAGCGCCGGCATCAGGATAGCCATCAGCACTGCAATAACGGCAATGACCACTAATAGCTCGATTAGCGTAAAAGCATTTCGACCTCGCATAAGTAATCTCCTTACTCGGGACTATAGCCCAGTTCGCCCCACATTGCTTTCTGAACCCTGTGGAGGTCCGGATTGCCCGGCTGATAAGGGTCACCGAGCAGATTACCCCAACTATGGGTGAGCGTGCGCGGGTCCTTCCATTTCCAGTATTCACAGTGACCGTCGGCAAAGGAGAAGGTAGTACCTTTACCGTGGCGGACGGGGACCCAGTCCCACCAACTGGGTTGACTATAGCATGTCACCCATCCTTCGGGGCCGATGCGTCCCTGGTCGACGAAGACGAACCGGGTTGCGGGCTGGCGAATCTTTGTGGTTCTCTTGATGTTCCAATTGACATCCTCCGGCGGGCTCCAGGGGCAACGGTCGGTGTTGCCGTTCATAGCGTTATTGATGACGTAGGTCCGGGTCTCACCTCGAACACCGGAGGGACACTTATAAAGATCGAGGTCCCGTGTGTAGGCAAACAGTGCCCCGTTCTCGATGGCATCGATTCTCTCCTGGTAGTCATCGGTATAGAAGTCATCGAGGACCCAGCACGCCTCGCCGATCAGGCCGAGTCGGGGCAGAAGTGCCGGCGTGGTAATCGAGCTGACGATCCGGTCTTCGTTCTCGTCGGCGTACACCTGCCAGGCGAGGGCCAACTGCTTGACGTTGCTCAGACAAACCGCCCGCATGCCCTGTTCGCGCGCACTGCGCAGGGCCGGCATCAGCACGGCCATCAGTATCGCAATGATAGCGATAACCACCAAAAGTTCGATGAGCGTAAAAGCCGTTTGTTTACGCATAAGTTACCTCCTTTCACAAAGCGCCGCTGGATAGCTGAGTTTGCGCAATCGCTATTATATCAGTAGTGCCATTGTCAGTCAAGCGCACTCGGCACGCAATTCCGCAACGTTTTGTTCTGGCTTGTATTCTTGGTGGATCCCAGTAGGAAGTGGGGCATTGCCCCACCCTCTCCGGACGGAACGGCTCGTACCGGCCAGGTAAGCCGCTCTTCGATCAACGAGAAAACTCAAGTTTGATTTGACGTTGTGTGAAATCGTCAAGAAAGACTACATGTTGACGTCTGAACAATTTCAAGTTGAGGACAAACCGGACTGCCCTTCTCGATACCGATTGCTATTTGTTCATCTTGATCCAGGTCTTGCGGGTTTCCTGGACGGGATACTCCTTTTTGATTCGTATCTTTCAGTTTCGATTTCAGAAGGTTCTCGCCTAGAAAAAAAGATAGACAGGATTCCTGAAGCCACGGCTCAACAAGTGAACTCGTCCATGAAGGCCAAGGAGTGGCGAGCAAAACTGCGACAAACAGAGACTGTAGAGCAGTGACAAATTCCCTTTTTAATGATCTAAAAACAACACATTTTTCAGGGGGACATTATGTCTCCAAACTGTCACCACAGACCTTGATTTTGCCCAAATCGAGTCCGAATATATGTCATTTATTAGGCCAAGGACACAATTTATATAAAAATTATCGGGCGTCAAAGTATTCAATGTACGGTACCAATTGGTGAGTAACAGTGGCTCACAAGTCGTAACGTGGATGCCTCAAAGAAAATTTTTGTGGCAACAGGGATCTTAGTATTTGACTTTGAGCTCTTCCTATGTGGCCGATTTCAGGATAAAATGAGGATTATGCGACACGCCGACTACTTGTTAGGGCGTTGATAAGATCGCACCATGCTTGCATTCGAGCCTCGTGCCGTTATAATGTCCGAGAACGAAAAGGGACATCCAGTGGACGAACTTCGGCCATTTTCCAAAAGGAGGCAGTAATGCGGAAAATTAGGATCCATTCTTATATAGGCATAGCGTTTCTAGTCGCGCTCTTTACTTGTGCCAAGGGCGCAACTATAGACCCAGGAGAAAGTCAAAAAATCCAAAATCTTAGAGCGTTTGCCAAGCTCTATGGATATGTGAAATACTTTCATCCGAGTGATGAAGCAAGTGCAATAGATTGGGACGCATTTGCCATCTGTGGAGTAAAACAGGTAAAAGATGCGCAAGATACCGAGGAGCTAAAGACTACTCTTGAAGCACTATTTTTACCTATAGCCCCCACAATTCAAATTTACACTTCAAGTCAAAAACCTGAAGGCCCAATGAAACACGTGCCAGATGATACAACTGGCCTAAAGGTTGTGACCTGGCAACACTATGGGGGCGGGTCAGGGCAACCACGATCTCCCTTTAAAGGTATTCGACTAAATAGAGAGAATAGAATTCCTATTAGTGTACGTGTTGATCAAACTATAGACGCTACAAAGTATCGTGGGAAAGAGATTAAGTTGAAAGCAGTTGTAAGAACAAATGTGAGTGGCGGCAATCACGGCGTACTTTATTTACGCCCTTATAGAGGTGAAGCGGGCGGTTCTTTTTATTATAGTCCGCTGATCAGCTGTGGCCGTAGAACGGACGAACTGCCCTCGATGGGTATAAGTTTGGCCAGATTTATTAAGATCACGCTTTAAATCGACTTCGATGGTGTACTGAAGCTGCTTCAAATTGTAGAATTTAGATGGAATTACGTTATAATGGCACATGAAGCATAAAGGAGTGTTTCAGAAAAAGTGTGAAAGCGTGCATAGACATCGTTTATGGAGTTAAATGGGAAATCTGAACCCATAACAACTGGTACACAAAAAGGGGGTAGACCAACTGAAAACCATAAGATTGGATAGAAAGAGAGAAATCCTATGAGCATTGACAATAGTACGACACTCACGCGACGTCGGTTTCTGAAACGGGGGGTAATGGCGGCAAGTGCGGTGGCGCTGCCGTATTATGTCCCGGCCTCAGCCATGGGGCTGGGCGGCACTGTTGCGCCCAGCGAACGCATCGTGATGGGCGGAATAGGCATGGGCGGTCGCGGTTCTTCAGATTTGGGTTGGATGTTGAACGAGCCGGATGTGCATTGGGTCGCCGTCTGTGATGTCCTAAAAAGCCGGCGTCAAGCGGCCAAGAACATGGTGGACAGTAAATATGGCAATAAGGATTGTGCCGTGTATGGCGATATGCGACAGTTCCTGGCCGAGCGGACGGATGTGGATGCCGTGTTGATTGCCACCGGCGATCGCTGGCACGCGCTGGCTTCGATCATGGCTATGCGGGCCGGCAAGGATGTCTATTGTGAAAAGCCGGCCTGCCTCACGATGGCGCAGGGTCAGAAGGTCGTGGAGACCGCGCGCCGATATGGCCGGGTCTATCAAACTGGCGCCCAGCGGCTCAGCGAGGGGAATCACGTGTTTGCCATAGAAATGGCTCGATCCGGCCGGTTGGGCCAGATTCATACTGTTTACGCCGACATTCGTTGGCGAGATGGGTTGCGCCACGACTGGTTGCCAGCGGAACCGGAACCACCCAAGGATGAAGTGGACTGGGATATCTGGCTCGGTGCATGTCCCTGGCGCCCTTACAACGGCGGTTATGTGAATGGACAAGGGTGGTATCACTTTTATGATTTTGCGACCGATGTCGCGATGTGGGGCGCGCACACGGTGACCCAGGCCCTGGCCGGACTCGACATGTCGGACGTTGTCTCCATCGAGTTCGAGTATGAGGGGCCGGATAAGACGATGGTGACACGCTTGTCCAACGGGGTAAAACTGGTTCTGTTCCGAGTCAGCGGCTCGGTATGGGAACCGTGCGAGTACTGGCATGGTGCTTGTGGTGAGCGGTTCGATGGTCCCGAAGGATGGGTCGCGGCCGCCGACGGTTATGGGAGCCCCGATGTCTCATCGCCGGCGCTGTTGCACGAATACAAGAAAGTGCTGGCCGAATACACGGACCGGACACAACGGCCGATGAACCACGTGCGGGATTTCTTCGACTGTATCCGGTCACGCCAACTCACGGTGGCGCACCCTGAAGTTATGTATCGGTCCATGAACATCTGCCTGGCTGCAGACATCTGCGAGCAATTGAAGCGGAACCTGAAGTTCGATCTGCGCAATGCAGAGTTTGTCGGCGATCCCGAAGCCAACCGGATGCGGTCCCGCGCTATGCGTGCCCCCTACATGATCTAATTCAACTGAAATTGAGATGAGATTACGGTATTGCCGGATCTGAAGCTTGCAGGAGTGATTCAGTGAAGTGTATATGGAAAATTTCAGTTAAGGGCTGTCCGGCTTGCCCGGGCCGGCGGGATGTGATACGATATCAAAGATGTGGTTCTGTTTGAACGTTGGAGGACAAATTATGGCCAAATGTGTTTCGGT
>Ga0307380_10004080_pt1 | contig 19904 bp, 20 predicted proteins | sample UN3MG_FD_202239 | JGI IMG/M metagenome (GOLD analysis project Ga0307380, IMG submission 202239) | Soil microbial communities from Risofladan, Vaasa, Finland - UN-3 | ecosystem: Environmental > Terrestrial > Soil > Coastal area > Acid sulfate soil | place: Finland: Risofladan, Vaasa | collected... | reverse complement strand
TAACAGAAAGGAAGGGGAAGGTCAAGGGGAAATAAAAGAATACAGAAAACAGGAGACAGGAGAGGGAATTAGAGAATTTAGAATTAAGAATTGGAGGGGCGGATTGTAGTTGAGGTAAGGTAAGTGTAGGGGGCCCCTTTTGTCCCCTCCATAGGGGGGGGATTATTGAATATTGAATATTTACTATTGATTATTGTGGTTGAGGAGTGGAACAGGGAAAATGATTATTGATGATTGATGAATGATTATTTCTGGATTCCTGCTTTCGCAGGAATGACAATGGACAGCATGGGCTAAAGTCCATCCTATGGCTTATGAGTTTCGTGGTTGACTTTGCTTACAAGCCCTTTAATATGTAGGAAAATTGAGTTAAAACGTACTGAAGCAGTGTTCGAGGTTTCGAATTACAGGCGTTTGGTGCGAATGAATAATTGGAAAGGGCATTAGAATGGCGGATAAGTTGGCAATCGATGGCGGTTCAAAGGCGGTAACGAACAAATTGGCGGGCTGGCCGCAATTTGATGAAAAGGCAATCAAGGCGGTCGAAGAAGTGCTCAGGTCGGGCAAGGTCAATTACTGGACCGGCCCGAAAGGTATGGAGTTCGAGCGTAAATTTGCCGAGTGGCAGGGCAGCAAATACGCCATCAGTGCATCAACCGGCACCTCGGCCCTGCACATCGCGCTTGTCGCATTGGGCATCGGGCCGGGCGATGAAGTTATCGTGCCCAGCTACACTTTTATTGCCAGCAGCTTTTCGATTGTCCAGGCCGGAGCTATTCCGCGTTTTACAGATGTCAATATCGACGACCATTGCATCAGCGTCGAGTCAGCGGAGAAGCTCGTCAACGAGCGGACGAAGGCGATTATACCCGTGCACCTTTATGGCAATGTTTGTGATATGGACAAGGTGACGGCCTTTGCAAAAAAGCATAAGCTGTTTGTTATCGAGGACAACGCCGAGGCCTTTGGCGGTATCTATAAAGGGAGAAAAACAGGCACTATCGGTGACATGGCCGCGTGCAGCTTTTGTCAGAACAAGACATTTACCACCGGCGGCGAGGGCGGGATGGTAACCACTGAGGACGAAGAACTGGCCTGGCAGGCGAGAAGCTTTCGCGACCATGGTTATGATGTTAAACAGCGTTTGAGCCTGCTCGATCTGGAGCAGAAACTGCCCTATATTCATAATATGGTCGGGTGGAACTATCGCATGACCGAGATGCAGTCGGCCATCGGCATTGCGGAGCTGGAGCGTATCGATACCTGGAACCTTCCGAATCGCAGGCGCAACTGTCGTATCATAATAGATGCTGTAAAAGATTTGCCCGAGGTCAAATACGTGCCTGTTGACACTGATGAGCGTCAGAACGGCTGGTATGTTATGGCGTTTTCTCTGGACATCGAAGATATGACCTGCGATATGAACCAATTTGTCGCTGCAATTGGCGCCGAGGGTGCTCCGGGCTGGAGGGTTTTCTGGCCGCAGTGTCATACGGAGCGGGCATTTAAGGAACATAATTCCTTCGGCAAAAGCGGCTTTCCCTTCAAGAGCAAAGAATACACTAATCCGGAAAGCGTGGATTATAGCAAAGTAGAAGTGCCCAATGCGGTATGGCATCAGAGCCACACGTTTACCTGTTTCGCGTTTCCAACCTACACCGAAGAAGATTGCCGGCAGATAGGCAATGCACTGGTGAAGGTAATTATGGCCTATTCAAAATAAAAGAAAGGATGTTTTCATGGCCGGTAAGATTAAATGGGGCGTTATTGGCTCGGGCGGGATTGCCAAAAGAAGAACGATTCCCGAGGGCATTTCAAAAGCCTGTAATGCCGAATTATCCATAGTCTTCGATATCGATGAGCAAGTGAACTCTGAAGTAGCCGAGAAGTTTGGCGCTGTGGAGGCGGGGAGTATTGAAGAGCTGCTGAATGCGGATATCGATGCCGTGTATGTTGCCACCCCAGCCTGTCTTCATACCGAACAGGTTCGCGCCTGTGCAAAAGCCGGAAAGCACATTTTGTGTGAAAAGCCCCTCGGTATGACAACAGCCGAGGCCGAAGAAATGATTGAACTCTGCAAACGGGCCCGTGTTAAGCTCGGCTGTGCCTTTATGATGCGTTTTGCAGCCCAGCACCGCGAAGCGCTCAGGCTCATCCAGGAAGGCAGGCTTGGAAAGCCGACCTATGCCCGGGCCCAGCTTTCCTGCTGGTATCCGCCCATCGAAGGTGCATGGCGACAGGACCCGGCCACCGGCGGAGGCGGGGCCCTGATTGATATGGGAGGGCACTGCATCGATTTGCTGGAGATGTTCTTCGGAAAAGTCACCAGGGTGAGCTGTTTTATCAACAATACCGTCCACGATTATAAATCTGAAGACAGTGCGGTAGTTATGTTATTTTTTGAAAATGGAGCGATTGGCACAGTTGATACCTTTTTCTGCATTCCCGACAACAGCAGTAAGAACGTCCTCGAACTTTACGGCTCGAAGGGCTCAATATTGGCTAAGGGTACTATCGGCCAGGGGGCTGCCGGACAGATGAAGGCGTTTCTCGAACGGGACAGTGAAGATTACGATGCACAACAGGCACGCACCGAAGCTCATGATATGGTTATTGCACCTGAGCCGGTAAATACGTATCAGGCAGAGATCGAGGAGTTTGGCCGGGCTGTCATAGATGACCGTGAGCCGCTGATTAGTGGTGAGCTGGGCCTGCGAAGTCAGAAGATGCTGACCGCCTGCTATGAGTCCGCCAGATCGGGAATGGTAGTCGATGTAGGCTGAATTTCCGGGTGACACTGCTATGGATTTTACCGATGCGATAACTGAAAACACACTGCGTGCCATTCGCTTTGAGAGGCCCGAGCATATTCCGGTTATCTTCTGGATAAATCCGGCCTGTTGGCACCACTATCAACAAGACGCTTTATTCGAGCTTATGGCTGAACATAACCTTTTGTTTCCCGACTTCACTTGTGAAGATGCGGTATTGCCTGAATTGGCTCCCTGGGAGCGCGCAGGTGAGCCTTATACCGATGTCTGGGGTTGTGTTTGGGAAACAACCGATGACGGTATTACAGGCTCAGTTACAAAGCACCCGTTGGACGATTGGGATGCTTTGGAAGGTTTTATCCCGCCCGACCCTGCTAAGACAAACGGCATGGCCGACATTAGCTGGTCTGAAATTGAGGGCAAAATCCGAGCAGCGGCAGCGGAAGGAAAATACGGTGTCGGCAGTCTGGAACATGGCCATGCGTTTATGCGGCTCAGCTATCTTAGGGGGTACGAAAAACTTCTTTTCGATATGGCGGATAGAGATGCCAGGTTAATGAAGTTAATCGCAATGGTTGAAAAATTCAGTATGGGGATAGTACGGCGTTACGTTGACCTTGGCGCAGCAATGATGCGGTATCCTGAAGATTTGGGGATGCAACTCGGCCCGATGCTTTCGCCGGAACAGTTCAGAACATATATAAAACCAATATACAAGAACCTGATGGCGCCGGCTCACGACGCCGGCTGTCTGGTGCATATGCATTCAGACGGTGACATACGAGACCTTGTGGATGACCTTGTATCGGGTGAGGTGGATGCGCTAAATCTTCAGGACCTTGTAAACGGCATCGACTGGATAGCAGCGAACCTCAAAGGGCATCTCTGTATTGACCTTGATATAGACCGCCAGCAAATCACGAGATTTGGCGGCCCTGAGAAAATTGACGACTTAATTCGCCGGGAGGTTAAAAAACTTGGAAGTCCGGAAGGAGGCCTTATGATGATATATGGGCTGTATCCGGGGGTTCCGCTTGAAAATATAAAGGCGGTTATGGACGCAATGGAGCGATATGCCGCTTTCTATTGTTAATGATTTAGTTTATTATAATTCCGGCAATATTAAAGGAAACAGAATATGGAAAAGCTTGGCGCAGCGATAATTGGTTGTGGTTGGGTTGCAGAAGAGTACGTGAAGGCCTTTGGGAACGATGAGCGTTCCGAGGTTCGGACGCTGGTTAGCCGGAATCCCGCAAATGCCGAAAGGTACTGCGAGCGCTACGGCTTAAAGTGTACCATCGAAACCGACGCTTCCAAAATGCTTGAGCAGAAGGACGTGGATATTGTGGTGGTATGCACGCCGCATAATGTACATACTCAATATGTTGTTGCCGCCGCAGAGGCAGGCAAGCATATTATAATAGAAAAACCGGTTGCGTTGACTCCGGAAGACGTGTGCAAACAGCGTCAAGCGGTCAGAAAAAATAAAGTCAAGACAATAGTAAGTTTCGTACTGCACTGGAACCCGCTGTTGATGACTATCGACCGTTTAATCGAGCAGGGTGTATTCGGTGACATCTTTATGGTGGAGGTCGATTATATGCACCGGATATGGGATTTAAAATGGTACGGCAGCCTGGAAAAGAGCGGCACGGCACTTCTAACGGCGGGCTGCCATGCGGTTGATGCCCTGCGATGGTTTGCGCGCAGCCGGGTCGAGGAAGTATCAGCCTATCAGGTAAAGACCGAAAATCCCGCAGAATACCCGGGGACAATTTCAATTAACGTAAAGTTCGAAGATGGAAAGATAGGACGCAGTTACACGAGCTTCGACGCAAAGATGCCTTACAGATTCAATATCGGAATCTATGGAACCGAGGGCGCGCTCCGCAATAATGAACTTTTTGCCCCGAAACTTTTCCCCGGCCAAAACGATTTTATGAAGATTCCCTGTGTCCTTCCGGACAGCGGGGATGTTAACCATCATCCTTTTCAGGGTGAAGTGTCTCATTTCCTCGACTGCATCATCAACGACCAAAAGCCATTCCCAGACCTCGATGATGCGTCACTGACACAGGCCGTGTGCTTCGCGGCTGACAAGTCCGCAGAATCCGGCTCGCCCGTTTCTATCAGCGAATTCAAAAACCTGCTGTGATTTATCTTGGATGTATTTTTTTTCATTACAGTGACATACACCGAATAGCATAGAACTTTGTCAAGGACAAGGTCAGGTTCTCAAAACATACTGATTTGCAAAATCAGGCACACATAGCCAAAGCTTTTATTAGATATCATACCCATTGGGGGCAATTTGTTCTGTGAATGGGCTTAGTAATAGTAGATATGGATATTTTGAACACTATTTACCCACGAAAAGAAGAAATATAAGCCCTCTGCAAATAGTGACATAGAAAATTGCGACCAAATGCCCCTTTTTTTCAAAAATGATAAATTTTCCTTGCATATTTTCTTGATTACGAGAAAATATGGGGTATTATGAACCACCCGTAGATATGTTCTATATTAGAAATAATGCAGAGGTAAGCCAGCGATGACAATAAAACTTGAACGAGATATTATCGCCGGGTTTTCAATTTCGATCTTTCTGTTCTGGGGGGACTGTCTGTCTTAGCCGGTCCTAAGCTTGCAAACCGGCTTAAACGGCTTAGAAACACTGTTACCTGTCGCAGGAGAAAGAAGCTAAGAGATTATGGAAGCTAATCTAACGATTACGTCACAGTCACAATTAGCCAAAGCAGTTTTCAATGAAAGCGGCCAGAATGTGAACCTTTGTTATCAATGCAGGAAGTGTGCCGCGGGCTGTCCGATATCGTATGCGATGGACTATAAACCTGCCCAGCTTATACATGCAATTCGGCTTGGTTTGGACGATCTCGTGTACAAGAGTAAGACGATGTGGTTGTGCGCATCGTGTGAGACGTGCACAACGAGGTGTCCGCAGGAGGTCGATGTGGCGAAAGTGATGGACGCCGTGAAGATAACAGCAGTGAAGCAGGGCATCAAACCCACTATCCCGCAAGTAGCGGCTTTTTACAGGGCAGCGCTTTCCAATATCAAAATGTGCGGGCGGATGTACGAGATGGGTATGATAGTGGGTCTTAAGATGAGGACTTTCGAGTTTTTCAAAGACGCCGGACTTGGAATGAAAATGTTCAAAAAAGGCAAGCTCAAGATGATTCCCAGTTTTACCGGCGCATTAAGAACGAGGAAGATTTTTAATCGAGTAAAGAGTATCGAAAACAGGAATCGTAAAACATAACGTAAAGCGGTTTATAGTAACCAAATTAAGATATGTTTGAGAAATTCGTATTCTCTTTTTGATATATCCAGGGAGGTCAGCATACGATGACTGCAAAGTACGCTTATTATCCGGGTTGCTCACTTCACTCTACCGGCTCTGAGTACGATGTATCATTTCGGGCCGTTTGTGAAAAGCTTGGTATAGATATTCGAGAGGTCGAGGGATGGATTTGCTGCGGCACATCTCCTGCGCATAGTTCGTCCAGGCTTTTGTCACTGGCGCTTCCTTTTGAGAATCTCTGTCTGGCGGAAAAAATGGGGATGAGCGACATTGTTGCTCCGTGTGCCGCCTGTTTTGCAAGATTGAAGACGGCGATATACGAAGCAAACGAGGACGCTGAGATAGCCTCTCAGATTAGTGAGGCGCTTGAAAAGCCGCTGCCTAAGTCGGTGAAAGTATTAAGTCCCCTTGAGATATTCTGTAACCAGCAAGGTTTGACCGAAGCGGTTACGAGGCAGTTGCCCGAATTAAAGGTCGTGTGCTATTACGGCTGTCTTCTAACGAGGCCTTCGAAGGTAATGCAGTTCGACGAGTGCGAGTATCCGATGGCCATGGACGAGCTGCTTCGGTCGTTGGGGATTGAAACTCTCGACTGGTCTTATAAGACCGAATGCTGCGGCGGCGCTCTTGCTATGACTCGCACAGACGTAGTTCTCAAGTTGACGCACGATATACTTGAGGAAGCCAGGGCGGTAGGGGCAAACGCCATTGCGGTTGGATGTCCTTTATGTCACGTAAATCTGGACACGCGGCAGACGGAGGTTGAGCAGGAATACGATACTCAGTACGGCCTGCCGATATTTTACTTTACACAACTGATGGGGCTGGCAATGGGCGTGGCCGGCGACAAATTGGGATTGCAGAAACATTTTGTCAGCGCGGATGGGTTATTGTCCGGTGTTCGAGAAGGATAGCTCTTCTTGAGATAGAAACGGGAGGACAAATAAGTGATTCAGACAACAGATAAAAAGGTTGGTGCCGTTCTCGTAGTTGGAGGCGGCGTCGGAGGTATGCAGGCTTCGCTCGATCTGGCTGAGGGGGGGTATAAGGTCTATTTAGTCGAAAAGGGGCCGTCTATCGGCGGGGTGATGGCACAGCTTGACAAAACATTCCCGACGAATGACTGCGCGATGTGCACCCTTGCGCCGCGTATGGTCGATTGCGGCGGACACCTTAACATCGAAAAACTGACCTACTCTGAAATAGAATCAATCGAAGGCTCAGTGGGCAACTTCAAGGTCCGCGTCAGGAAAAAGGCACGCTCAGTGGACCCGGACAAGTGTACCGGCTGCGGAGAATGTGTTGAGAGCTGTCTTGTTAGAAACATTGTCTATCTTGAACCACCTGCCGTGCCCAGGATTGAAATCGAGGAGGACGAACGAGTAAAAGTGGATGAAATCATTAGCAGGTATGAAGGCGGCAGGGAAAGCCTGGTACCTATACTTCAAGGTATAACTAATGAGTTCAACTGGCTTCCGCCTGATATGTTGATGAGAGTTTCCGAGGTCAAGAAAATACCTATTGAGCATATCCTGCGTATTGCTACTTTCTATAAAGCCTTCAGCCTTAAACCCCGGGGCAAGCACATAGTCACTGTTTGCATGGGTACGGCCTGTCACGTGAAGGGGGCGGGGAGAATTCTGGAGAGTTATGAGCGAGCATTAGGCATAAAGACCGGAGAGACGACATCCGACATGATGTTCACATTAGAAGCGGTTCGTTGTATAGGATGTTGTGGTTTGTCTCCGGTAATTACAATAGGTGATGATTTATATGGCAAATTAAGCACTGCTAAAGCAGCTAAAATCCTTGATAAATATCGCGACTAAAAGAGGTAAATTATGTCCAAGATTAAACCCGAAGACCTTGACAAAATAAGAGAACGGATGACCAGGACAATGAATTTGCGTGATGGTGGTGCCCGGGCGAAGGTCACTGTTCATATGGGAACGTGCGGCATAGCCGCCGGCGCAAGAAAGATTATGAGTTCATTGCTTGGTCTGCTTGAGGAAAAAGATATAAATGATGTTTTAATAACAACTTCAGGCTGCGCAGGACTTTGCAGCCGCGAACCGATGATGACAGTAGAACTCAAGGGGCAGGCCCCAGTCAAATATGTTGATCTGGACGAGGAGAAAACCCAGAAGATCTTCTCCGCTCATGTTTTGTCAGGCGAGGTGGTCGAAGAGTACGCTTTGGCAATCGGGAGCGAACGCGTCGGATAGGAACTTAGGCCCAAGGAGATAACTGAATGAAATCCTATCGAACACACATAATGCTCTGTACAGGAACTGGTTGTGTTTCAAACGGGGTATTCAAAATAAAGGAAGCACTCGAACAAGAACTCAAGAAGCATAGTCTTCAGGATGAGGTTGGGGTTGTATTGACCGGCTGCAACGGCTTTTGTGCCCAGGGGCCGGTAGCTGTAGTCAAACCGGACGAAATCTTCTATCAACTGCTTACAGAAGACGACATTCCCCACCTTGTGGAGGAGCATTTTCTCAAGGGCAGACCGGTGCAGAAATTGATGTATACACCCCCGGCCGAAAAGGTCCCGGTGCCAAAGATGAGCGACATAGGATTCTTTGGCAAGCAGAGATTGATAGCTTTGAGAAATAGAGGGATGATTGATCCGGAACAAATTGATGAGTACATCGCTCAAGGAGGGTACACAGCTTTAGTCAAGGCACTTACTGAAATGAAGCCCAAGCAGATTATTGATCAGGTCAAGCAATCCGGGCTGAGGGGAAGAGGAGGTGCTGGATTTCCTACTGGAAAGAAGTGGGAGCTGGTCGCCGCAGCTGAACGTACTCCCAAATACCTGGTTTGCAACGCAGATGAGGGAGATCCGGGCGCATTCATGGATCGCAGCATAATCGAGTCCGATCCGCATTCCATTTTAGAGGGAATGATGATTGGAGCAAGGGCAACCGGGGCTTCTTGCGGTTATGTATATATAAGGAACGAATATCCTTTGGCACGCACGAGATTGATAAAAGCAATCGAACAAGCAAGAGAATACGGTTTATTGGGCCAGGACATTCTGGGTAAAGGTTTGAACTTTGACATATCGATACAACAAGGAGCCGGAGCTTTTGTCTGTGGCGAGGAGACTTCACTGATAGCTTCTTTGGAGGGCAGATCACCCGAGCCGAGGGTCAGGCCACCGTATCCTGCACAATCAGGTGTTTGGGATGCGCCAACGAACATTAACAATGTTGAAACTTGGGCTAACATACCGGAAATAATCAATAGGGGAGCCCAATGGTTTTCCAGCATTGGCACTGAGACCAGCAAAGGTACAAAGGTCTTCTCTGTAGTGGGGAAAGTCGAGAATACGGGGCTTGTTGAGGTTCCAATGGGTACTACGCTGCGGGAGATCGTATTTGACATAGGAGGCGGGATACCGAACGCCAAGAACTTCAAGGCCGTTCAGACTGGCGGTCCTTCGGGTGGATGCATCCCGGCGGACCTTTTAGATCTGCCCATTGATTATGAGAAGCTTGCCGAGGTTGGTTCCATCATGGGCTCCGGAGGACTGATTGTGATGGACGAAGACACATGCATGGTCGATGTGGCCAGGTATTTTCTTGAGTTTCTGAAAGATGAGTCCTGTGGCAAATGCACCGCCTGCCGTGAAGGTATTGACGTAATGCACGGTATCCTGGTCCGTATCTGCGATGGAAACGGTAAAGAAAGCGATATTGAGATTCTTGAGGAACTTGCGCAGGCTATCAAAGACGCTTCTCTATGTGCTTTGGGCGGAACGGCACCGAATCCGGTTCTCAGCACAATCCAATATTTTCGCGATGAATATGAAAGCCATATCAAAGACAGAAGCTGTCCGGCGGGAGTTTGTAAGGCATTAATAACATTTACCATCGACGAAGAGGCTTGTAAGGGATGCCGATTATGCAGCAAAAACTGTCCTCAGGAAGCTATATCGGGCGAGGCCAAAGAAGTGCATAGAATTGATCAAAGTAAATGTATCAAATGTGGAGTTTGTATGGATGTTTGTAAATTTGAAGCGGTGTTAGTAGCATGATTTTGAAGGATATACAAAGGATACTGGAAGCGGAAGTTATCGTGGGGGGTGATCTTCTGAGTGAAGATATCACGATAGCCTGCGGGTGCGACTTAATGAGCGATGTGTTGTCTTTTGTCAAGCCTGGAGCACTTCTGTTGACGGGTTTGATTAATCCGCAGGTGGTTCGTACCGCAGAGATGGCGGACCTGCGGGCAATATGCTTTGTTCGAGGAAAAAGGCCCGCTCAGGAGACTATTGAATTGGCTCAATCCAAGAGTATCCCGTTATTGACGACTCCTCTGCTGCTGTTTGAGTCTTGCGGTCGATTACACCGGGAAGGACTTTCCGGTTGCTCTGAAAATAAGAAGAAAATCAAATAGGATTTTTTCAAGTGACTCCAGATAACAAAATAAGCAGGATTCAGGAATTAGTCTATGAGATTAGGATAGGCGAAGTAATGAAGAGGAATGTCATTACGATTAGTCCGCAAACCAATATGAGTGAGCTAAGGAAGATTTTACGGGAGAAGCGCATCTCCGGAGCGCCTGTAATGGACGGGGATGAAATGGTAGGTATCATCAGTATTGAGGATTTCATTAAGTGGCTGGCCGACAGGGAGCACGATTGCCCCATTAGTGAGAAGATGAGCAAAGATGTTCAAACTCTTTATGCCGATGAGCCGTTGACCCAGGCGGTCAACAAATTCGAGCGGTATGGTTTTGGCCGTTTTGTCGTGATTGATCACCAGAGCAGGCGGCTGCTTGGCATTATCACCAAAGGGGATATAGTTGAGGGCCTGCTCAAAAAGTTGGAAGTCGATCACTACAAGGAGGAGGAAGAGGTTTACCGCCGACGAGTTGAGCATTTCTTCGAGGATATTCTCGCGGACAAAGTTGTGCTTCTGTTTCAATATGATGTAGCGGGACACGATTTCAAACGGGCAGGAGAAGGCGCCAGCCGGCTAAAAGCCTCCTTAAAACGCCTGGGCCTGGATCCTCAGGTAGTCCGCCGGGTTGCGATTGCTACTTACGAAGCAGAGATGAACATGGTCATCTATACCGATGGCGGCAAGATTCGCGTGCGTGTTGAACCGCATGGTATTTTTGTAAAAGTGGCGGATTCAGGGCCTGGAATTCCCGATATCCAGAAGGTTTTGCAGCCGGGTTATTCAACCGCTCCGGAGTGGGTTAGAAACTTAGGTTTTGGAGCCGGTATGGGCCTGAACAATATTCTCAAGTGCGCCAGCAAGATGGACTTGAAATCTGTCGTAGGAAAAGGAACACAAGTATATATTCGTATTGACACCAAAGATGGAGCTATGAGTGAAACTAACTGAATTGATACAGAAGTTAAACCTGAGCGTCAGGTCGGCAAAAATGCACCTGGACCGCGAGGTTGCCGGGGGCTATGCGAGCGACCTGCTTAGTGATGTCCTTGCTAATAGCAAAGAAGGAGACCTTTGGATTACTTTACAGATTCATCAGAATATAGTTGGCGTGGCCAGCATGAAAGACCTGGCCGGAATTATATTGGTAAACAATAGAGAACCTGAGCCGGAAACCCTGGAGAAAGCAGAGATAGAAAAATTGCCGATTATGGTAACCGAGATGCCGACCTTTGAACTTGTCGGCAGACTCTATAGCCTGGGAATTGTCGGAACGAAATAATGAGGAAAGTAAGAGCCGATCTGCATCTGCATACTTGCCTTTCTCCCTGTGCCGACAATCTGATGCAGACAGCAGCTATAATCGAGCAGGCAAAAAAAGCAGGTTTGGATATGATAGGAATATGTGACCATAATTCCGCTGAGAATGTAAGCGTACTGATGAAAGCCGGTAAGCGGCGGGGCCTGGCGGTTATTCCGGGTGTTGAGGTTACCTCGCGGGAGGAAGTGCATATCCTCGGACTGTTCAACACCGAGCAGGACCTGATGCGCCTTCAGGATATCATCTATGAAAACCTGCCCGGACAAAACGATGAGGAGGCCTTCGGCCCCCAGCTAATCATTGACGAATACGGAAGTGTGGTGGGTAAGAATCCCAGGCTGTTGATCGGGGCAACCACCCTGACTTTAGAGCAGATTATCGATGCGATTCATCAATTCGCCGGACTGGCTGTTGCTTCTCACATCGATCGCCAGCGATTCAGTCTGATTGGCCAGTTAGGTTTCATTCCCAAAGGATTGAAGCTGGATGCCGTGGAGGTCTCGGTCCCGTCCTCAGTCAGACAGGAGTATGACTATCCGGTGGTAACTTCTTCTGACGCTCATTTTCTGGAAGATATCGGAAAGAATTCTACCTGTTTTATGGTAGAGGATGCATCTGTGCAGGAGATTTCAAAAGCGTTGCGCTGTGAGCTGGGAAGGATGGTCGTAATCAATTGAATGGAAGATTTGTCGCTGCACATTCTGGACATTGCGGAAAACTCGATTAACGGAGCGGCAGGGACAATTGAAATTATAATCGATGAAGACAGAGATAAAGACTTATTGACTATTGAGATTAAAGATGATGGTAAGGGCATGGACCAGAAGACCCTGAAAAAAGCCCTTGATCCCTTTTTCACAACACGCAAGACCCGCAGAGTCGGCTTGGGGCTGTCCTTTCTGGCTCAGGCAGCCGAAGAGAGCGGCGGGAAAATTGAGCTGAAATCCATCCCTGATGAGGGAACAACGGCCAAGGCGACATTTCGCATGAGCCATCCGGACTGCAAACCTATGGGTGATATTAATGAGACAATACGCACGTTGGTTGTAGCGCACCCTGAGATTGATTTTATTTACGAACATCATAAAGACAATTCAATATATCGTTTTGACACGAGAGAAACATGCAGAAAATGATTACTCTAACTATTGACAACAAAAAGGTCGAGGTTGAAGAAGGTTCAACCATTCTCCAGGCTGCTGAGAAGCTCGGCATCAAAATTCCTACTCTTTGCCACCACAGGTCTTTGTTACCTTACGGTGCGTGCCGGGTCTGTCTGGTCGAATTAAAAAGATCGTGGGGCTCGAGCATTCAGGCTTCCTGTGTTTATCCTGCAGAGGAAGGAATGGTTGTACAAACTGATTCGGAAAGGGTCTTGAAGACCCGCCGGATTATGCTCGAATTACTGTTGGCCCGTTGCCCGGATTCGCCGCGGATAGTGGAAATGGCTAAGGAGATGGGCATCGAGGAACCTCGCTTTCCCAAAAAGAACGATAACTGTATCCTTTGCGGGCTTTGCACCAGGGTATGTGAGGAAAGGATGGGTGTCGGCGCCGTCAGTTTTAACAACAGAGGTTCGGAACGAAAGGTCTCTGTTCCTTACGATAAGCATTCTCCTGTTTGTATCACATGCGGGGCCTGCACAGTCGTGTGCCCGACCGATGCTGTGGATCTCTCCAAAGTTACACTCAATAAACCCAGGCCGATAATGGCCGATTATGATATGGGTCTTGTCCAAAGGTCTTCCATTTACGTACCTTTTGCTCAGGCAATACCGAAAGTAGCGGTGATTGACAGAAATACCTGTATGCACTTCCTTAAGGATACGTGTAAATCATGTGAGAATTTTTGTGAAGCAGGGGCTATCGACTATGAGCAGCAGGATGAAATCGAGGAGCTGGCTGTCGGTGCCGTTGTCCTGTCGCCCGGATTTGAGCAATTTGATCCCGACCTCAAAAAGGAGCTCGGCTACTCGAGGTATCCCAATGTCCTGTCCAGTCTCCAGTTCGAACGGCTGCTTTCGGCCAGCGGGCCGTACCTCGGAAAGGTCCTGCGTATCTCCGATGAAAATTCCCCCGGGAAGATTGCATGGATACAATGTGTCGGCTCCAGAGAAGTGGAATACAATTATTGCTCCTCGGTCTGCTGTATGTATGCGACCAAGGAGGCTATTATTGCCAAGGAGCACGAGCCCGACCTCGATTGCACAATCTTTTTCATTGACATGCGCGCCTATGGCAAAGGATTTGACGCCTATTACGAGCGGGCAAAGGAGCTTGGCGTTAAATATATTCGCTGTCGTCCCTCTTCCGTCAAAGAGGACCCCAAAACAAAGAACCTCAAAATCACATACCAGGCCGCTGACTGCGAAATAGAAACAGATGAGTTTGGCATGGTAGTCCTTTCCACAGGTTTAAGACCTCCGGCGGAAGTCCGCGAGCTGGCGGATAAATTCGGAATCGAGCTCGACAAAAATGGTTTTGCCGCCACGCTTCCTCTGGCACCGGTTGAAACCTCAAAGCCGGGCGTTTATGTCTGCGGGCCTTTTGCTTCTCCGAAGGACATCCCTGAAACGGTCATGGAGGCATCTGCGAGCGCCGCCAAGGCAATGGCGCTGCTTACGGAGCAGCGAGGTACTCTAATCACGCATAAGGAATATCCACCTGAAATGGATGTTGCCGGCCAGGAGCCGCGTATCGGTGTGTTTGTATGTCACTGCGGCAGAAATATCGGCGGAGTAGCCGACGTGCCGGACGTAGTCGAATATGCCAAAACTCTGCCGAATGTCGTCTATGCAGAGCATAACCTCTATACCTGCTCGACCGATACTCAGGATAAGATAAAAGAAATGATTGCCGAGCACGGCCTGAATCGTGTAATCGTGGCCTCGTGCAGTCCGCGAACCCATGAACCGCTTTTCCGCAATACCTGTCGGGAGGCAGGGCTCAATGAATACCTGTTTGAAATGGCCAATATTCGTGACCAGTGTACCTGGGTGCACATGCATCAACCGGAAATGGCCACCAAAAAATCAAAAGACCTTGTCAGGATAGCCGTTGCCAAGGCAAGAATGCTCGAACAACTGCAAAAGGGAACTCTCAAGGTCAACAACGATGCTCTTGTAATCGGCGGCGGCATCGCCGGAATGACGGCGGCACTTAATCTGGGCGATCAGGGATTTAAGGTGCATCTCGTTGAAAACCAGGAGCAATTGGGCGGCAACCTTAATCATATACACAGCCTGCTCAGCGGCGACGACCCACAGCAAAAGCTCAAAAGCACTATTGAGAAGGTCAACGCCCATCCTAATATAGATGTGCATCTAAAAAGTGTTGTATCTGCCGTTGATGGTTCGGTTGGTAATTTCAAGTCAACAATCCAGCATAACGGCGATGGGAAACAGGTCTCGCACGGTGTCGTTATCGTTGCCACCGGAGCCGAGCAATACGAACCGACCGAGTATCTCTACGGCAAAAACCCCCGCGTCCTTACCCAGCGGACGTTTGAGCAGTGGCTGTCCGAGGATAAAGCCGAGCTTAAAGGCGTAAAATCCGTTGTGATGATTCAGTGCGTTGGTTCACGGGATGAGAACCGTCCATACTGCAGCCGTGTCTGTTGCTCAGAGGCGGTCAAGAATGCGATTGTCATTAAAAACAAGCAGCCTGAGACAGATGTTTGCATCCTCTATCGTGATGTAAGAACATACGGCCTGCTTGAAGAATATTATAGAGAGGCAAGAAGTATAGGCGTACGCTTCATCCGCTACGAAGAGGACAAGAAACCTGAAGTTTCGGCGAGCAACGGCAGCTTCTCAGTTTCCTGTTTTGACCCCGTTCTTAATGCACCCGTTACGATAAACTCTGATTTGGTCGTGCTTGCTGCGGGGATAGTACCGGGCCAGACCCTTAACGAAGTCGGCCAATTATACAAGCTGTCGCTCAATCAAGACAAGTTCTTCCTCGAGGCGCACATGAAGCTCAGGCCTGTCGATTTTGCCACCGACGGTGTTTTCATGTGCGGCCTGGCGCACTGCCCCAAATCAATCGAAGAAAGCATCGCCCAGGCAGACGCGGCCGCAGGCCGTGCCGCAACCATCCTGTCCAAAGACGAAATCGAGCTGGACGCCACAATATCCGAGATCGTGGATGCAAACTGTGACGGTTGTGCGTACTGCATCGATCCGTGCCCGTATAAAGCATTGACGCTGATTGAATATATGCTCAAGGGTGATATTAAGAAAACCGTTGAAAGAGACGCGGCATTGTGCAAAGGCTGCGGTGTTTGCCAGGCCACGTGCCCGAAGAAGGGAATATTTATTCGCAATTTCAAGCTTGAACAGCTCAGTGCAATGGTTGAAGCCGCGCTGGAAGTAGCCTGATAGAGGAGTTTGTTTAATATGGCAGACGAAGAAAGTTTCGAACCGATAATAATCGGTTTCTGCTGCAACTGGTGCTCGTACGCAGGGGCCGATCTGGCCGGCGTTTCCCGGCAGCAGTATCCTCCGAACCTCCGGATTATCCGCGTTATGTGTTCGGGAATGGTGCATCCGAACCTGATCATAGATGCTTTAACAAAAGGAGCTGATGGAGTTCTGATTTGCGGCTGCCATATCGGCGACTGTCACTACCTCGAAGGTAATGTTAAGGCTGAGAACCGAAAGGAAGCGATAGAACTCATGTTGGAAGATTTCGGCATAGAACCTGAACGATTCAGGCTCGAATGGATATCCGCATCTGAGGGGCCCAGATTTGCCGAGGTGGTCCGGGAAATGACCGAAACTGTCCGTGCGCTGGGTCCCAGTATGTACAAGGTTTGAGAATATTTATTCGGCTTGAACACTGTGATTCGGGTTGAAACGTATGTAGAGCTTTGAAAGTAATTTGTTGTAGGATTTTAAGATATGGCAGAACAAGTACGCTTCTTCGAAGGCAAGAAATTTATGTGGGACGGCATAGAGTATGACGACGAAGAAAAAGCCGGCTCAGTGGAGAAGAAATACGCCGAAAAGGGCTTTGAGGTTCAATTGTGTCATGAGAATGGCAAAGTATTACTTTACACACGGCGAGTTGTCACTGAGGTTGTGGTGGAATAAAACCGGGTAGAGCCGTTGCAGGCCGGCTTCTCAGAAGGAAACTGCCGTAACATTGTCGTTGCGAAAGGAGAAAATATGAGTGCTCCAACCATATTGATTATCGATGATGATCCGGATTTCGTGATGGTCACTAAAGCTATCCTTGAGACAAAACAATACGAAGTTCGATTCGCTTACGACCCGGAAGAGGGATTTACCAAACTGGAGGAGGAAATACCGGATGCCCTCATCCTGGATGTCATGATGGGTAAAGGTGCAGAGGGATTTGTTTTAGCAAGGAAGATAAGGAAGGATCCCCGGTTTGACCAGATGCCTATATTAATGATAACATCCATGTCCGAGCAGACCGGATTTAGTTTTCCCGGTGAAAGTAAACATTCCAAGTTCCTGCCGGTTGATGAATATATAGAGAAAGGCATTGAGCCGCATGTTCTACTGGAGAAGATTGAGCAGCAGCTTGCCAAAAAAAGCGATGACTAATTGTAAACGTAAAATAATGAGATACTACAGAATATTTTAAATCTCTTGAGAAAGGAGGTACTACCGTGCCTGTAAAAGTAGCAGAAGAATGGCTGAACATCTGTGGAGGATGTGAGGTCACAATACTGGACATAGGTGAGCCGCTGCTTGACTTGCTGCCTGAGCTCAATTTTGTCCACATGCCTGTGTTGATGGACCATAAGTATTTTGGTCAAACAGGAGAAAAGGAACAGATGGAGATTCCCGAAGCGGATGTTGGGATAATCACAGGAGGTGTACGCAACGAGAAGGAAAAGCACGTTGCCGAGGAAATGAGGAAAAAGTGCAAAACCCTCATTGCCCTTGGCTCATGTGCATGCTATGGCGGAATCCCCGCCATGGCGAATATGTTTCCTCTTGAAGCCCTGTATGACAAGGTTTTCAGAGGATCGAAAACCACGGATGCCGGTGATACACCTAAAGAGAATCTTCCCCCTCTTTTGGACAGGGTGTACGCTGTAGATGAGATTGTGCCAGTGGATGTCAGGATTCCGGGCTGTCCTACGAATCCTGATCTGGTTGTCAAGGCCATCACGGCGCTGCTGAAAGGCGAGGCTTTTGAGATTCCCGAGCGGAGTGTCTGCGATGAGTGCCCCGTAAAACGTGAAAAGAAGGCAGCGGGCGGCCAGATCAAAAGAACACTCGATTCTATGGAGTTCGACCAAAGCAAGCCCTGGGACCAGACCAGGTGTTATATGGAACAGGGCTATTTATGTCTGGGGCCTGTCACCCTGGCGGGCTGTGGACATAAAGAAGGAAACGGTGACGGCGTAACAGTCCCTCGCTGTATAAAAGGGTATATGCCGTGCCGCGGATGCTTCGGTCCGATTCGTAAAGGCGCAAATCCTTTGGTTGACATGATGACCGCGATTTCATCTATAGGACTGGACGCCAAACAGGTTCCCGACAGACGTGCACTGCTGAACAGGTATATCGGTGCTCAAAACAGACTCAGGCCGTTGCCTGTGCGTCCAAAGTAGAAAGGATGTATAAATATGAAAACAATAACAATTGCTCCGGTAACCAGAATAGAAGGCCACGCCAAGGTTACTATAAATCTTGATGACAGTGGTAATGTAGCGGATACTTTCGTTAACGTGGTGGAGCTTCGCGGTTTCGAGAAGTTCTGTATAGGAAGACCAGTAGAGGAGCTTCCTCGCATTGTAACGAGTATCTGTGGAGTTTGTCCATGGTCTCACCATTTAGCTTCGGCCAAGGCCAACGACGCGGTATTTGGTGTAACGCCTCCGGCTGCCGGCAGGAAACTTCGTGAATTATGCAACGCCGTCGCCTATACGGAAGAACATATACTGCATTTCTTCATCCTTGCAGGTGCGGATTTTGTGATGGGGCCCGATAGTGACTATTCTGTAAGGAACGTCATAGGTATAGCCCAGGCAAATCCCGAAATCGGCAAGAAGGTTATTCGCAACAGGCACCTCGGCGCGCAAATGCTCAATATTATTTCTGGGAAAAGTATTCACCCTGTGACCGCCGTACCGGGTGGATTCAGCAAGCCTCTGACTGAGGCCGAGCGTCAAAAGCTTGTTCCCATGGCTGATGAGGTCCTCGAATTTGCCAAGTTTGCGATAGCTTTTGCCAAGGAGAGCATATTCCCAAAATATCTGGATGCCATTAACACGGTGGGCATCATTAATACGGGCTTTCTCGGCACCGTCACCGATGACGGGACGATGGATCTGTACGATGGCAAGGCTCGATTGATGAAACCGGACGGCTCGTATGAAGAATTCCAGTACAGCGATTATGCGGACCACATCGGTGAGCATATCGAACCCTGGACATATCTGAAGTTCCCGTATGCGAAAAATTGGGGCGAGTTTTCAATGGACCTTGATAGTCCATCGGCGATATACAGGACAAACTCGCTTGCCCGCATCAATGTTTGTGACAAGATCAGCACCCCTCTGGCCCAGAAGGAGCTTGAGGAATTCCGGGAGGCGTTCGGCAGGCCGGCCCAGCCTACGCTGCTCTATAACTATGCAAGACTTATTGAACTTCTCTATAATGCAGAGAAAGCCGTCGAACTCATCAAAGATCCCGACATTACCAGTACCGATATCAGAGTGCCTGTCACTCCACGGGCGGCACGAGGTGTGGGTTCTGTTGAGGCACCAAGAGGAACTTTGATCCACGATTATGAGACCGATGAGAATGGGCTGATTACCAACGTCAATCTGATTGTCGGTACCACCCATAACAATGCGCCAATCAACATGTCCGTTAAGCAGACGGCGAAAGCCCTGATAAAGGACGGAAAATACGACCAGGGAATCCTCAACACGGTCGAAATGGCCATACGGGCCTACGATCCTTGTCTGTCTTGCGCAACGCACAAACTGGATGGTAGTATTGCTGTAAAGCTTGAGATTCGGGATGCCCGTGGGAAAGTAATCGACACTATAGCCAATTGGTAAGTTGACAAGGTCTTAGTGTAGTCCGACAG